>Ga0315284_10005744_pt1 | contig 17650 bp, 17 predicted proteins | sample YL17G09_16_MG_FD_203696 | JGI IMG/M metagenome (GOLD analysis project Ga0315284, IMG submission 203696) | Sediment microbial communities from Yellowstone Lake, YNP, Wyoming, USA - YL17G09_16 | ecosystem: Environmental > Aquatic > Freshwater > Lake > Sediment | place: USA: Wyoming | collected...
AGTGAGATACAGGCATTCATGAAAAAGACCGGCAGGATCATCCGCCCCATAACGGTAAAAGACATCCTTGACGAGCAGGTTGCCCGCAAGCTGGTGTAAGCCATTTTAATTGATTCCTTCGACTATGCTCAGGACAGGTATGGATTATTGATGATTGATTATTGATGTTGAGGAAGACAGTTTTATGGACACCGAGGTAGGCCTCGGTGCTAAACATGCTCATTAGGGGGTTAATTTGGTTTTAAATTCCGCACTTTTTGATTTTCACTCCATGAGATAGGGATTTTTAGATTACAGGATGTCTGTGCGATAATTATCCCACATACTGCTAACTCGCCGTGCTGCGCACTTGGCGCAGCAGGTGGGCGAGGTAAAGTTGCGAAGATAGGTAAAATAGGGATTTTTTTGTTGCTTTTTATGGCGATATTTAGTAAGCTAACTAAATAAGGGTTCCACCGTAAGGTGTCCTGTGGAGCAAATTTTAACTTTTACTTTTTCCAAGTATGGCTGATGAAAAAGAACATGCAGCGTTTGCAACGACTGAAGCAGTGTTTAAGTCGTTGCTGAGGGCATACGGCTCGCTCAAGCACATTATGGAGCCGTATTTTGCGACCTTTGGAATCAGCGGGTCGCAGTGGGCGGTACTTATAATACTATATCGTGCTAAAGAAGAGGGTTTGCCAAGTCTGAGATTTAGGGATATTGGCGAACGTCTTCTAATCCGTCCCCCAAGCGTTACCGGCGTCGTCGACCGTTTGCAGCGGTTGGGATTGGTAGCTATACAAACATCAGCAACCGACTCTCGCGCCAAACAAGTAAGTCTGACCTCTGCCGGCAGCGAACTGATTGAACACGCACTCGATGGACATCGTACTAAAGTAGTCGCTGTTTTTGGCGATTTGAGCTTAGAGGAGCAGGAAAAGCTACACATAATGCTGGAAAAAATCAGCTATAACGCAAAAAAAATGCAGAAAAACAAAGAGGTTGCGGAAGTCTATTGACGATATTGAACTTGTGAAATACTATTAGCGAGGCAGGTGATGAATCGGATTATGAAGAAGGTTATTGTGGTGTTGATAGTTGGGGTTGTCGCAGTTACCGCAGGGATTACGTATCTAAAGAGTAACGGGAAAAACGGCAGTTCTTTCCGAACCATAACGGTAAAACGCGGAGACCTTTTGGCAACCATTGGCGCTACCGGAACAGTCGAACCAGAAGAGCTGGTCGATGTCGGTGCACAGGTTGCCGGGCAGATATATGCCTTTGGCAATGACAAGGACGGAAATACCGTAGACTATGGGTCACGCGTGGAAGAAGGAACGGTTTTGGCTCAGATTGACGACTCCCTTTACACAGCTGATGTGGCTCTTGCCACCGCTCAATGGGAAGCTGCCGTCGCTGGTGTCCAGCGGGCTGAGGCAGACATTGAGCAGATGAAAGCTAAACTCGAACAGGCCAAGCGAGACTGGGAACGTGCTCAGAAGTTAGGTCCTTCTGAGGCGCTTGCTGAAACCAGTTATGATGCTTACAAAGCCGCTTTTGAGATTACACAGGCCAATGTCGCTGTCGGCAAGACCATTATTGTGCAGGCAAAGGCAGCTGTCGACCAGACTGAAGCGACTCTTAAGAGAGCAAAACGAAACCTCGGTTTGTGCACCATCAAGTCGCCGGTCAAGGGTGTTATCATTGACCGCCGAGTCAACATTGGGCAGACGGTGGTGGCAAGTCTCAACGCACCAAGCCTGTTTTTGATTGCCAAAGACCTCAAACGTATGCAGGTATGGGTTGCAGTCAACGAGGCAGACATCGGCAGTATTTATCCGGGGCAGCCTGTAACCTTTACCGTAGATGCTTATCCCGGCGAGGTATTCAAGGGCGAGGTCGGCAAAATTCGACTCAACGCGACAATGACGCAGAATGTCGTTACCTATACTGTTGAAGTTATAACCGACAATTCGAGCGGCAGGCTGCTACCTTATTTGACAGCAAACCTGCAATTCGAATTGAGTCGTCGTGAGAATGTGCCGGTTGTTTCTAATTCGGCTCTGCGATGGTCCCCGCGGCCCGAACAGGTGGCAGAGAAATTCCGCTCGTCGCTCGACAGTCTTACCGGAGGCGGCAGCTCCGTCGACTCGAGCAAATCCAATGACCCTAACTTATTACAGGCCGGCGTAAAGTACGGCGTTCTATGGGTTAAGGATAACGGGTTCGTTAAGCCAATCAAAGTCATCATCGGCATGACCGACGGCACCGTGACCGAGGTGCGGGGTGATGATGTGGAAGAAGGATTGGAGGTTATTACAGGCGAACAACGGGCGGCAGCAAATCAAGATACGACTAATCCATTTACGCCTAAACTGCCGCCGAGAAATCGTCAGCCGACCGGCGGAAAGCCGAAACAGCAATAACATTTTTGAAACAACATCGGATTAGAAAATTACATAGGTTGTCAGGCAAGTTATGAAATTGATTGAACTGCGAGACATTTACAAGACATACCAGCTCGGAGATTTGGATGTGCCGGTACTCAAAGGGGTATCGATGACTGTCGAGCGGGGAGAGCTTGTTGCCTTAATGGGTGTATCCGGTTCGGGGAAAAGCACGCTTATGAATATCATGGGCTGTCTTGACCATCCGACTTCCGGGCAATACTGGCTGAACGGGCAGGAAATATCCCATTTGTCGGCAGACCAAAGGGCTTTGCTGCGGAATCACAAGCTTGGATTTGTATTTCAAAATTTTAACCTGCTGCCGCGCACAAGCGCAATGGAAAATGTGGTGATGCCTTTGTCGTATTCGACGGAACACCTTTCAGACCGCCAGGCACGACATAGAGCAAAGGAATTCCTTGACCGTGTAGGCTTGAGCGACCGAATGCATCACGAGCCATCTCAGTTATCCGGCGGAGAGCAACAGCGAGTCGCAATCGCACGGGCCCTGGTTAACAGACCGGCGGTGCTGTTTGCGGACGAGCCGACAGGCAACCTCGACTCACATACCAGCGAGGAAGTTTTGCGGATGTTTCAGCAGTTGAATCAGCAAAATGGTATTACCATCATTCTTGTAACGCATGACCCCGGAGTCGCCAAACATGCTCAAAGGGTTATTAGAATTCACGACGGTGTAATCGTAAACGGTGCTGTACCAAAGGATGCGTCCTCTTCGTCAGGCAACCATACGGAACCTGCAAAATCTGAGGGGGCAGGTATATGAAGATATTTCGCACAATGCGCACGGCCCTGCGGGCGCTTCGCAGAAACCCAACGCGAGCCGCATTAACAACACTGGGCGTTGTTATCGGCGTAGCGGCGGTGATTGCAGTAGTAGAGATCGGACAAGGGACATCGTACGCTGTCCAGCAGACGCTTGCGGCCATCGGAGCCAACGTCATACAGATTGACCCCAGCGACGCCGTCAAAGCAGGCGTGAGTACGGGAAAAGGCGGCAAGGTGACGCTGACGCCTGATGACTGCGAGGCGATGATAAGAGAATGTTCTGCAGTCCGATACGCCGCTCCCGGTGTGGACTGCCACGTACAGGTTGTCTACGGCAATCGCAATTGGTCCCCACATAATGTCCTTGGCACTACGCCGGCTTTCCTGATGGTACGCAACTGGACGAATCTGGCGGAGGGTGCGGCATTTACCGATGAAGACGTGCGCAACGGAGCTCGCGTGTGCCTTGTCGGCCAGACAGTCGTGCGGGAGCTTTTCGAGGGCAAATCGCCGATAGGCAAAGAAATCCGTGTCAAGAACATCGGGATGAAAGTAGTCGGCGTTCTGAGTGCCAAGGGTATAAATATGATGGGCAGGGATCAGGACGATTATTTAATAGCGCCATGGACGACTGTTAAGTTCCGATTGTCCGGTTCAAGGCAGGCGACGGCTTCTGTTGCGGCCTCGTCGTCCGGCGAACAGGTTAACACGCTCAGCAATCTCTATCCGAACCAGCAGGCGACGCCTTATCCGCAGCAGTCCGCAGCGCAGGCGGCGGACTATCCGCAGATGACGAGGTTTTTGGACCTCGACGACGTCTGGGTATCGGCTACTTCGCAGCAGGACATCCAGCAGGCCATCAGGCAGGTTACGTTGCTCCTAAGAGACAGGCACAAGATTGCCGATGAAGACCCAGACGACTTTAAAATCAGAAACCTGACAGAAATTTCCAATACACTGGCTTCGACACAAATACTGATGACTCGACTGCTCACTTGCGTGGCGTTTATCTCGCTGATAGTTGGAGGCGTAGGGATTATGAATATTATGCTGGTATCCGTGACGGAACGGACCAGGGAAATCGGGCTGCGAATGGCTGTCGGTGCACGGGCAAGGGACATACTAAGGCAGTTCCTGACCGAAGCGGTGGTTATTTGTATATTCGGGGGCTGTATAGGTATTCTGCTGGGACGCAGTACCTCGCTTGCGATGACGGCATTTTTGCACTGGAAGACTTTACCGTCGCCGGCTGCGATAATCGCAGCTTTCGCACTCTCGGCAGGTGTGGGAATCATTTTTGGGTACTATCCGGCGTGGAAGGCCTCGCATTTGGATCCGATTGAGGCGTTACGATACGAATGACTGGATGGAACAATGCTAATAAGCTAAGGTTGCCGGTATGACTAAAGTTTTTCGGACAATACGTGTAATGCGGATAGCGCTTCGGGCGGTTCGCCGAAATCCTATGCGGGCAATGCTGACCATATTAGGCATAATTATCGGAGTTGCGTCGGTGATTGCGATGATGGAAATCGGTAAAGGTTCTGCTACAGCCATTCAGCGGACGATTGCCAGCATGGGGGCGGACAACGTGCTGATACAGCCTGGCTCTGCATCCCATGGCGGCGTGAGCATGGGCGTCGGCACCACAGTCAATCTTACTCCAAAGGATTGCGAAGCGGTTATTAGTGAATGCCCAGCCGTTCGCAGCGTTGCGCCGATAGTCGGCTCACGGGGGCAGCTAATCCATGGCAGCCGCAACTGGATTCCCGGTGACATTTACGGCACGACTGCAGCGTTTCTGGAAGTTCGCAACTGGACTAACCTTGCTGAAGGTGAAGTCTTTACCGATGCCGATGTTCGCAACGCCGCCAAGGTCTGTCTTGTCGGTCAGACGCTGGTTCGTGAGTTATTTGCGGGCAAGTCTCCGATTGGGGAGGAAATCCGGGTCAAGAATGTCTCGTTTAAGGTGATAGGCGTTCTCAGCCGCAAAGGCTCCAATATGGGCGGTCAGGACCAGGATGATATTCTGCTGGCGCCGTGGACCACAATTAAATACCGCGTTAACAAGTCATCGTCAAGTGCAACAGCCGGTTCAACTTCAGGTTCATCGGTGAATTCTCTTAGTCAGCTTTATCCGAGCAGCCAACAGAGCATCTACCCTGTTCAATCTGCAGTTCAAGCGGCCGATACCCCATTGCCGATTCGTTTTGCCAATGTTGACCGAATACTCGTTGCGGCCCGCACTTCGAGCGATATACCGCCGGCCATGAACCAAATTACAGCATTATTGCGAGAACGTCATCGCCTGCGTCCCGAGCAGCCGGACGATTTCCGCATTCGTGATTTGACAGAGATGAACAACGCAATGTCCTCGACGGCCAGTTTGATGACCAGACTTCTGCTGAGCGTAGCATTGATTTCGCTGATAGTTGGAGGCGTAGGGATTATGAATATTATGCTTGTGTCTGTGACGGAACGGACTCGCGAAATCGGACTGCGGATGTCGGTGGGCGCCAGGGCACGGGATATCCTAAGACAATTTCTGGTTGAGGCCGTCGTATTGTGTCTTGCAGGCGGAGCTATTGGGATTATGGTCGGACGCGGAGGGTCATGGCTGATTACATATTTGCTGCGATGGCCGACTGAAACATCTGTGGAAGCTATTGCGGCATCGGTTATTGTTTCTGCTGGCGTAGGGATTGTTTTCGGGTATTACCCGGCGTGGAAGGCATCGAGGCTTGACCCGATTGAAGCGCTTCGATACGAATGACCGGCGAATTTGAACTTTGGGAGTTTGACTGATGAAAATTACCAGTTACAAGTTACCAGTTTCCAGCGAGATGTGCCTGTGCATATTTTGGGCTTGTGTGATGATGACGGCTGGATGTACCGTAGGGCCTGATTATAAGCCGCAAGAGCCGAATATGCCGGCCGCTTATACAGGCCGGATTTCAACTGCAGAAACGCCGGCGGAATATACAGACCTTGTGCAGTGGTGGACGATGTTTAATGACCCTAATCTGACCTCTTTGGTTGACAGGGCGGTAAAATCGAATCTGGATTTGCTGCAGGCCGAGGCACGAATCCGTCAGGCACGGGCGGCGCGCGGAGTTGCAGCCGCAGGATTCTGGCCTACAGCAGACACAACAGGTTCTTACACTCGCTCTCGTTCCGGCGGTTCTTCAGCGACATACAGCAACTTGTTTAAGGCGGGTTTGGATGCCGCATGGGAACTGGATATATTTGGCGGCACTCGACGCAGCATCGAAGCTGCTGAAGCGGATATCCAGTTTGCCGTGGAAGACCATCGAGATGTGCTTGTAACGCTGGTGTCCGAGGTATCGCTCAACTATGTCGAACTTCGCGGATTTCAGCAGGAGATTGTTATCGCCAAGGACAACCTCAAGGCACAGCAGCATACTGCCGAACTGACTCGCAAACGGTTTCAGGGCGGCTTAGTGGGTTCGCTGGATGTCGCTAATGCCGATGCGCAGGTGGCGACCACCGCTTCTCAGATTCCGACGATGGAAACGTTCGCTCAGCAGGCCATTTACAATCTGAGCGTGCTGCTTGGCCGTGAACCCGCAGCTCTGTTGGAAGAACTATCGTCGGCTTCATTGATTCCGACTACGCCGCCTGAAGTGCCGATGGGTATTCCGTCCGAGCTGCTTCGTCGCCGCCCCGATATAAGGCGGGCTGAAGCCCAGATACACGGCGCCACTGCCCGCATAGGCGTAGCTACCGCAGACCTGTTTCCGAAATTCAGTCTCACCGGTTCGCTGAACTTTCAAAGTAACCAGCTCAACAGACTGGTAAAGTGGAATGAGCGTTCGTGGACGTTTGGGCCTGCTATCGATTGGCAAATCTTCAATGCCGGCAGCGTTAGTTCCAACATCAAACTTCAAAAAGCTCTTCAACAGGAAACCATGCTTGCTTATCAAAAGACCGTGTTGACGGCTCTTCAGGACGTCGAGAATGCTTTGGTGGCATACGCCAATGAACACCGGCGCCGTAAGGCGTTAGTGGATGCGGTAGCCGCCAACCGAAATGCAGTGGAACTGGCTACCAAGCTTTACGCTCAGGGACAAACCGATTTTTTGAACGTCCTGAATGCACAGCGGTCGCTGTATGTTTCCGAAGAGGCCTTAGTCCAGAGCACCCGCAACTTGTCCACCGATTTAGTGGCTCTTTACAAAGCCCTTGGAGGAGGCTGGGACAGCGAGTAATCGCTGGTAAATAGTTCGCTGATTTGCGCTGGTTTCGCTGATTTAAAGAGGTAAAGAATTCAGGGCAGGTCCCGTTCGACCTTCTACTTCGGTTAAATAAAGTCCAGCAATATAATTTGCCCATTGCTTAAACTGATTAGCTTTGTTGTAGATATATTTTTGTTGGTCATCCTTGATGTACTTCTCCCCAAGCATGGTTTTTACTTCTCCCAATGTCCTACCATTAGAAGCCATAATACATCCTCTTGTGCTATCTATAGAAGCACTATTTTTTGTTTCATTTTTCGTTATCTTGACAGAAGAGCTAATCTCATCCTCAAACAGATTATCAAATTGATGATCACCATTTTTAGCAAGGAAATCTTTTAAATATGTTGATTTTATTTCTTTCCAAGCAATACCATGGTGGTCTAAGTGTTTTTGAATGTTTGGTGGAACACGAGTTCCAATTAACATAACTCTTATATCTGGATTATCAGCAGAAAGAAGCATGACTTCGAAGAGTGGACAAAACGTGGCGAAGTGAAAGAAGGGCAGCCCTACCAGGAAGAAGGATGTAAATTGGGGAAAATCATTGGCTGCACAATCAGATGCGAGAATAGCGAACCTATGAAAATAAATATGATTGTGATGTTTCAGGAAATAAATGGCCTACGGTCATGCGTTATTGCCGGCACATGGGGTGCTGATGTGAATTAATTAGACTTTCCTTTCATAGTAGAAAAGGTCGAGTACTCCTTCGCTCGGCCTTTTTTATTGCCCAATCCATGCTTTTTGGCTTCAAATCTGGTAAAATCAAGAAAAATTGAATTTTTTTATAAAATTCTCGGTGCCCGATTGTCTTTACAGTGGTACCAAATTTAGGAGCTTCTATTGGACGAACATTCAGACAAAAATCTGGTTGACATCTCCTGTACAGGAGACAGAAAAGCGTACGCAGCTCTTGTTAAAAGGTATTACCGACACGTATTTTTAGTGTGTATGGGCATACTTGGAAATGTTCATGACGCTGAGGATATTGCTCAGGATGCAATGCTGAAAGGTTTTCTCGAGATAAAGAAATTGCGAGATGGCTCACAATTCAACCCATGGGTTACAAGGATTGCCAAGAACATGTGTATAAATATGGCTCGCAGGGAAGAGTGTTCCCGAAAAGCTATAGAAGAAAAGGCAACACAGCCAAATGAAACTACAACACAAAATAACAGCATACAGCAGGCTATTGAGAAATTACCTCAAGAGACCAGATTACCGCTGCTGATGTACTACTTCGATGGGCAGAGTGTCAAAACTGTTGCAGAAAAGCTGGATATATCTACTGCCGGTGTTTATGCGAAGCTGCGTACTGCAACAAAACAATTGCATGAAATACTTAAAGGGGATTTAACATGAACAGTCCTTGTGAAGAAATGCGTTACAAGATAGCCGATTACATTCTTGGAATCCTGAGCCAGGATGAAATTGAAGCTCTTGATAAACATATAAGCCAGTGTTCTCAGTGTAAAGAATATGCGGATGCACTGCAGAATGAAAAACAAAAACTTTTGCAGTTTGGCGAAAACTTAGATAAGGAAATGAATTCTCGAGAAATCAAAGTCATAGGAGCCTTAGACCGAATATCCAATGTAAAAACCAAGCTGCCTTCAATATGGAGAATAATTATGAAAAGTCATATAGCCAAATTAGCCGCAGCAGCGACAATAATTGCAGTAGTATTACTTGGAATCCATTTTTTGGACAAATCAGCAACACCGGCTTATGCTCTTGAGCAAACAATTGAGGCCAATCAGGATATACGTTTCCTTCATTTTCGTTTTGACTGTTCGAACGTTGATATGAATAAAGAAGCGTGGATTCAATACGATCAAAATGACAATATTAAAAACATTCGCGTTAACTTCGGTTTTAGAGACGGTGAGAACAAGGACTTAGTTGAAGTATGGAACGAGGGTAAAACACTAGTTTGGAAAAGGCACGTAAATGTACTTCTAATATTTGATAAAATAGCCGAGTACAAGATATATACTCCTATGATGCTTGCATTTGCCGAAAGATTTGACCCTAAACAGGCGATAGTGTATCTTTATAAAATGCAACAGGATGGAAGGGCTACAATAGAGATAAAAAACGGCACAAAAAATGATGAGCCGATCCGAATATTAGGACGATACTTGCGAGGTAAATACCTGACTCATTACCGTCCTAATATGCCACATTGGTATGATGTTCTTGTAGTAGATCCCCAAACAAAACTGGTTACGCAGATAGAGTTGTACGAGGTTAAGGACGGCGGAGATGAACTTCAAGGAGTTTATAAAGATTATGATTACCAACCGTTTGACCCGAACATATTCGATATCGAGAAAGAAGTTCCCAGCGATGCTGTTAGAATAGTAGAATATGATTGCACTGACGTTAACAGCGTTGGCATAGAGCGTGGGAATCTCGACGCTAATCAGATTGGCCCCGTGGTTGTACAGGAGTTTTTTAACGCTTTAATCGCAAGGGACTATGAAAAGGTGGGTCAGCTTTTTGGAGGAATGCCAACAAATGAAGCAGAAATGCAATTTGGAAACATCAATATTGTGCGAGTGGTTTCAATAGGGAATAAAGTAGAGAAAAATGAGAGGTCTCCAGCTTACTATCCTTGTGTTGTTGAGATTGAAGAGAACGGCAAGATAAGCGAATGGCGGCCGCGAGTGATTGTTCGAGAGGTGCTCAATAGTCATTCACAACGCTATAGAGTTGGGGCCGTGAAGTGATGGAAATTACAGATATTCTTTGGGAAGGCCGGGCTTTGTAGACTCGGCCTTTTTTGTTATTGCAAAAAAGCAACATTGACACCAAAAGAATGCAAGTGTCTGAATAACCTCAAGGAGATATGGGGGAATATAGCAGTTGCAATTATTCTGAAAGATTTTAATCGAGATGCAAGATATCTCGCACGCTGGCCAAGAAAACACGCGGGATTTACGACTTTAGACTCGGCTGTGCCTGGGGCAAATCCATAATATTTAATGCGCCACTTTTATATGGGAAATCCCGGGTTTTATGGACTGTGGGGGGGGAAGAAGTTGAAAATTAAAAAGTAAAAGTTCAAAATTGTGGAATGAAGAGTGTTTTTATAACCCGCCGACCACAGGGGTCGGGGCTAACCAATAAGAAATAGAAGATTATTTATTATTTACTAATGACAATTTACTATTGTAAAGCGGGGGAAAAAAAGTTAAAAACAGCTTGCAAGACAGCCGATAACATTTATAATCACCAAGAGTTGATAAGGATATGTTAGTCCGCCTGAGGCGGTTAAAAGATGCGGGTGTAGCTCAGTGGTAGAGCGTCACGTTGCCAACGTGAATGTCGTGAGTTCAAGTCTCATCACCCGCTTTCCGGCACTATGAGTAATATAATAGTATCGGCGAGTTACCGGCTAAGCAGTAGTTTGGCGTTGGTCGCCCATACGTTTGAGTCCCGAGGAATCGGGCATGGAAAAACGCGTAAATTGGGCTAAGGGAAACGGTTTCCCTTGAGCCTTTTTTGTTTAATATGGGAATAATAAAAATAACCACCAGGACTAATTATCAGGAGCACCATAATGGGTGAAGAAGAAAAAGAATCCACGACAGCAAAGAACACAGTAACAATCGAAGATGCGGGGCCATGCAAGAAAAAGGTTATGGTTGAGATACCGGAGGAGACGGTAAAGAAGGCGACCGATTCGCAGTATGAAACGCTGCGGAAGGATGCGATGGTGCCGGGCTTTAGAAAAGGGAGAGTACCTCGGAGGCTGCTGGAAAAACGATTCGGCAAAGATGCGACAGAGCAAATCAAGCTGAAACTGCTGGCGGATGCGAGTGATGCGGCTTTGAAGGATAATAAGGTCAAGTCCATTCGCGAGCCGGACGTAGATTATGAGAAGATAGAGATTCCGGTCAGCGGGCCGATGAAGTTTGAATTCGAGGTTGAGGTCAGGCCTGAATTTGAGCTGCCATCGCTTGAGGCGATAGCGATAAATAAGCCAAAACTCGCAGTTACCGACGAGCAGGTCAGCGGCGAAATTGATAACCTGCAGAAATGGTCGGGCGTATGGGTGCCGAAAGAAGGCGGTAAGGTAGCGGCGGGCGACCAGGTAATAGCAGATGTGGTTATGAAGACCGAAGGGGTCGAGGAAGAGGAAAAATTCAATAACATGGAGATATTTGCAAGGGCAGGCGGATTTATAGCGGCGGTGCCGGTCGAGAATCTCGATGAAGTGCTTGTCGGTGCAAAGGCAGGCGATGTGAAAGAGACAAGCGTGGATGTGCCAAAGACGTATTTCAAAGAGGAATACCGCGGGAAAAAGGTAAATATCAAAATCGAGGTCAAGGATATCAAGTCGCTAAGGCCTGCTGAAATAGATGAGGGATTCCTCAAGCGGTTTGGGGCTGAGAGCGAAGATGACCTTAAGGAAAAGATGCGTGATATGCTGCAGGGCAAACTTGAGCAGCAGGTGAGAACGGATATGGCCGGGCAGATTTACAAATACATGCTCGACAATACCAAGTTTGATTTGCCTTTGTCGGTGGTGGCCGACCAGGCGATGACGCTGCTGCAGAGGCAGTATACGAATCTGTTGAAGCAGGGTCTCAGCAAGGAACAGCTTGACGAGCATATGGAGCAGATGCGGGCAGGCAGTGAGGAGCAGGCCAAGGAACAGTTGAAGACGTTCTTTATAATGGATAAGGTTGCGGAAAAACTGGGCATAGAGGTAACGGATGAGGAGGTGAACGGTCACGTTGCGCAGATAGCGATTCAGCGGGGTCAGCGGCCTGAACGGCTGCGGGAGGATATGCTGCGGGACGGGACGCTGGCACAATTTAAGCTGGAGGTGCGGGAGGAAAAGTGCATAGCGAAATTGCTGGAAACGGCGAAAATAACGGAGGTTGAGCCGGAAAAAAAGGCGTATAAAGCGCCAAAACATGAAAAGCACGAAAAACATGAGAAAAGTGAGAAAAGTGAGACCAAAACTGACAAGAAAACAGCCAAAAAGGTGGAAAAACCAGCAAAAAAAGACGAAAAAGGAGCCGAAGTTGGCGAAAAAGCAGCCAAAAAAAGCAAAAAAACGACCAAAAAGAAAACTGACAAGTAAGATTGTCCGATATTACTCAAACTGACCGAGATGGTCGGTTTAAGAAACTAAAAACTTAAAACTAAAAACTCAAAACTGAAGATGCCGTTAAAGGGAAGACAGATGATTGAATATCCGGAAAAGGTTTTTGGATGCGGTATTAGAAATGCGCACCTGGAGACTCGTGGCGGTTATCAGCGGACTCGCGAGATGACGCTGGACGATATGCTGCTTGACAACAGGATTGTATTTTTGATTGGCGAGATATCGTACGGCAGGGCAGCGGAAGTGATTATGAAGTTATTGTATCTGGATAATCTCAAGCGCGACAGCGAAATCAGTCTGTATATCAATTCGCCCGGCGGCGGTGTGGATGACACGATGGCGATTTATGACACGATGCAATTTATCGGCTCGCCGGTGGCGACGTTCTGCATCGGGCGTGCTGAATCGGGCGGAGCGGTGATACTGGCAGCGGGCACAAAGGGCAAACGTCATGCGCTGCCTCACGCAAAGATTATGCTTCACCAGCCGTGGGGCGGTGTGACGGGTCAGGCGGCGGATATTAAAATCCAGGCACAGGAGATACTCAAGGCCAAGGCGATGATGAACGAGATACTGTCCAAGCATACAGGTCAGCCGGTAGAAAGAATCGCCGCAGAGACCGAACGAGACAGATATATGTCTGCCGAGGAGGCACTTGCATACGGCCTGATAGATGAAGTGCTCAAAGAAGAGAACAGGAGAGAAGTGAAGAAATAAGAAGAAGTTCGTAGTTCATAGTTCATAGTTCATAGAAAGTTTTAAGTTTTTAATTTTTTAGAGGGAAAGATGGGTATAGATCAATATTTAGTACCGATAGTAATAGAGAAGACCGGACGAGGCGAACGGGCTTATGATATTTATTCAAGACTGCTCAAGGACAGGATAATATTTCTGGGCGGGCCTGTCAATGATGAGTCAGCCAATCTGATTATTGCGCAGATGCTGTTTTTGAGTAATGAGGACAGCAAGACGGATATTCATTTTTATATCAATTCGCCCGGCGGGGCAATCACGTCTGGTCTTGCAGTCTACGATACGATGCAGTTTTTGCGGTGTGATGTTGCAACTTACTGCGTGGGACAGGCGGCGAGCATGGGAGCGGTGCTGCTGGCAGGGGGAAGGAGCGGAAAGAGGTTCCTTCTGCAAAACAGCAGAGTGCTTCTTCATCAGCCGCTGATAGCAGGCGTGATAGAGGGGACGGCAACGGATATTGACATCGAGGCAAAAGAAATATTGCGGCTTAGGGCGAGGCTGTATAATATATTAGCACAGCATACGGGACAGGCGGCAGAAAAGATTGAAAAGGACTGCGACCGAAATCTCTGGCTGGAAGCAGACGAGGCGATAAATTATGGGCTGGTCGACAGGATACTGCAGAAGGCGCCGGAGCTTGTAAAGGACAATGATAAGCAGGGCGAAAATGTTCAGGATTGAAAGGTAGAAAAGTGAGAACGGCGGCAAGGATTTTTTTGGCAGGATGCATGCTTGTTTTTTTCGCGGGATGCGAAGACACCCATAAAGCTGCGAGGGAAAAAGGCGATATCCTGACAGGCGAGAAAAAACAGCTTCAGTACAAGTTAGAGCAGTGCAATACCGAGAACGAAAACCTGAAGAAGCAGGTTGAGGTTCTGGCGGGGATTAAACAAGAGGCGAGATTCGAAAATCTGTATCACATCCAGAGCGTGAAGCTTACGAAACATACCGGATTTTATGATAAAAATAAGGACGGGGGAAAAGAGTCGCTGATTGTATATCTTCAGCCGATGGATGAACAGGGCGATATTGTAAAGGCGACGGGTGCGGCAGATGTCGAGCTTTGGGACCTGAACAAAAAAGACGGCGAGGCGATGTTAGGCAAGTGGCGGGTGGAGCCAAATGAACTCAAGTCGTTGTGGTTTACGACATTTTTAGCTATAAATTACCGGCTGACATTCGATGTGGCGGACAAGATTGAAGGACTTAAAGAACCGCTGACCGTGAAGGTGATTTTTACCGATTATCTGACTGGCAAGGTATTCAACGAGCAGGCGGTAGTAAAGCCATAAGGTTCGCGCTGCGTAATTAAAAATCAAGCTGCGGGTATATAACAGATGAACAGGAACATATTTATACCGAGGGACAAGATTGCAGATTTTTGCCGGCGTCATTATATTCGGCGGCTTGCTATATTTGGCTCGGCCCTGCGGGAAGATTTCGCACCTGACAGCGATGTAGATGTGCTGGTAGAGTTTGTAAAGGGACAAGAACCTGGGCTGGCTTTTTTTGATATGGAAGCAGAGTTATCGGAGTTGCTTGGCCGAAAGGTTGACTTGAATACGCCGAACTTTCTCAGCCGATACTTTCGCGATACTGTGGTCAAAGAAGCCGAGGTGCAGTATGTCCAAAACTGAAGACGCCGTTCGACTGCGACACATGCTCGATGCCGCACGCAAGGCAGTTGAATTTACAAAGCATTGCAAGCGAACAGACCTTGACAGCGATGAAAAACTGGCTCTATCGGTGGTACGGCTTTTGGAAATTCTCGGCGAAGCGGCCAAAAGTGTATCGAGCCAGTGTCAAACAGAGTATCCGACAATTCCGTGGCGGCAAATCGCAGGGACGAGAGACAGACTGATTCACGGTTATTTCGACGTTGACCTGGACATCGTGTGGAAAATCGTTTCAACGGACATTCCTTCTTTGATAGCCCAGTTGGAGAAAGCTCTTTCGGGAGCTTAAGATGGCAAAGAGTAAACGTGCAGAGAGAAACAGGACGTTGAGCATAAGTGCGGAGGAGATTTCACGGTACAAAGAGCGGCTGATTAGACTGCAAAGGCCCGCAAAGGTCGGTGATATTCTAAACAAGACTATTTGTCAGGATATTTTTGAGGCGGCGGAGTTTTTGCCGCAGGGGTTTGCGGATTTGTTATTTATCGACCCGCCTTATAATCTCGACAAGAAATTCAACGGGAAAAGTTTCAGGAAAAAGGCGATGGAAGATTATGCCGGTTGGGTCGATGAGTGGCTGAGCAAGCTGATAAAAATTCTAAAGCCCACGGCCTCTATTTATATATGTTCCGACTGGCGGTCATCGACGGTGGTACATACAGTTGCACAGAAGTATTTTAAGGTAAGAAATAGAATTACGTGGGAGCGGGAAAAGGGGCGAGGGGCATTATCGAACTGGAAGAACTGCTCGGAGGATATCTGGTTCTGCACGATGTCGGACAAATTCACTTTTAATGTTGATGCGGTAAAAATCAAGAGAAAGGTAATCGCACCATATACGGAAAACGGCAGGCCGAAAGACTGGGAAAAATCCGAGAAGGGAAATTTTCGGCTGACGTTTCCATCGAATATGTGGACGGATTTAACGGTGCCATTCTGGTCGATGCCGGAAAATACGGAGCATCCGACGCAAAAGCCGGAAAAGCTTCTTGCGAAAATCATCCTTGCAAGCTCGAAGGCAGGCGATACCGTGTTTGACCCATTCTGTGGGTCGGGGACGACCTCGGTTGCGGCAAAAAAATTAGGGAGGAATTTTGTCGGGGTGGAAATGGATGAAATGTACTGCTGCCTTGCGGAAAAGAGACTTGCACTGGCTGATTTGGATAAAACGATTCAGGGCTACAGCGAGGGGGTTTTCAGAGAGCGAAACACGCAGGGAAATTGCAGGTGATACCAAAAATAAAAAGTTTAGAAGCAATTAGTATTTGCTAAATCCTGAATTGAAAAAAGGCTGTGTTTTTTGAACACAGCCTTTTAATTTGTAATTGCGGTAAAAGTTTTGTTTTTGTGTTTATGCCCTGCGTTTTTTCAGCAGACCCAAAGCACCAAGCCCGAGCAGTGCCATCGTCGCAGGTTCGGGGATAATCGGACCACCGCTACCGACGGCCCACTCCTCAAATCCGTCGGCGCCATTGATAGTGTCGCCGCACATTGAATACAGATAAATATAATTCCCTGCTCCGAATACACTATTCGGAACGAAGAGAAGCATGTCGCCTTTTCCGCTTCCGGCTCCGAAGTTGTCATCCAGCTTAACGTAATTGTCCCCACCTGCATCAAGGTCGTAAATTGGCGCACCGAAGGCCGGGTTCGTTGAATTCCTGGTAACAAAGTCCGGTGAATAATTGGTAAGAGTGCCCGTCGCTGCCTGATAGAACGTGATCTCGTCAAGCGACAAAATATGATGCGTCACATTTTGATTGATGTCCAGCAGAAATTCTCTATACTTTGTCCCGCCAAATGTAACGATCGGAATGTCGCTTAATAAAAGTGCGTGGGTGTGGCCACCAGATACCGTGTCAAATTCAACAGCACCATCAGTATTGTAACCCTGTTGAGACCCCCCAGTAGTACCCTGAATCGCGACAAACGCGTCAATAGTCCCCGTACCCGTTGGTTTTGGCTCATCCCATTGCATGAATATGGCGCCGTTAACAGTTTCTTGTGCCCCATCATAAGCGAGATTATATTCAACAGCAGCCTGTGCTGAAGCCGCCATTAAAACAATAACTGCGAAAACTAATGTCTTTCTCATTTTGTTTTCAAGCAGTGAGGGACGATGTTGTGGAATACCACAGGAGGGACACCCAAAACCAACACTCTCTTTTCCTTTTCTCATCACTCTCACTATTCTTCACTTTCTTCTTTTTAGGCAAGTTCCGAAAATAGTCTTACCCAACGTTCATGTATTCTACCCCCTACCAGTGGGTGTTGTCAAGGATTAATCTTAGAAAATTTTGAATTTTATCAAAATTTTCTGCCTTTTCTCGGATAAACGGCGATTTTAGCCCAAAAACGCGGTAAAAACCGTCAAAAAATTTTTTGATTTCAAGGCTTTTTTAAGCGGTGAATAGCAGGGATTCGAATTTTCTTTTACTTTTCAGGATTATCTCCTTAATATGTTCGTATGCAGAAATTCCTCAACAAGATAATATGCGGCGATTGTATAGAGGTTTTGAGCGAAGTTAAGGAGCCGTTTGCGGAGCTTATCTTTGCCGACCCGCCATTTAATATCGGGTACAAATACGACAAGTACCACGACAAGGTCGAGAAAAATAACTATATCG
>Ga0315284_10005746_pt1 | contig 17648 bp, 15 predicted proteins | sample YL17G09_16_MG_FD_203696 | JGI IMG/M metagenome (GOLD analysis project Ga0315284, IMG submission 203696) | Sediment microbial communities from Yellowstone Lake, YNP, Wyoming, USA - YL17G09_16 | ecosystem: Environmental > Aquatic > Freshwater > Lake > Sediment | place: USA: Wyoming | collected...
CAGTCCGGCTGATGCACAACTTTACCCGGCCGTGGCCTTGGTGCGCCCTGACAGCGAAGGGATAGATTATGTCTTCTGCTCAGGCGTTTTGATTGCTGAAAAACTTGTCCTTACCGCCGCACACTGCAGCTGGGATGCTAATGATCGAGTATATGCAGCAGACACCGTAGGTGTGATGGTTGGCGACAGCACTCCCGAGAAGCATCTAGACAAGCGACTGCACGTACTCGGGATCACCGTGCATCCAAGCTTCGATCGCAGCAAGATGACGAAAGATCTGGACGGTTCGATCAGACTAAACGAAGCAAATGACATCGCCGTCTGGGAGCTAGCGACTCCAGCTACCGGTGCCCAAACCGCCGAAGTCCTTGCAGCGAGAGATCTAGACAGCGTATTTGTCGATGAAACCTTAGTCACCATCATGGGCTTTGGCCAAAGATCGACTTGGGAGTCACCCTGGACGCCGCACGAGTTCGCCGTGGCAGAGACCATCTACCGCAGCACTTACTCCCAAAGGGTCAGAAATGTTGTGAGCAGTAACGGTGGAATCCCAGTTAAACGGTCCGAGTCCAGCAACTTTCCTGGGCGCAACCAGACCGAATTCTACGCTGGTGCTGCCAAGTACCCGGACACCTGCAAGGGTGACAGCGGCGGGCCCGTATTTGCTAAGACTCCGCAGGGCAAACTACTCCTGATCGGAATCACCTCGCGCGGCTCGGGCACCTGCGAAGTTGGCGGCGTCTATACGCTAGTCCCAGCATTCCTACCTTGGCTCGAATCGGTAGCAGGCACCGTCAATCAGGGCGAATATAGCGTAGGATCTCGCTAAAACTACTCAGAGTCACATCTGGCCTCGGACCGCCTGGGTCATGAGGCGTGATCTCTGCGTTCTTCTCGATGTTTGTTAGTGGTGAGAATTCTGCCAGCGCCTCTATGTCTCCCGCTGAGGCAATCCCGTATTCTGCCCATGCGGTGAAGACACCAAGACGCTTGCCCAAAGCCACGTCTTTTCGCCGGTTGTCGCCAACCCAAACCACCGTGCGTCGCACCTCGGCCGGTGCTTCGTCCAGTTCATAATCCATCAGCACGGTCTTTAGACCGCGAGTTCCGGGCTTTTCGTACTCATCGGGAAGAATCCTGACCTTACCGGCAAAGCCAAAATTGTGCCGCGATAGATGCTTAAGCAGAATCTCGCTGTCGACTTTGACTCTGGCGAGCTTTTCGTGGGTGGGCAGTCGCGGATCTGGCAAGCCATACACAGCATCAAAAAACGGCAGTAAACCTAATTTATTTAGCTTCCACATCGCCACATAGCGCGGTGCATCGGTAAGCGCAATGCAGGGGAGCCGCGGACAACGCCGCCGCAGTTCCGTCAAAGTCGCCACGACATCGGCAAACGGCTGCAATTTACGGGCACCGGCTGCTAAAAAGGCGGCCCGCGCTGGATCAACCACTTGCTTAAGCATGCCGTCGATATCATCGCCGTAATATTGGATCACAGACGGCAACTCTTGCACCACGAACGGATATTCTATCGATGCGTGCGCCGTGAACACATCCCTAGCCTCGCTATAAAGCTGTGCTATAGGCACCCGAGTGATAACCTCAACCTCTGCCAGCAAAGCTCGAATAGCCACCACATAATATCCCACCCAGTCAAACAAGGTGTTGTCGATATCGGTGACAAAAAGCTTAGGATCAGGACCCAAAATCACATCAGGCATGCATCACTTCCAGCGATTGTGGAGCCAAAAATACTGCTCTGGGCAACGGCGGATACAGGTCTCTACAACGGCATTAAACTCTGTCGATTGCTTTAGGATATCAGCGTCAGTATCGCCTGTGTACTCGAGGCTGACCTCGGGCAAGAAATATTGAACGTGACGATTAAAGCTTTGACGCAGGACAAAACTAGGCACGATTGGAGCGCGAAAACGGCGGCAAATCGCGGCAAAACTAGTATTGGTTTTTGCCGGGTGACCAAAAAACGGCAACTTTGGTTCGCCTGGACGCGCCTGGTCCATGACAAAACCGACAATCTCGCCACACTTAAGAGCCTCTGCTATCGCCTTCAGGCCGTCGCCCTTTTTCTCACGTTTAACCGTGAGAAAACCATTATGACGACGACACTCCGACACAAACCGGTCGACACTCGACGACCCGACTTTCTTCACGAGTACATAGGACGGAACAAAATTCCGCGTGCACGCCGCTCCCATGGCTTCCCAATTACCAAGGTGCATACAAAGGACGTAAGCCCCATGTCCCGCGGCCAAGGCGTCTCGCAGGTAATGCTCGTCTTTCATCGTAACGGTAGCAGCGACATCAATAGCGCGACTGTAGAAAAACTCGAATGCTGTCAGCAGAAAATGATAATACGATGCTCGGCCTATGGCTCTGCGTTCCGCGGCAGATTTTTCTGGGAAGGCTATCGCCAGATTATGCAGGACCACACCGCGCCGCAGTCGGACGCAGTCAAAGCCAATCCAGGCAAGGGCCTTGGCTAAGCGGTCGATCGCTCCTGCAGGAAGGCGCGTGATGATTGCTGACAAGGCTCGAAGTAGCCAATACATCGTTAATTTAGCCTCAAAATAGCTACGCCTAGAAAATTTACCAATGCTGATCAATAAACGGCTGCGGCAGCTTTAAGCCGTGGGCATATTCCAGGTCGAGTCCAATCAATCGCACTCCGAGAAAGTTCCTAACCCAATCAGAGCCGTGCAGCAATAGCTCACGCCATGGACCATCGGCGATGATGCGGCCTTCGTTCAGAATTAAGAGTCTGTCGGCGAAGCGAATGCCGATTTCGACGTTGGACGTGACGACGAGTTGAGCGCGATCTGCCCCCTCTCCGGACAATGCCAAGATCATGTTGAGAATAATGGTGGAAGTCACCGGATCCAGACCAGCGGTCGGCTCGTCAAAAATAGCCACCACAGGATCCGTCGCTAATGCTCGCGCGATACCGACTCGCCGCTGCATGCCGCCCGAAAGCTCGAAGGGGAACATATTCTGCGTGCGGCCCAACTTAACACCGGCAAGTAGCGAGTCGATGCGGGTGCTAATTTCTTTGGGCGACATGTCGGTCATGTTTTCCATGGCGAACGTCAGATTCTCACCCACTGTCATGAAATCAAACAAGGCACCCTGCTGAAAGGCCATTCCAACCTTGCGCAAGGTTTGTTGCCGCTCCCTTTCACTGGCGTCACACATACTCGTACCCAGGAGGCTAATGTCGCCGCTGTCGGGACTGAGTAAACCAAGAAGCAGCTTCAACACAGTGGATTTACCGCTACCGCCGGGCCCGATCAAGCTGACTCGCTCGCCGCGAGCTATGGAAAAAGAAATGTCATTCAGTAAGGTTACGTCACCGAATGACAATTTGACGTGCTGCATGGAAATCACGTTGACTCCCGGGGCCTCGGCCCATACCTTAAGATGCCGTGACAAGACGCCTTAACTCGCTGACCGAGCACGAAGTTGCCTCGATACTAGATAGTGGAAAGCTAATTATAAACTTTCCTAGTGATTTTAGCGCGTCTGATGCCTAGTGTCTGGTTTTTCTGCCCAAGGGTCTAAGGAGCCTGTAGCAACTGAGTAGCCAAGTGGACCATTTCATTGCGCTGAATCCCCCACTGCCATGTATAGATGTCAGCTTGGGAGCAGGATTCGTGACGGCACTTGCGGCCGACGGATTGCGGGTGCGCTTTGTCGACTCCACCGCGTTGCAGACACAAGGGCAAGTCAATCTCGCTTTTACCTCGGACCAGAGCTACAAATTTAACTGGCACCTGCTGGGCACCAAAGACGGCGAGCTGCACTTGAGTATCGGAGAAAGGGACCACCCTGCCCTTGCCGACCTCATGACTCTAGTCCGAAAGAACCAACACATATCCATCTGCGCCACGACCGACGTCGAGGCTAGCGACCGTTTTACCGGCTTCGAACATGTGACGTTGCTGCCCAAGGCTCTGCCCGAGCTAGACTGGTCCGAGCTCGACACTAGCACGCAGTTTCTTGGTCGTAAGCTACCGCTACCATTGCTGATTACTGGCATGACGGGCGGCCTTGCCCGCGGTGCTGAGATTAATTTTAGGCTGGCCAGGGCCGCTGCCGCCTTCGGCATCCCGATGGGGGTGGGCTCGCAACGGGTCGCCTTAGATAATCCCGATCATGCCGCGATATTTACCGTCAAAAAGGCCGTGCCGGACCTCTTTCTGATTGGCAATATCGGCATCGCTCAACTACTGCAGCCGGACGCAGTCGATCTCTGCTGCCGCGCGGTCGACATGATTGAGGCCGATGCCTTAGCTGTTCATGTCAATGTTTTGCAGGAAGTGGTGCAAGTCGAGGGCGACCGCAATTTTCGCGGTGTTTTAGCCAGTATCGCTAAGGTCGCGGCAAAATTACCGGTACCTCTCATCGTCAAAGAGGTCGGCGTTGGCATCGATCCGAGCAGCGCGCAAAAACTTGCCGAAGCGGGGGTAAAAGCTCTGGACTGCGGCGGCAAGGGTGGCACGTCTTGGAGCTTTATCGAGGGCGAGCGTGCCACATCGGAAATCACCCGCAGTGTCGCAGCCACCTTCCGAGACTTTGGCATACCAACCGCTCTGGCTGTAACCGCATTGCACAAGAGTTTGCCGCAGATGCCACTCATCGCCACGGGCGGTATCCGCGACGGCCTGATAGTGGCAAAGGCGGTAGCACTTGGCGCCACCGCTTGCGGTATCGGACTGCCCTTGCTGCGGGCAGCCTTAGCCAGTGACGAGGCCCCTTACGAGGTCCTGGAAATCATGGCCAAGGGCCTGCGCACGGCCATGATCGTCAGCGGCGCCAAGACTCTGAACGATTTGCGGTCGCGCGTCCACTGCGCGCCTGCATTTAGCGATAATTTAGCTAGGTTTACGACGACCAGGACACCCTAAGGATGCCGTAACGGACTTGATAAAGCTGAGGTGAAGCATGGATCCCAAACCCACATGTAAAAGTCGCTCGCAGATTTCCTCGGAAAAGGGAACGGGCAACGACTTGCATAATCACGCCGCACCTGGCCCGCTGCCTTGCGACACGGAAGCTGAGACACCGCGCTCCTCACGCCTACCTGGATTTTACGAACTACCCCGGTCGGAACGCCTGCGTGCCGTACAAATATTTTCCGGCCTAGGCCAAACTGAGATCGATGCTCTCGGCAACGTTGGTACCCTGCGCGGTGAGCTGATCGATGTATTCGTCGAAAATGGGGTGGGTGCGTTTAGCCTGCCACTCGGCATCGCCACCAACTTTCTTATCAACGGTCGCGATCTTCTAGTCCCTATGGCCGTTGAAGAAACCAGCGTGATCGCAGCGGCCAGCCACGGCGCTAAGCTAGCCCGCTGCGGCGGCGGCTTTACCGCGTCCAGCACCGCACCCATCATGACTGGCCAGGTCCAGCTGCTGCTTGAGTCGGACTGCGACTTCGACGCCGTCCTGACTGAGCGTAAGCAACAGCTCATCGACTTTGCCAACCGCGGTCAAGAGCGCTTGCTCGCGCGCGGCGGCGGTGCTGTGGATTTGACCTGGCGTCATATTCCAGAGATTCGCAGCTTAGTTCTGCATGTTCACATAAATACTTGCGATGCGATGGGCGCCAACATCGTCAATACGATGTGCGAGCGCATTTCCACGCTCATGCCTGAACTACTGCCGGTTGGGATTGGACTGCGTATCCTAACTAACCTGACTGACCGCCGGATGACGGAAGTGAGTTGTCGGGTACCGGTTGCTGCACTGCAGTCAGCCGAGTTCGAAGGTAAGCAGGTGGCTGAGCGCATTGTGATGGCTTATCAATTCGCTGCTCATGACGTGCACCGCGCGACAACAAATAATAAAGGCGTCATGAACGGCATCGATCCCGTCCTGATTGCAACTGGCAATGACTGGCGGGCAGTGGCAGCGGGAGCGCATGCCTACACTTGCCAGTCGGGAAGCTACCAGCCACTTGCCACTTGGCATCTGGAGCCCAACGGTGATTTGTGCGGGACCTTGCGACTGCCACTAGCTGTAGGCGTCGTGGGTGGCGTCACTCGCCTCCACCCCACAGCTCAGGCCGCACTCGCTCTCCTTGGGCACCCCGATGCGCGCGAGTTGGCAAACATCGTGGCCTCCGTTGGTTTAGCACAAAATCTATCAGCCCTTCGGGCCTTGGCGTCGGAAGGCATCCAGCGCGGCCACATGAGTCTGCACAAGAGTAATCTTGATTTGCTCGATCGCCGCGGGGGAGCCAGCAAGGAATGACGCAGCGGCGACTAGTCAGCGCAAGTGTCCCCGGCAAAGTCATGCTGGCCGGGGAATACACTGTTTTGCACGGCGGCGAAGCCCTGGCCGTCACGGTCGCGTTAGATTTAGTCGCGCAAGTCTCACCTTTGCCGGCAGCCTCTATGACCGGCTGCCGCGTGCTCTCGGATTTATGGGATGAAGTGCAGGAAATCAGGCCTGGCACGCCGGCCACCGCCTTCCCGACCTCACCACTGCTAGCCGCAGTCGCACGCGGTATGGAGCTTTACGGCATCAAATCGGCAGAGGTAAGCATCCGCTCGGCGCTGCCATTAGCTTACGGAATCGGCTCCTCATCAGCACTGCGACTCGCGGTGCTCAGCGCGATGCAGGATTTTGCCCGCCAGGAGCAACAACTGCCGACGCTGAGCCAGACTGAGCACTTACCGGTGGCGCGCGAGGCTCTAGCCCTGCAAAGGGCGGCGCAGCGCCAAGCCTCCGGTTACGATATCGCGACGCAACTTTACGGCGGCTTGGTACAGAGTGGCAGCAGCGACGACTTGGCAAGTTGGCCTACTGCGCTCAGCGCGCAGGGAGCTGACACCTGCGCCAAGCTTGCTCGGATAGTTCATGTATACGTGGGTGGTATGGGTGCGCCGACCACTCCCGTGATGACCTCAACCAGTGAGTGGTTGGAAGAACGCGCCGCGATGCCGCAGTTAGCGCGGCTAAATTCCGCCTTGCAACGGTCCATTTTGGCAGCCTTGATTCAGATGGATCTTGATACGACCGATCTTCGTAACGATAATACCAAAATAATTTCTGATTTAGCTGCAGCTACGGGTGCCCAACGCCGCTTTCTATCAGAGTCACCGCACTTCCCCAAATCCCTCGCCGCTCAACTCGCGGCACTACCTGGCTGCGACCAGACTTGGAGCTTTAAAACCACTGGTGCCGGTGGTGAGGACGCTCTATTAGTATTTGGACGCAGTGCCGACATCAGTGCCGCAGATAGCACTCTGCGCACTTTAGGCTGGCACCCGATGCCAGCATCATTTACCGGTCTCGGCTTGCGACTTTGCCGCAGTCTAGAGTTTTCGGAGGCCGCCCTTGGCTAATATCGATCAGCATCTTGAGTTTACCGCTGAGGTACCCAGTAACATCGCACTGGTCAAATACTGGGGCAAACGCGACCCAGACCGCCAGTGGCCGGCAAACGACTCGCTGTCAATGACACTTAACGCCGCGCGCACGATCACGACCGCACGCATTCATCACGATGCCATGGATAAAATGGATAAAGGCGACGTGTTGCTGCGCGCCGATATGGACGGCGACCTACAACCTGTGACTGGCAATGATAAGGCCCTGCGTCACTTGGCCTACCTGCGCCGCGAACTAAAGATGCCACCGGCATTACACATTGCGACTAAAAACACCTTTCCCAGCGGTTGCGGCATCGCCTCAAGCGCAAGTGGTTTAGGTGCACTTACCCTGGCAGCCATCTCGGCCTGGACAGGGGCTCGCTCGCTGACTGAACTGGCCGCTAGCGGCTTTGATCTACCGCGCCTGGCTGAGTTAGCACGCCTCGGCTCAGGCAGTGCCTGCCGGAGTTTTTTTGGCGGCTATTGTTTGTGGACCGCTGGCGCTGAACCAGAATCTCAGACGGTGATGCAAGTCTACGACGAAGACCACTGGCCGCTGGCTGATTTGATCTTGATTGTCTCACCCGAGACCAAGTCCGTGAGCTCGTCGGCTGGTCATCTGACCACAGCAAGTAGCCCGCTGTTTAAACCTAGGGTTGCCGGGATACCGGCGCGGATGCGCCGCGTCAGGGCCGCACTTGCAGCCCGCGACTTGGATGCACTAGGCGTCGAGATTGAGGCGGAAGCCCTTGATATGCATGCAGTTATGATGACAGCTACGCCCAGCCTGAGATACCTACTGGACGGCAGTGTGGACTTTCTCTCTTGGCTGCGCAAAGAACGTGAAGAAACCGGCCTTCCGGCCTATTTCACCATCGACGCCGGCCCCAATATTCACGTGATCTGTGATTTGAAGGATGCAGCTAAAGTTAGCGCTCGTATCAATGCTGCGTTCCCCCACTTGTCGATCATCGCAGATAGAACAGGCGCTGGTCCCACTCTCACCGGGAGACCTCTACCGTGAAGCAGACGGATATGCACTCCGAACTGTTAACCGAACGCCCGGTCGCTCCAAAGCTAAGCGCTCAAAGTGTGCAGGCCAGTGCGAGCGGTAAGGCAATTATAGTTGGCGAGCATGCTGTCGTTTACGGTGCCCGTGCCGTAGCGATGCCGATTAACTCCCTACAGATGAATGTCCGCCTAACGGTGACACAAAAGTACGATAAAAATGGTCAGCCGCAAGTGCGGATGCTGATCGGGGGGCGCCCAGTAACAGCGCATCTGCGCGGCGTGATTGACGATGCATTTACGGTCCTGGATCTGGAGCCATTTCCACTCGACATGGAAGCTCATTCCACCGTCATGATTGGCGCTGGCTTAGGCTCGTCCGCCAGCCTGTGCGTGGTGATTTTGAAGGCGATTGCCGCAACCGTGGGCATGCCGATGAGCCGCTTTGAATTGGCCAACTTTGCCAATCAGCTGGAACGTCGCTTTCACGGCAATCCCTCCGGACTTGATACGGCAGCCGTAGCAATGGGACATGCCATCTCCTTTGCTAAAGGCGGGACGCCGACGGAATTAGCTGTGGCAGCACCGGCTGGTCATGAATCGTGGCGCTTCGCCTTGCTCGACAGCGGCGTTCGTTCGTCCACCTTGACGATGATTCAGGTGGCGGCGCCCTATTTCCAAGGCAGCTTGGGTGAGCAGAGATTGGCGGCCTTCGACAGTCTAGCTGAGTCTACGGCGCGTGGCCTAACTTTAGGCGACCAAGGCATAGTGGCTGAGAGCATGAAGCAAGCGGGTGCGTGGCTGACTGAAGCTGGTGTTGTATCCGATGCCCTAACCGAGCTAATCAATGCCGCGACTAATCTCGGCTGCCTTGCCGCCAAGTCAACAGGCGCCGGCGGCGGCGGCTGCGTCTTAGCGCTGCTCAACCGTGAGCATGCTGACGCACAATTGGTGGCTTTACGTGAACTACTTGGTGGCACAAAAGTGTGTGCCGTGGAGCTAAGATGAAAAAGCCTATTTCGATCGCTTTCAGCCCAGACACCGATGATGCCTTTATGGTCCACGCCTTGCGCGCCGGCATGATCGATACTGGAGATTATGAGCTTTCGTTCACAGCTGCTGACATTCAGGAGCTAAATTCAGAGGCAAAAAACGGTACTTACGATCTGACGGCGATCAGCATTGCAGCCTATCCGCAACTGGCGTCTGATTATCTGTTGATGCCTATCGGTGCCAGCATTGGTGATGAATTCGGGCCGGCGGTGATCGTGCGTCCAGACAGCACCCTGAAAAAAGCCCAAGACTTAGCCGGACAGCGGGTGGCCGTGCCGGGCCTGCAGACGTCTGCCTACTTCGCGGCCCGCGGGCTCATTGGCGACTTCACGGCGGTGCCCATGAGTTTTCTCGACATCGGCGATGCCGTTTTGAGCGGTGACGTGGCGGCGGGAGTGCTCATCCATGAGCTACAACTCGACTGCGAGCAGCGCGGCTTCCGTAAACTGGCTGATCTTGGTCGGCTGTGGAGTGAGCGCTTTCACTTACCGCTGCCGTTAGGCGCCAACGCCATCAAACGCAGCCTGGGACCCAAAGTAATAGAAGAAGTCACGCAGCTACTACGCCTTAGCATTGAGATGGGCCTGGCCAACCGCAGCGCCACCCTCAAAGAGGCTATGCGCTCATCGAAAGCCGACCTCGACGTCACCGCCGGGGACAAGTATATTTCCATGTACGTAAACCGTCGCAGCTTAGCGCTGCAAGAGGATGTACGTCAGGCTATTCAAACACTGTTCGCTATTGGCGAAGAGTCGGGCCTATGTACACACATCAGTCTGCAAGACGCACTCTATGAGTAAGCGTGGTCGGATTGGTCTCAATTCCACAATCAGGGGACGATGATGGATGTGATCAGGAATGTGGCGAGAAAAATTGACCAAGGTGAGCGTCTTAGTGATGAAGACGCTTTGGCCCTATTTAATAGCAACGAGCTGGTGGAGATCGGTCGCTTAGCCGACGGGGTCAACCGGGCAAAAAATAAAGACCTAGTCTTCTACAACGTCAACCGTCACATCAACCCGACCAACATCTGTGCACTGAGTTGTAAGTTTTGTGCTTACTCAAGAAAACCGGGCGAAGAGGGAGCTTACGCTTATTCCATTGAGGAGATGGTGACTAAGGCCGGCGAGGCTGTGGCGCAAGGAGCCACGGAAGTGCACATGGTCGGTGGGCTGCATCCCCGCTGGAAGTTTGAGCACTACAAAGACATGATTGCCGCGGTCAAGCAAGCCTTTCCGCACGTGCATATCAAGGCCTTTACTGCCGTTGAATTAGATTGGTTGGCGCGACGTGCGCGCAAGACTATTGAAGAGATTCTACGCGAACTACAAGCAGTCGGACTCGGCTCGCTGCCGGGTGGCGGCGCGGAAATTTTCCACCCAGAGATCCGCGAGACCATTTGCGACACGAAAGTGCCCGCGGAACAGTGGCTAAACACACATCGCATAGCTCACAGCCTAGGCATGCACTCCAACTGCACCATGCTATATGGTCACATTGAGAACTACGCACACCGCGTCGACCATATGCGGCGACTGCGGGAATTGCAGGATGAAACAGGTGGCTTTAACGCTTTCATTCCACTTTCCTTCCAACCGTTTCAGAATGAGATGGGAATCACCAACTACACCTTCGGCTACGACGACCTGAAGACGCTAGCCATTGCCCGTCTGTATCTAGATAATTTCCGCCACGTCAAAGCTTACTGGATCATGCTTGGACAGGAAGTTGCGCAGCTTGGCCTCGAATTCGGTGCTAACGATCTCGACGGCACCGTCATCGAAGAGAAAATCTCGCGCATGGCTGGTGGCCGTGCCGGCATGTCCATGAGCCGTAACTTTATCGAGCACTTGATCTTGAAGAGCCGCCGCATTCCTTGTGAACGCGACACCCTTTACAGACCGATCAAGCAACCCGAGCTGCGCCCAAAGGCGGAGCCTTCATTTAACCTTAGACAAGCGATAAATAAGTGCGACTACGGCGAGCGGCTCACTATTGAGGAGCTGCAGCTATTAGCTGACCAGGCCAGTTTGCATGAAGTAGGTCGCCTCGCTGCAGCAGTATGCGGTCAATCGGTGACTGCAGGCGAAGGCAGCTTTGCTCCCACGACTGTGCTGAAACTTGCCGAAGTGTCGTCCGTCGAAGAGGCGCTCGGCACACTCGATGCGGTGGCCGAGCGCAACTGCAGCAAATTTAAACTAGCAGCGTCGACCATTGCCATCGATCTGGCACCGTCCATTGAACCAGCAGGAGGCGAGCCTGCTGCGAGTCTGGGCCTTGACGCATTACTAGCGATTGCCACGAATTGTCGTGAACGCTTTCCGACGCAAGAAGTCGCAGTATGGGGCACCAAAGGCCTCTGGCGTCTGGCACAAAGTCAGCAAATTTCCGTTGCCAAACTGGCCGAGCGCTTAGCGGCAGCAGGAGTCCAGAGCTTTGGCAGTAGCCCAGACGAGAGCGAGACTGATCTAACCAATCAGGAGATCACAGAACTCCATTCAGTCATGCATGCAGCCGGGATACACACTATCGCTAAGGTAGAACTGACAGCTCCGACTTACGGCCCAGGCGAGCCACAGTGGTCTGCATTTCTGCGTCGCGTACGGGCGCTGGCAGACCTCCAGGCACGTACCGGCAAAGTCGTTGGTATCGAAGTGACAGCATCACCAGGAAGCTTCATCACGACTAGTGAGTATTTTAGAGCGGTCGCACTAGCGCGACTTGGCAGTCAGGGTATCCCCATGGTCATCGCACCGCTGACCATGATGCCGACACTGAGCCAACCCAAAGGATTGGGTACGGCTAGCTATCAACACCCGGCCGAAAAAATTGCCTCGGTATGCTTGCACTTCGGAGCCGCCGATCTGGGCTCAATAGACATGCAAAAGCTGAGTCCTATCAGTATCATGGAGCAGATTCGAGCGGCTGGGTTCAAGCCGACCTTAAGAGCCCCTAATCAGCAGCAACCAAGCCCTGATGTTTACAGCGCAATCGAGCAAGGATTGCGCCATGCACCAAGCCTGGGACTATAATGGAGCCACGTTAATTTGAATCTATGACCTGCCGATATACTAGGCGGCAGGTATCACGATGCTTTATTAACGGAATCATCGCCGATGAACGATGCGAAAAAATTAGACAATCCCAGAAGTACGCCAGCAGTGGACGCGCACGCTCTGATTGAAGTGCAAGCCGCTGTGACGCATGAACCGCTAATTGAATTCAAGAGTGGCGAAGCGACAAGACTGACTATGCGGGCTCCCGTGAGTAAGCAGGCACGAAGCTTGGCGCGCCGGCTTGCTATGCATATGCTCATATTCTTTCTCATAGCATTGGTCATGTTTGGTGTCGGAGCTGGGCTTGCTTTTGCTCTCTTTAACGGAGCGCTGGACTCGTACACAGGACAGCTAAAAGAGCTGACGCACCAGGCTCGCGACTTGATGCAGCAATACATTCGCAAATAAGCGATAGGAATGAACGTCACTCATGAAGTTTCTCCTCGATGTCTTGGATTTTTTGCAACCTTATGGATCGCATAGCTACTTCGTGATCCTGGGGATGCTGCTGGCTTGCGGCTTCGGTATACCCATGCCAGAAGACATTATTTTGATCACAGGCGGGATTCTGTCGTCACACGGTGTCACCGACTTCTGGTGGGTGACTGGTGTCTGTATGATCGGTGTGCTTGGTGGTGACGGTACAGTATTCTTTCTCGGACGTCGCTTCGGGGCGAGGATAAGAGGCCATAGCTTTTTTCGCAAACTACTTAGCGAGCGTCGCGACCATCAGGTCCGTGGTGTCATTCAAAAATACGGCGACAAAGTGGTGTTCATGGCGCGCTTTATGCCAGGGCTTCGCACACCGATATTTTTCACCTGCGGCAGCTATCATTTATCGCCCCTGAAATTTGTTCTACTCGACGGTGCTGCCGCATTCATCTCTGTGCCCCTTTGGGTTTATACCGGCTATTTGTTTGGTAAAAATCTGGATGAGCTAGAGCGCAAAATGCGTCAGTTCCAATTCGGTATTTATTTAGTGCTAGGGCTTATCTTCTTAGCATTTGTAGCCGCAGCACTCATAAAGAAGCGGGCCTTGAAGGATATATCGGCTAAGTGAGCCTCTTGCGCCCCTTTTAAAAAAGGAGGACAATAGGGTCAATTCTTTGCATACGTACTTCATTTAAAATTCTCACGTTAGGTGTAGGAGGGCCGGTTTATGGTACTTTATCGGGCGACTGTATTATTCACTGCTCTAGCTGTAGTTGCGGGTTGCGGTAAGAGCAAAACCCGCGACGGCCTCACTCTAACGGTGCCTGCTATTGAACCTATCGTTCGCTCTGCCGTACCAACCGGTCTTTTGGACGGCACATCGTTGACCCTTGATACACTTGTCGTTCAAACTCCTGGCCAAATAATTAAAAGTAGACTCTTTAGCCCAGGTCCCGCTGAGTTGCTGAGCCTCGTCAAAAAAATCGACGACGGGATGGCCGAAATCAAGGTGCGCACCGACGGCAAAATCGCTCCATGCCTTGCCGATTACGAAGGCAGCACTCTGGTCGAAAAAACGCCTGTAAGTTACTCGAATTCTTTTGATTTTGACGGCAACGGAACAGCAGAGTTTGAGACTAAATTCACCCAGTATTTGAGCTGCGTGGATAATCTCACCGGCTCGAACGGTGCGTGGCGAGCCTTCGGTAAGAAAACCGAGAGCGGCAAGACCGACTGGTATATCCGTGAAGGCGGTCCTGAGGACTCAACATTTGCTGGCGCGTCAGCTGTCAAAGTCACTGAGGGAACTAATCAGGCTGAGCTTTGGATGCGCGTAGGCAAACTTTCAACAGTGGAATCCCAATCAGTATCCCTTGCGCATCTACTTCGTACCGAAGCTGGAGTCATCGAATATACACAGACTGGCAACGGTGTTGGTTATGACTGCGGTCTTCACCTTTTATTTAAAGACAATCTTGTCTACATATACGCGGCCGTAGATCAAGACATCGCCAATCAAGGCGGCACTACCTGTGCGACCTCGACCAACGCGCGCAACAAAGAATACTGCATTGATGCATCGACCTCGAGCTTCACGCAAAAAGATCTTGCCACATGCACGACTGCTGGCCTAACGAGCTCGGCATTTGTGCTTGACGGCCTAACCTATCAAACGGTGGATTACCCGAGTATTCCTCGGGCCCTATCTGAGGCAGCACCAAGCACGGTGGAAGCGTTCACCACGAAAGAACCACCGAAAGAATCTACCGGCGTCACAGGGAAATAATCGAACTAGACTCATTTTAAGTCACAATTTCATAGCGAACGGCAGTGATCATCACTGCCGTTTTTTTGTGCCCGGCAAGAAATTCCCAGCCTAAAGCTAGGCAAAGGTCACTTCCCTCAAAAATATAATTTAACGCTGAGAAGACACGAGTCTAAGCGTCCACCGCATTATTCAAACAAAATATAGTTTAAAATAGAGTATATCCCCGAAAAATACCCCACCTCAATGCCGCGAAAGGATCTCCCTTTATGGCACTATCACGTCCTCTTTTACCCCTGATCAGCTTGACCATGCTTATGTCTTCAAGCCTGTACGCTAAGCCGCATAAGATAAAAATATTGGCCCGTCAGAGTCAGGTAGCTAACGCCAACTATATCGAAGAAAACTTCAGCCAAGACAATGATGGATGCTCTGTCGAACCAACAGACACAGGCGTAAGGACTATCGCATTCCAGGTCGGCAACACACGCCGCACTATGATTCGAGTCGTCAGCCCTAGCCTACAAAACACAAGTGCTCACGCTCTAGTGATTGGCTTCCATGGCTATGGTCTAGACGGAACCTCGCCGCGCATGCATCACAAATGGGACATCGTTGAAGAGTTGGGTAAGGACGATGCCGTCTTCGTCTACCCCAATGCACTGGGCGGTAGCTGGAACCCCTATCCCGGCAGCCCCGATTTAGCTTTGTTCGATGCTATTGTGAAATCGACTAGTGAAAAATACTGCATCGATAAACGGCGCGTTTTTGTGCATGGCTTTAGCAATGGCAGCTTTTTTGTCAATGGCCTCGTGGCCGCACGATCCAATGATATCCGCGGGGTTATCTCAGTTGCCGGAGCCGGTAACGGCTCTAAAAAACCTGCAATCGTGATTCATGGGCAAAGCGATTCCAATGTTGGGTACTATCCGTCGGCACCGAACCTAGTGAGTTCCTATGCCGCAGCAAACGGTTGTAAGATGCCCGTCAACTTCAATGCCATGCGAGTGGATGCCTGTCAGCAGCTTGAGGGGTGTCCAGCAGAGTACCCGGTCTGGTTCTGTCCATGGCGCGGCAACCACCACTGGCCCGCCTTCACCTTACCGCTGGTCTGGCAATTTATTTCATCCTACAAGTAGCTTACGGTTGGCTAATTTCGGTTTCCTGAGCTGAGCCTCGACCTTTGTAGACTTCTTCCTGCAGAAATTGTCGTTCTGCGATCAATGCAGTTTCACCCAGCACTTTCGACCAAACTCTATTGTCAGGGTCCCAGCGATAGCCGCGCTGGCGCAGGATGTCCTTACTTTCAAATGGCGAGCCCACAGCACGAATCAAATACTCGCGCTCATAGCTGCGCGTGATCATCTCTTCTAGGTGATCGCCAATTAGCCTAAAGGTAGTCGCGCAATCAAACACAGCTCGGTGCGCAAACGGATTCACAAAGCCATGATCTGCGGCCAAGTAATTTAACGCCATAGTATTGTAGTTGTGCTTCTTCCAATCAATGTGGCGCATGGAACAAGCCCAGTGCGCGGACAGTCCAGATAACGCATCGACCCGCTCAAGAAAGCCGCGATCAAAATCGGCATTATGGGCGATGACTATGGACGCCTTCTCCATCATCCGTCTCACGAAAGCCCAGTCAATTTGCTGACCAGCTACCATCGCATCGGTTAGGCCCGTGATTTTGGTGATCTCAGGGGAGATCGGTACCCCTGGATCTTGCAGAGCGCCGTAGGTTCGCAGCAGGTGGGGCCTAGTCCCGTCTCCCACGCCGAACTCCAACACACCGATTTCTATAACTTTATCCTCAGTCGGCGACAGACCTGTGGTCTCGACGTCGATGATAACTCCAAAATCCATGAATAAGGCTCCCATTTGCCGCTAGTTAGGCCTGCTAGTTGGTGATCTGATGCAGCTGGCATAAACTATAAGCATATCCATCTCACATTTTCCAGTCCCACCGACTCGGAGTCTCAACTCAATCATGACGACGACGCCGCGCCCCCTTGATGCTTTTAACGACGAGCTAGAGCAACAACCACAAACGGTTGGACAAATCACGTCGCAGGTCGAGCTCATAGCGACCCTGCTGACTGACGAGAATTTCCGCGCCTTTGCTATCACCTCGCCGAACGATGAAGTGGTCATCATTAGTCGAGATGGCCTCAAACAGATCATTCTAGCTCCCACGCTTTGGCAATCTCTTGAGCGTCGTTTGCCCTATGTGTCGGAGGCGAATCAAGCTACCACTTGCGTAGTGTGCACTGGCACGCACGAAGATTTCGCGGCATTCCCAGTTGATTTAAGGCGTCCGGATATCCAACAGTTGGGACTACCGCTCTACAGCAAGACGCTCTACCCAATCGTGCAGAATATTTACAACATGCAGACGCTCTTAGCACACGCTCGCGCGACTGCCGAAGAAGTGCAAGAGGCCAATCAGGCTGTAAAATATGTCATGTCCATTTCTCGCGAGCTCAACGGTGAGCGAGACATACCGCGTCTGCTAGATCTTATTTTGTTCAAGGCTCGCGAGATTTCCAGTGCTGATGCTGGATCGATTTACACCGTGGATTCCCCAACTAACAATTTACGTGATGGCAGCATTCAGTTTCGCCTGACGCAAAATCATTCCATCAAACAAAACCTATCGAAATTTTCTTTACCGGTAAACGAGGGGTCGATTGTAGGCAGTGCATGTATCAAAGCTGTCACCATTAACATCCCTGACTTGTACAAGCTTAATGAAAACCCGCAGGAAAACCCCTTCGGTGCCCGCCACGACCGCACCTGGGATCAACGGATCGGCTATCAGTCGCATTCGATGCTGACGGTCCCCATGTTCGACATTAGCCACAATGTGATTGGGGTGATTCAGCTCATCAATCGGAAGAAAGATCGCCAGGCAAAGCTTAATACTGCTGAATCGTTCGA
>Ga0315284_10005747_pt1 | contig 17646 bp, 12 predicted proteins | sample YL17G09_16_MG_FD_203696 | JGI IMG/M metagenome (GOLD analysis project Ga0315284, IMG submission 203696) | Sediment microbial communities from Yellowstone Lake, YNP, Wyoming, USA - YL17G09_16 | ecosystem: Environmental > Aquatic > Freshwater > Lake > Sediment | place: USA: Wyoming | collected...
GGAGGAAGGTGAGCCCCGCCAGGATGAACGCCAGGATCATCATGGCCGTCTGGGTGATGATCATCAGCTTCCGCCTGGACATCCTGTCGGCCACAACCCCCGCATACAGCATGAAAAGCCAGGTCGGCACTCCGCTGGCGAACCCGACATATCCTAAATAAGCCGGCGAGTGGGTCAATTCGAACATCAGGTAGCCAAGCGCGGTCATCTGCATCCAGGTGCCGAAAAGCGAGACCATCTGCCCCCAAAACCACAGCCTGTAGTTCGGGTATTTGAGGGCCGTGAAGGTCTGCTTCCAGCTGATCCGGCCGTTCAGTTGGTCCCTGATCTCTCGAATCATTTTTCTATAAACCCATTCCTTACAAGCACTTCCGGGAATTTAGAGGATGTGGTCGGGGAGGAGGGATTTGAACCCTCGACCCCAGCGTCCCGAACGCTGTGCGCTAGCCAGGCTGCGCTACTCCCCGATACAGGAAGCCATATATTATACCAGAACGGCTGAAAGAATAAAGTGGTTTTGTGATTTCCTATCGACGTCGGAATCGCCCCCGGCCCCCTGGGGAATCTGTCCCGTCGGTTCCCCCCGTCGTAAAAACGACGGGGCCCCCTCCGCTATTGGGGCCTAAGGGGCGATTCCGACGTCTCTTTGAAATCACATATTTGGGGAAATGTCCGAATGGTTCCCCCGATACCCGACGGGTGGCGTGGTTCGGGGGCCCCCCGCCGCACCGAGCGTTTGACGCCGCTGACTTTCTACCTGAGAATCCACACGGCAAACCGCGAGGGGCGCCGGGGGTGAACCACGACAGGACCCGTCGGGTATCGGGGCGATTCCAACACCCCCGGCCCCCCTCTATTCCGCCTTCGAATAGTTATAATACTGCTTGGCGTAGTAGCCGTCCTGCTCGACGATATCGACGCCGTTTAATATGACCCCTACACATTTAATTTTGTGCGTATCCAGCTTCTGCTTGGCCTGTTTCATGGCGGGAATCGGCGTCTGCCCTCCCCGCGCTACAAGGATGACTCCGTCGATCATCGAGCCCATGGCCACGGCATCGCTCACCGCAAGCAGCGGAGGCGAATCAAATAGGATGTAATCGAAACTCTGTTTCAAGAACGATATAAGATTGCCCATCTTCTCCGACGTGAGAAGTTCGATGGGGTTCGTGGGGATCGGCCCGCTGCTGATGAGAAAGAGATGGGGGAACGGCGTGGACTTCAGCAAATCCGCCGCCTCGATGCGAGAACTCACATAGTGAGTCAATCCCGAGCCGCTCTGGAGGCCGAAAATCCTGCTCAGCTTCGGCTTTCGCAGGTCGGAATCCACCATGATGACCCTTTTGTTTGCCTGGGACAAGGTGAGGCCAAGGTTGGCGACTGTGGACGATTTGCCTTCCTGGGCCAGCGGGCTTGTGATCAGGATAGACTTGATGTTCCCCGGCGGCGCGGAGACAAGAAGGGTCGTCCGGATCGAACGATAGCTCTCTGCCTGGATCGATTGCGGCTCTCGCGAGGCGATCAGCTCGATGCTGGCCGGCTTGGTCTCCTGCTCGGCTCGGCCGCCGGCCTGGTCTCTTTGCCGGGCGAGGCCGACGAAAACTTCTTTTCGTTTCGGCTCCTTTTCTTTTCGGGGCTCGCCTTTTCCCCTGACAGTATTGACGATTCTCTTGAACTCAGCCTTGGGACTCCTGGGATTCGCTTCTTTCTCGAAGGCCGGGATGGAGCCCAGGATGGGGAATCCCGTGGAATTCGTCACGTCTTTCGAGGTTTTAACCGTGTTATTGAGATACTCGAGCCCGAGCGCTAATCCGATCCCCCCGGCCAGGCCCGCCAGAAACCCGAGCAGGACGTTTTTCCGCTTGTTCGGGGACGTCTTGTGTAGGGGAAAATTGGCTCTGTCCACGACCCAGATATTCGCCGCCTCCAGACTTCTGAGCCGGGCGGACAGGTCGGTCTCGCTCCGCCTTTTGGAAAGTGACTCGATCAAGGACTTCTTGTTTTCGAGATCGATTCTCAGGCTGTTATAGACAATCGAATTGCTGTTGGCCTTGAAGGCATCAGTCCTCAGTTTTTCAAGCAGCCCTAGACGGGAATACTCTTTCGTGAGCGCGGCCTGATAATCGGCATAGGCGGCGTCGGTCATCTTTTTCGATTCGTTCTGGAGATTCTCTTTGACCGAATCTATTTCCGATTTCAACCGCTGCATCTCCGGGTACTCTGGCTTCAGCGTGCCCGACCTTCTGGCATATTCCTGGCTGAGTCTGGCGAATTGATCCTGCAGTCCTCGAACAGAACTGTCGATTGGAGATCCGGAAAGTTCTGTAACAATGCCCGCTTTGAGTTGATTGTAACGATCATATTTATTGACTCTGTCGAGCGTGGCATCCGTCACGGCCCTATTGACCTCGCTCAGCTTAGCGATGGTGGGTGCCTCCGAGGCCGTGAGAGGGAGGATATTCTTCGACGTCCCATATTCGTTGAGCTTTTTTTCGCTTTCTTCGATCTCGGTGCGGACCGTCGCGATCTGAGTTTTCAAGAACTCCGTGGCCCGTTCCGATGTTTCATACCGCTGCCTAATGATCATGTCGATGTATTCATCGAAGAGAGCATTCAATGTCTCGGAGGCAAATTTGGGGTCGCGGTCGCTGAATGTCACCTCCAACAACTTTGTCCTTTCGATCGGCCGTACCGAGATTCTTTTCAAAAAGTTTTCTATAAGCCGTTCTCTGAAAACAGGGTCCGAGGGGTCGGGGAGTTTTTCCCCTTTGGGAGGCGGCCCCACGAACTTCGGATTTTCAAAGAGCCTGAGTTTATCGATGACCTTGGTCGCCAGGGCCCGACTCTGGAGCAGTTGCGAATAGCTCTGGGGGGATTGACTTGTGTTATCGGGCCTCTGGACATCCTCGAACGGCAGAATATTCAATTGTTCTTCAATCCATATGCTGCCTTTGGATGTAAAGACTGGGGGGATTAGAAACGAGAAAAGAGTTGCGCCCCCGACGACTATGACAAAGAAAAATAAGGCCGTCCATTTCCACTTGAGAAGAATATGCCAATAGTGCTGGACCGTCGCAACGGGCCCGTCCTTTATATTCATGCTTGAGTCTGTCATCATCGCCTCTTTTCGAATATTCTTGTCGGCTTAAGGGATAATTATGACGTCTCCATCATCAAGGGGGATATCGGGGGTTTTCATGGCGATAATCTTTTTGAGGTTCACAAAGAACTGCATCTCTTTGCCCGTCTCTTTATCCGTTCGTTTGACTGTCACTCTCGATTTCGAGGCCCATTCCGTCAGACCTCCCGCCTGGGCGATGGCTTGAAGCAAGGTGAATCTTTTCGACCGCCTGAATTGGAGCGCTCCGGGATTCTTGACCTCTCCATAGATATAGACGGTGAACATCTGATCGATCGGGATGCTGACCACATCGTTTGGCTGAAGATCGATGTTGAGATCCTGGTTTCCGCCGACCAAGTCCTTCAGGTTGACCGTGATTTTGGTTTTCTGGCCGTCTTTACCCAGCCTGAAGACATAGAGCTCGTTGCCGGCCTCAGCGGTCAACCCTCCGGCCAGCGAAATGACCTGGAGAAGGGTCGTGGGCCCGACCAATTCGTAGTTTCCCGACCTGCCGACGGCGCCAAAAACCGATACTTTTTGATATTCCTTGATGAAGACGGTGACATGAGCGCCCTTGGTGTATTTTTGATCCAGGATCGAAGCCAGCTTCTTTTCAAGTTCTTGAGCGGTCAGGCCGGCGACGTCTATTTTGCCCAGCAAAGAGAGGCTGATCGAGCCGTCCTCGGCGACCCTGACGGTCTGGTTGAGCTCGGGCAGCTCGAACACTTTGATCTCCAGAAGGTCCTTTGTTCCGATCTTGTAATCATTGACGGGAAGATTCTGCTGCTCTTGCAGGGCAAGGATGGCTACGGGCAGAATTCCGAAAATAAAGACGGCCAGGGCTACATATTGGATCGAGCTTGACAAGCTATTTAAAAATCGAGTTTTATGGCGTTTTTTCATAAAATTGCCTTTTGTCTTCATATTGATAAGCCTTTTTATTGTTATATTATAGCTTCAATAAGCCTCTGAATCCAGACCTCACCCGCGGCGTTCGTCAGAAAGTGCGAGCCCCCGGCATGGAAAGCCCACCGGATGGATAGCCGTAAGTCAAGCTGAATCCAAGAAAATAATGCCTGCTCGTCGGCCGCGGACCGAACTCCGAATCTCTTTTTCCCCAGTTCCCTATCAGGTTGAGTTCGAGAATCCTTCCAAGCCTGAAATTCAGCCCTACGGAATGAGCCATGTATTTGTCGAGCCTATTCCCTGCCACTTCACCGCCGATCGTTTCTCCCCCCTTATATTCATTCCGGCCATAGTAAAAGTCATAAGTCAGCGTAGTTTTCCTTGACAGGGAACGAGCCAGCCCCACCCCATAGACTGTCTGGAGATAGTAGGTAAGGCCGGAGTAAGCGGAGAATTGGGGGCCCCTGGAAAAAAAGGCCCGGATCGCCGTGAATCTCATGATGCCGATAGAAACACCGGTGTTCCCCACCAGTCCCGAATAATCTTTTGCCCCATGGCCGAGAACATCAAGGTGTTTGTAACCCAGATTGATCCTGCCGCTGATGCCCGTTGTCTGCCCCCCGCCTTCTGCGGACGGCAGAAATTCGACACCGCCATAGACTCCGTAGCTCCTGGCATCTTTAAAGCCTGAAATCGTCTCCGTAAAGGCGAAGGATCCGTATTCGCCGTCCAGATAAAACCTGGTTTTCGAGTGCTGCTGGAGGTAAGCCGAGAGATTGACGAAGCTTTCCCTCCTGTTGAGGTTTCCGCTAATATTGATGTCTCCGGATGTCAGGTTTTCATATCGAAATTCCGATCTCCGGTACTGAAGCGCGAACGAGGTTTCTCTCGAAGCCTGCCACAAAATAAGCCCGGTCAGGTCGTCTTGCTTAAGCCGGGCGTTGAGGTTCACTTCTGTGCTCAGGCGCTGCTTGGCATCGATCAAACCTCCACCGGCCTGGATGTAGAACCTGTCGAAGACGAAATGAACCCGGCCCGTGAACATATTGTTTAGAGCCCGCTCCCTCTTGGTGTCAAAAAAGAAGATATATCGGGGCGATTCGGAGACGTCGAAGACTATTCTCTTCTTCAGGGGAAGGAAGATTTGGATATCAGGTCCCGCCGTGATCGTATAATCGGGGACCGGATTGGCCATCATACCGAAGTAAATATCCGAATCATAACCGGCATTATCGAGCCGGAAGGCGGCAGTGTATTTGAAGGCGCCAACCTTCCATCGGGCCGCAGTGACCATTTGTTCGAGGGCCGCCCCCATCCAGGTATTCCCCCAGGCGAAGGCCCGGCCCTGCCCTAAAAATAGCAAAAAAATGACGCCCAGGCCGCTAAAAATCGTTCTCCTCATTTTCATATAATTCAACAATCTGTAAACCGATTTTCTTTTTCCGGCTGGGCCTTTCAATAAGCGCCGATCCCGAACAGGACGACCGGAACGGTTTTAGTCAGGATTTTGAAATCCAGCCAGAGAGACCAGTTGTCGACGTATTCAAGATCCAGCTTCATCCAATCTTCAAAACCGATATTGTTCCTGCCGTTGACCTGCCACAGACAGGTGATCCCGGGCTTCATCGACAAACGCCGCCGCTGCCAGGCCTTATATTTTTCGACCTCATCGGGAACCGTGGGCCGGGGGCCGATGAGGCTCATGGTGCCTACGAAAACGTTGAAAAATTGGGGCAGTTCGTCGAGGCTGAATTTTCTCATAAACCAGCCGACCGGCGTGAACCACTGCTTCTTTGAAGCCCGGAATTCCGGGGTGTCCATTTCGGCGACGTCGTTGACCTTGGACAGGACGGCATGGGCCCCCTCCCGCATCGTCCGGAATTTGTAAAGGGTGAACTTCCGGCCGCGCAGCCCCAGGCGCTGCTGCTTGAAGAAAACCGGTCCCGGCGAGGTGATCTTGATGAGTCCGGCGATCAAGACCAGGAAGGGTCCGAGGAGGCCGATGACCAGGCCCGAGATGACGATATCGATGGCCCGCTTGAAGAAAAGCTGCCGCTCGTTGATTTTCGTCGTGTGGAACCGCAGCAGGGGGATCCCGTCGATTACCGAAACAGTAGACTTGGCGATCTGCATGTCGAACAAGTCCACAGTGATCGTCGTGACGACGCCTTCCGTTTCGCAGTCATGGAGCGCGCCCTCCAAATGGCTCAGCCGGGAGCGGGGGACGACGAAGACGATCTCGTCGACAGCGTCGGTATGGAGGATCCTGGGAATGTCCTTGAGCGTTCCGATGATGTCGACTCCGTCCACTTTTTTAATTCCCCGGCCGGGCTCGTCATCAATCGCTCCCAGGATCTGGAAGCCCCATTCGGCGTGGCGCTTGATCCGGCTGATAAATTCGGCGGCCCGGCGACCCGTTCCGACAATGAGAAGGCGCCTATAATTGTGTCCCCGTCGTCGGTAGTAGTGCATGAAGATAAAAAGGGCTGTTTTTTCCGCCAGAATCATAAAAAAGCTCATTCCCGTGAAGAGCAAGAAAAAGAGACGGCTCGTGGACGATGCTTTAAAAACGAAAAGAAACGTGCCGAAGCCGAGGAAGGCCATAAACGCGGATTTGCAAGTAATCCAGAAAACCTTGACGTAGGAGATTGTCCGCAGCGAGCGGTATATGCCGTTGATATAGAGCATCCAGCACCAAAGCGGAGCGGCTACTATCAAGAAGCCGATATACTGCTGGAGCGTGATATTCGTATCTAAAACGATATGGGACAGTGGGGAAAACCAGGGAACAGATAGAGTCGGCCCGATCAGCTTTCTCAGGAAGAATGCGAGCAGGTAAGCGAGGGAGACGACGAGACCGTCGATGAAAATGAGGACTGCACTAACAACAGCCTCTCTCTCTTTCAGCATGTTTTCCTCAAGCCATGATGAGCCTTGGTTGGATAAAGGCTCCTTTTTACTTATTTTCTTTTTTTTCGATTTTTCTCAAGATCCTGGCCGGATTCCCCGTGACGATAGTCCAGGCGGGCACATCCTTGGTGACGACCGCGCCGGCCCCGACGATCGATCCTTCGCCGATGGTCACTCCTGCCAGGATCGTCGCGCTGGAGCCGACGGAGGCCCCTTTCCGGACGAATGTCGGTATGACTTTCCAATCGGCCTCGGTCTGAAGGGCACCTCCCGCCGTCGCCCTGGGGTATATGTCGTTGATAAACGTCACGTTATGCCCGATGAAGACCTCGTCTTCGATGGTCACCCCCTCACAGATGAACGTGTGGGACGAGATCTTGCAGTTCCGGCCGATGACGACGCCTTTCTGGACTTCGACAAAGGTCCCGATCTTGGTCTGGTCTCCGATAGAACAGCCGTACAGGTTGGCGAAGGCGAAAATCTTGACGTCTTTTCCCAGCTTGACGTCGGGAGCGATCCGGCAGTAATCCATGAGTTCTCCCTTGAGTTCCTTATAGCTTGATTCTCCGGCCGTTGTTCTTGACGGATTGGTCGGCAGCTTCCAGGAGACGGACAACCTGGAGGCCGGCCCTGCCGTCGTTAAACGGCTCCTCGTTTTTCTCGAGGCACCGGACGAAATAGTCGACCTCCGCGCGCAGGGCCTCGGTGTTGTCGATCTTCGGGGCATACATGTCGCCGGAGCGGTAGCTGACCAAAAGCTCCTCAATGCCATTTTTCAGCTGGCCGTTTGTGCTTGTGAATTCGACGCCCCGGTCGTAAATCTTGATCTTATCGTCGGGCGAGAGGTCGTCCCAGACAAGCATTTTCTTGTCGCCGCTGATCAGCATTCTCCTGATCTTGACCGGGCTGAGCCAGTTGACATGAAAATGGGCTATGAAACCGTGGTTTTCGAACTCGGTGCAGACGTAGGCGACATCCTCGAGGTTGCCTTCGAAATGGACCGACCCATGGGCCGAGACGGCGACAGGCCTGTCCGGGATGACATAGTCCATGATCGACAAGTCGTGAGGCGCCAGGTCCCAGATGACGTTGATATCGTGCTGGAAGAGGCCCAGGTTGACCCGGACCGAGTCGAAAAACAGAAGGCGGCCCAGCTCGCCGGAATCGATAATCTGCTTAATCTTCCTTACGGCCCCCGTGAAAAGAAAGGTGTGGTCGACCATGATCTTCAACCCTTTTTTTGCGGCCAGGTCGATGAGTTCCTCCGCCTGGGCCTTGGTGCTCGTAAAGGGTTTCTCGACGAAGACGTGCTTGCCCTGATTGAGGGCGTCCCGCGCCACCCCAAAATGGGTGAACACCGGCGTGACGACGGCGACAACGTCGACGTCCTTGGACCGGACGAGGTCAGCCGCGTTCTTGAAATCCTGGATGAACGGATAGTGAGATTTCGCCAGGGCGAGGCGCTTTTCCGAGACGTCGCTGATGGCCGTCAGCTTGACCCCCTGGCAGGAATAGAAGTTCCTGGCCACGTTGGGCCCCCAATACCCGTAACCGATGACTCCGACTTTAATCATGTTTGCCCGCTCCCTTCCCGAGTAATTTATCGCTGTCCCGGCCGGGCTTCTTGGCGAAAGGCCGCCGGGATTTCGCGCCTCAATTACCTCTCATAAAACTCCCTTATGGCTCGAGCCACGTATTCTATTTGATCGCCGGACAGCTCGGGATACATGGGCAGCGAGAGGATTTCGCCCATGCATTGATAAGCCGCCGGAAAATCGGCCGGTTTGTGTTTCATGTACCCGTAGGCCGGCATGAAAGGCAATGCTATAGGATAATGGATTCCCGTCGAGATCTCCTTGGATTTGAGATAATCGGCCAGAGCGTCTCTCTTGGGCGCTCGAATGGCATAGACATGGAAAATGTGGAAAGTGTTTTCGCGGAGTTTCGGGCATTTCACACCGGGAATACCTTCCAGGAGGGCGCTATATTTCAAGGCATTTGCGTGCCTGGACCTATTCCACTCGTCGATATGGGGCAGCTTGGCGGAAAGAACAACGGCCTGGATGGCGTCCAGGCGGCTGTTGATACCCTCGATTTCGTGGATGTGCTTCTGGAGGGAGCCGTGATTGGCAAAAAGCCTGGCCTTCCTCGCGAAATCGTCGTCGTTTGTGATGAGGGCTCCGGCATCGCCGTAGGCGCCAAGGTTTTTTCCGGGATAGAAGCTGAAAGTGCCTGCTAGGCCGAAAGTCCCGGTTTTCTTGCCTCCGAAAGTCGCGAAATGAGATTGCGCGCAATCTTCGATGAAAGGAAGCCCGTGGGAATCGCAGATTTGCTTGATGGCCTCGATCGCCGCGGCCTGACCGTAGAGATGAACCGGAATGACAGCCTTAGTTTTCCGCGTGATTTTCTTCTCGATCTTGATTGGGTCAATGTGGAAATACTCATCGATATCCACAAATACAGGCCTGGCTCCGGCCTGGGTGATCGTCTCGGACGTCGAAATCCAACTGTTGGCCACCGTGATGACCTCGTCTCCCGGGCCGACTCCGAGAGCTTTCAAGGCGATGAAAATCGCGTCGGTGCCGTTAGCGCAGCTGATGCAGTGCTTCACGCCGTATTTTTCGGCGAAAGCTTTTTCGAAGGCCTCAACATATTTGCCGCCGATGAAGGCCGTGTTGTCGATGACGGACTGGATAGCCTTATCGATCTCGGGTTTTAGAGATTGGTATTGGATTTTGAGATCAACGAATTGAACGTTCATCATGGCTTGATTAGACCTTTCAAGGCAAAATCGATAATTCGACACTTCTCCCTAGGAAGCCCAATGAATGGTTTTTCCCTTCCCGTCAGTGCCTCGCCTGCCTCCTTTTCCTAATATAACCTTGGCGCTTCCTCAGAACATAAATAAATTAACATTTTTTCACGTAAAAGTCAAGAGGCCATCGAGTTTTAGCCATCTTTCTGCGTGCCTTTTCGGCAGCTTTCGAAAAATCGCCTCATGCCCTCTGTCGTCGGCACCGTCGGTGCCCATCCCACCAAGTCCTTGATTTTCCTGTTACTGTAACGGGTTTTCTTCCAGTAAGCCGCCCATTCCCTGGGAGTAAATACCGGCGGAAGCTGGCCTCTCGACCACCTAGAGTATTTCTCCCAAAAATAACAAAAGAGATAGCTGAGGGCGTGCGGCACATAAATCGACTTGAACCTCTTGACATTTCGTTTATAAAGACGCAAAAAACGTCTGGACGACGGAAGGTCGTCATCGACGATATTAAAGATCACCCCGTCGATCCCGGGTTTGAGGCCGGCTAGGACAATCGCGTCTGCGCAATTTTCAACGTAGGTGAATGGAATGGGGTTTGATCCTCCCATGTGAAGAAAAATGCCGAATGTGTCGATACCTACCCGGCCCGGAATTGCCTTTTTTCCGGGGCCATAAACGGTTCCGGGCCGCAATATCACAATGGGTATTCCGTGCTTTTGGCTATATTCCATTACGAGTTCGTCCTGTTTCACTTTCCCAAAACAATAGGCTTCAGCCCGAGACTCGGGATGCTCCTCCACAGGACAGGTTTCATCCAGCAGCCTCCACCGGGGCTTCTTCCGGTTCGTGTATACCGCAAAAGAGCTCATGTTGACAAAACGCCGCAGGCATTTGTATTCAAGGGTTGCGTCCAAAAGATTGCGAGTTGTGACCACCGAATTTAGAAAGGCATCTGAAAACGCTTTAGTACCGGTCCCTGCCGCCAGATGATAGATAAGAACTATGTCCTTGGCGAGAGCGGAACAGTCTTCCCGAGATAAGAGGTTGCCGACAACAATCTCGGCCCTTGCGGCTCCGCCGGAACGATCGATGATTTCCCTCAGGCCGGTGATATTTCCGCTGTTCCTGACCAGACAGCGGACATTATGAAAACCCCTTTCAAGTAAGCTCCCGACGACTCGTGTGCCAATGAACCCAGCCGCCCCGGTTACAAGAATAGGGTCATCGGCGTTTGCTATTTTTTCTTCTGTTGGCACGTTTCTCTAAACTCCCAACCGATTATACTTTTTTCGGCTACTCTCGACAACGTATCATCGATGAGGGTTATCTCGATATTAAGATCGGCTAACCCCCATCACCTAGAAATACCCTTTAATATCCCCTCAAAAGGTGACCATCTTCATCCAGACAGCACCGACTAAAGAGAATGAAAAAATGATTTGCACTCAGCATCGCTTGTGTGTGAAAATTAAGCTGAGAATGGAGGAGTATGCTATGAGGAATCATTTGCTTCATTCTCGAAAATTATTGACGACGATTTTTAGTTTATTGTTTTTTGCTCTCAGCCTTCTGACGTTTCCCATTCAATCAACAGCCCAGACCAGGTCCAGTCAGAGGGAGCGTCGAGTTCAGATATTTTTTGCCTACAATCCCACACGTCCGGCATCAGGACAGGAGGTCCAGTTCCAGGATTTTTCAAGAGGAAATCCGACCTCCTGGCTATGGGACTTCGGCGACGGCCAGACCTCAGTCTTCCAGAATCCTAGGCATGCATTTTCAACGCCGGGGTCTTATAAAGTAACTCTGACCGCACGCAATGGCACCAGCTCTGGAAGAACGAGCCGGACTCTCAGCGTTATCCTTTCAGTTTCTGCCTCTTTCACTTACGGTCCTTCCAACCCTATAACAGGTCAAGCCGTCCAGTTTACAGACACATCGACAGGCGGTCCGACTTCCTGGCAATGGAACTTCGGTGACGGCACGTCTTCTTCCTCCCAGAACCCAAGCCACGCCTATACGACGGCAGGATACTATACGGTAACCTTGACGGTCGGCTTTAGCTCCGGCTCCCAGACTGTGAGCCAGGCGATTACTGTCGCGCCTTCTCTTGCCGCGTCCTTCATTTACAGTCCAAATCCCCCGGTAGCAGGCCAAGCGGTACAATTCACAGACACCTCGACGGGAAGCCCGACTTCCTGGCAATGGAGCTTCGGCGACGGCGCCACCTCCAACACCCAAAACCCGAGCCATACCTATGCCACGGCCGCATCCTATACGGTAACCTTGACCGTCGTCTATAGCTCAAGCTTAGGCTCCAGGAACATAAGCCAGACTATTACCGTTGTGCCTCCCCCCGCACTCTCCGCGTCCTTCACCTATAGCCCTTCCTCCCCGGTGGCAGGCCAGGCTGTTCAGTTTACGGATACCTCAACGGGAGGTCCGACTTCCTGGCTATGGAACTTCGGGGACAACACGACTTCAACCTCTAAGAATCCGAGCCATACCTATGCGACGGCGGCATCCTATACGGTAACCTTGACGGCTACCAATAACACCGCCTCCAAGACCGTGAGCCAGGCCATCAACGTATTGCCCGCTTCAACACTCACCGCGTCCTTCACTTATAGCCCTTCCTCGCCGGCGGCAGGTCAGGTGGTATATTTTACGGATACCTCGACGGGGAGCCCGACTTCCTGGCAATGGGACTTCGGTGACGGTGCGAGCTCAACCACCAGAAATCCGAGCCATGCCTATGCGACGGCCGCATCTTATACGGTAACCTTGACGGTTACCAATAGCTCCGGCTCCAAAAGCGCAAGTCAGACGCTTACCGTGTTGTCGACGTTTGCCGCATCCTTCACCTATAGCCCTTCCTTGCCGGCAGCAAATCAGGCGGTGCAGTTCACAGACACCTCGACCGGAAGCCCGTCTGCTTGGCAATGGAACTTCGGCGACAACGCGACAAGCACTATCCAGAACCCGAGCCACACCTTTACGGCGTTCGGACAGTATTGGGTGAATCTCATCATTACCAAGGGGACGGATTCACAGAGCACGAGTCAAATGATATCTGTAAGACAGCCCGGGACTATTACTGCCGCAAGTCCATCTTTTGCAGATGTCAGCGCGGCTGTTTCTTCCGCCGTTTCGGGAGATACCGTTATTGTGCCCGCGGGTTCGGCAACTTGGTCCAGCCAGCTTGTGATAACGAAAGGAATCATCTTGAAAGGCGCCGGCAATAGTGTCACAATAATTACAAGTAACTACTATGCGCCGAACCCGAGCAACGTATTTGATTTATTGAATTATTTGGTTGTTTATAATCCTGGGTCGCCGGGATTAAATGAGCCATTTCGTTTAACTGGTTTTACCTTTGATTTTAATGACAAGTGCTTAGGGATCCAACTGCGTAATCTCACTACCACATCAATAAACAAGATCCGCATAGACCACAACACCCTGAAAAATGCCCATAAAAACATGATCGTTCCGTATGGTACTGTGTACGGAGTGGCAGATAATAACAATATTGAAATGACTCAAGCACCGCAGTTGCAGTGTTCAGACCATTTGGGTTTAAATGCAACGACATGGACGAATCTGACGTTTTCGTTTGGAACAGCTGATAATTTCTATTATGAGGACAATGTATTTACCCTGAGAGATGCAGCCCATACCTGCGGTGCTGGGGGAAGATATTGCTCGCGACATAACACGTATAACCACATTGATACTTATTATGGACTTTACCCGTTATTTGATATGCATGGTAACCAAGGAGCTGCCGCCAACCATGCAACAATGGGTGCCGAGTTATATGAAAATATTATAAACGCCGGAACGCGCGGTGTCGGATTAGTTGACCAGCGAGGTGGGAAAGCATTGATTTACAATAATACGGTCAACACATCCGGGTCGGTAAGCCTGCAAGTTAGGGAGGAATTCCTCGACTCTCTTAATCCGCCGGCTTCATCGCCGATAAGTTTCCAACCCCAACACGTTTCTGAATCTTATTATTGGAGCAATACTAAAAACGGCTCTCAGTTAGTATCTCCTTCTGTGACCCAGGCGCTAGACTACGGTTTGTCGTTGGGATTGGTTCCCCAGGAGAACCGGGATTTCTGGAAAGAGACCCAATCGTTTAATGGAACAACCGGAATCGGGGTTGGTCCCTTGGCCAATAGACCCATAACCTGTACTAAGGGAGTGGGATATTGGGCAACCGATACAAAAACATTATACAGATGCACGGCAACCAACACATGGGAGGCATGGTATACACCTTATACTTATCCCCACCCTTTGAGATCGCTGTTAAATTAAACTCACCGGGGAAGCGCACCGTACTTTCCACTCTGGTGTACAATAGTGTTCTCAAATTTCTCTATAGGAGAAGCTATAGTATTAAAAACCACGTGAGCTGGTCCCCAAAAACTGGAGAGTGAGTTTAAGTGCATTTTGACCTGCCATATCTTCACAAGGAGGTATGGGATACAATGGTCAGTATGCGTAAACAGTACGAGGCGGCCTTCAAGGCCAGAGTCGCTCTGGAAGCGGTCAAGGGGGAAAAGACGATTGCCAAGCTCGCTTCAGAGTTCAAGGTGTCAGCGGGCCCGAAGCCAGGCTGCCATGCGCCGGGCCCCGTAAAACGGATGTTTCGTATACTCTTCGTCAATCATCCGCATCAGCCTCAGGTTCTCTTCGTCTTCCCCCTCAGGCCTGTAGTAGAAGGACGACCGGGACAAGTCCAAAAGCTCGTAATGCAGGCAAATCGCTATCATCGGATTCATCGGCTCGATCTCCTGTCGCTTCCTCTCTACAGGAGCGCCTGAGATTTTTTTTAAGCCATTCCAATTCGACTTTGAGCTGGCCGATCTGTTGGAACAACTCCGCCTCCAGATCATCCCGGTCCTTTGTTGGGATCTGATTTCTTGACATCGTTCGATGCCAGCATTATCATCATCGTTCGATTATTTTAGGTATTGATCCCGTGCTTCACGGCGGGGTAAAGGGATGCGCCGAAAAAAAACATATATTTATCCAAACATCGGGGCGTTTCCTAGGATCAACCTGTGGGTGATTTTCCGCAGGGCGCTCCGAGACGACCCTATCCTTTGTAGCGACCGGCTGTTCCTGTACTCTTCCGGAAGATCGGCGCTCTTTGCGGCTATGAGGGCGTGTGGATTGCCCCCTAGAAGTCGAATTCTAATGCCCGCATTCCATTGCGGAGTCGAGGTGCAGGCCGCTATGTTGGCGGGCTATGAGGTGGACTTCTACAACATTAAACGGGACTTGCGCATTGACTTTGAGGACTTGGTTCGTCGGGTCAACAAGCAGTCACGCGCACTGTTTATTATTCACTACTTTGGACTCATGCAGGAGGTAGACAGGGCCCAAGAGATATGTAGAGCCCATCGCTTGATCCTTATTGAGGATTGTGCGCATGCGCTCTATTCTTCCCTCCTCGGAAAGTTGGCGGGCCGAAATGGTGCCTTTGGTGTTTACAGTCTGCGAAAGAGCATCGGATTACCTGACGGGGGTGCGTTGCTATGTAACTCGGACGGTTTCCGCGATCCTCAAACAGGCGAGAAGTCGTTTGAAATCTCGCTCATCAAGGCTTCCGTTAGGTCTGTGCTCGAATACGAAGCTGCATTCCCAGGTTCCATGTTAGCAGGACTTTCGCGGTGCGTCCTTTCTTTGCGCACGGCCAGGCGTGATGAAACAAGGACAGCGTTGCGGCTTGGCCGGGATCCGGGCGTCCGCTGGCAGGCGTCCGGGGATTCGTGGGAGTACCGGCGCCGCATTAGTGGACTCTCTCGCGGCCTTCTACGAAAGGAATCATACTCGACGATCGTGTCCAGAAGGCGCCTGAATTACCACATCCTTCATGAGGCAGTGGGCGGATTGCCTGGTGTTGTGGCGAACGGCTGGTCCCTTGACGATGGAGCATGCCCGCTCTGTTACGTAATTGACACCGACAACCGGGATCGGATAGCCCGAGAGTTGAGGCGGCGCAACGTTAGCCCGTATGTATTTGGCGCTTTACCCCATCCATTACTTCCAATGAATGAATTCCCTCACGCGGCATATCTACGTACGCGCTTGCTAGGACTGCCGCTGCATCAGCAACTCAGCGAGCAAGACCTTGGCAGAGTCGTGACTGAATTCAGGCATGTTTTAGGTATGGAGAGGTCGGTATTATTGAAGAGTTTGAATCCAGAGCCTCATGTTTAGATTTGTCTGCTGGCTGTGCATTGGCGAATCCCGACGCCAAAGGCTAGCGGAATTTTCAGCCGGCTCGGTCGGTCGTTGGGAGCTTGCCATATTTCCACCGCCACCGGCTTTCGATTCCTGGCTCCGCTGGTATGGCCTTCTGCCCAAGGCTGAAGAAACTAACATAGCGAGTAGGGCATATATTCAATGATAAAGGGTAAATTATTAAAAGCCATTTACATCCGGCTCCAGAAATCCGCGTTTATTCGCAACCTTCTCGTCATGATGAGCGGTACGGTTGCTGCCCAAATAATCGGCTACGCCCTCTATCCCGTTATTAGTCGCCTTTTTTCACCCTCGGATTTCGGTGTGTTCGGATCGTTTGACGCGGTCCTCACCATAATCACCGCTGGCGTTACACTCGAATACTATCAGGCCATCATGCTGCCGAAGGAGAGGGAAGACGCCTTCCATCTATTCGTTATATCCTGCCTGAGTACGTTCGCGATTGGCTTTGTTTGCCTGGTGGCTTGCTTAATTGCTCCCGGGACTATGAACAGCCTGATAAAGACCAGCGGCATCTGGGCGCTTGTCCTCCTGGTCCTATCCACGGTGGTCGCTGGCCTCAACTACGCCTGCCAGGCTTGGTGCGTTCGCGTCAAGGCGTTCAAGCATGCGGCTGGCTCGCAAGTGATACGTAGCCTGTCGTCCAACGGTATGCAACTCGGCTTTGGCTGTTTGAAGGTCGGCGCCCCCGGGCTAATCATTAGTAGCGTGTCGGCGAATGTGTTGGCAAGCCTCAACCTCATCCGAGTACTTCTTCCCGACCTGAAGGCTCTGGGCCCGTCTATTCGCTGGAATCGGATCAAGGAACTGGCGTACGAATACCGAGATTTCCCCGCGTGGAGCGCCTCCATGAGCTACATCAACGCCTTGTCTGTCGGTTTGCCGGTTTTGCTCCTTACTCGTTTCTATGGTATTGCGGTTACCGGGGCCTACGCCTTCGCCATGCGAGTTATACAAGCCCCCACAAGCATCCTTGCTGGCGCAATGCGCCAGGTGCTTTTCCAAAAAGCCTGCGAAACCCAGCACAGAGGTGGCCGGTTGCTACCCCTTTACGCAAAGGCCACGACCGGCCTTTTTGCCATATCCGTCCTGCCGTTTATGGTCCTGGCCCTTTGGGCTCCCCAAATCTTTACCTTAATTTTCGGGCCGAAATGGCACACGGCTGGTGACCTCGCCCGCAGCATGGCGCTATGGCTGACGACCTTATGCGGCGTCCCATCTGTACTCTTCGCACGAGCGATGCGGATGCAGCGCAAGTTGTTCTTCTTTGAACTGGTTCTCCTTGCGATAAGGGCATTTGCTCTGATCGCTGGCGGTATGTACTTGACTCCCGCGCAAACGATCTTAGCCTACTCTGCAACCGGCGCCGTGATGAGTATGGTTATTGTTTTTGCCGTGGGTCGTGCCTTAGTACGCAAGGAAGGCGATAGATCCTGGAAGTTCGACTCGAACTCCGAGTCTAAATTATAGTTAAGAACACTCACACCTAGCGGATATGACCCCCATTTTTCGAACCACTTAGAGGGCGAATGTGCGCTAACCTCTCAGCCGGGGATTTTGCCCTTCTCTTTGAGATATCGAATCGGCGACTTGTTGCCAAGCGCCGAGTGTCGACGAACGTGATTATAATACCGAATCCGTTGACTGACAACCTTTTTCAGCGAGGCCA
>Ga0315284_10005748_pt1 | contig 17646 bp, 11 predicted proteins | sample YL17G09_16_MG_FD_203696 | JGI IMG/M metagenome (GOLD analysis project Ga0315284, IMG submission 203696) | Sediment microbial communities from Yellowstone Lake, YNP, Wyoming, USA - YL17G09_16 | ecosystem: Environmental > Aquatic > Freshwater > Lake > Sediment | place: USA: Wyoming | collected...
CGGTCAATACCCTCGACCTGTTCGGCAAGGGCGGGGCAAAGCCCCTCGGTGATGTCATCGGTGAGATCAGGGAACAGGTTCAGGAAACACCGCTCATCTCGCGGGGAGATTACCTCCTGACGCAGTTTAACGTGATCGTTACCTACATTCGTCTCCTGTTTCTACCCATGAATCAAAACCTGGATTACGATTACCCGATTGCCCGGGCTCTTTTTCAGTTCCCCACCCTGGTCTCCTTTTTGTTTCTCCTTGCCCTGTTTGTCCTAACTGTCTATCTTTTTATAAAAGGCTATCGCCTCATCTCCTTCGCAATCATCTGGTTCTTTGTCACGCTCTCGGTTGAATCGAGCATCATCCCCATCCGTGACGTGATCTATGAGCACCGCGTCTATCTGCCCAGCGTTGGGTTCGGGATTCTCATGGCAATCTTTCTCCACGAGGCAGGCGAGAGCTTCAGCCAGAGATTTCTGCGGAAGACACCGGTGGACAGGAGATCTCGGTAGCCGTTAACGCTGATGGACAACACTCCCTCTTGGCTCTTCCAATGAGCGGTCAGCTATCAGCTATCAGCCGCATTCTCGCAATATTCCTTGTGCTCACCGGCTATGCCCTGGGTACTCTTTCCCGCAATATTGTCTGGAGCAGTGATCTCAAACTCTGGATGGATTGTCTTGCAAAGTCACCGCGCAAGGCGCGGCCCTACCGTATCTATGCAGACAGCCTGAAGAAGGCGAACGACCTTGACCGGGCAATCATGTACTACCTGAAGGCCATGCAGCTGGACTCCCAATCGCCCATGACTTATAACAATCTGGGCGTGATCCTCGAGGATAAAGGGATGCTGGATCAGGCAGCATCTCTCTATCAGAAGGCGCTCTCTATCTGGCCGGATTATCCCGATGCCCTGAACAACCTGGGGAATATCTGCCTCAAGCAGGGGAGGATTGATGAGGCGGCTTCTTTTTTTAGAAAAGCAATTAAGCTGAAGCGGGACCCGGATTACTACTACAACCTCGGCAGCACTTCCCAGCGTGAGGAGCACTGGGACGAAGCCATAACCTGGATTACCAGGGCACTCGCGCTTCGGGATGACCTGGAGTATGCCCACAACAACCTCGGCGTCAGCTACTGGAGGAAAGGGTTGAATGAACAGGCGCTGTCAGAGTTTAAAAAGGCTATTGTGATTAAACCTGATTTTTTCGATGCCCATGCAAACCTTGGGCTCCTCTACTACCGCGTATATAAAGATAATACTCAGGCCCTCTTCCACCTTAACTATGCCATAACCATTGCACCCGCTCATCCCCAGGCGGGAATGGTCAGCAGTATAATTGAAGAGATAAAAAAACGGGGTTAGGGATTCGGGGTTAGGGGTTAGCAGGATGATTCATAGTAAAACTAAAATAATCAATTTCCCCAATCCCCAATCCCCAATCCCCAATCCCCAATCCCGATTCCGCATTCCGCATTCCGCATTCCGCATTTCTTCTGACTCCTGGCTCCTGACTCCTGAATTCGCCTTATTGTCAGTATCAGTTTTACTGTTATCCCTGCTTGCTTTTTCCCGCAATTTCATCTGGCAGGATGATGTCTCCCTCTGGTCGAGTGTGGTGGAGCAGAGTCCTCACAAGGCCCGGGGCTACAATATGCTTGGCTTTTCTTATCTGGAGCAGAAGTCCTATGAAAAGGCCCTGCCGTATTTCTTTACCGCGCTCAAGCTCTGGCCTTCGTACCCGGAGACACTGGTAAACCTGAGCAGATACCACATCCTCAAAGGGATGTATGATGAGGCAATCAAGGAGTGCAGGGCAGCTCTTGAGAAAAGACCGGAGTATCTTGATGCTCATCTTAACCTCGGCGTGGCCTACCTCAGGAAAGGCTTTACGGATCTGGCAATCAGTGAGTATCAGGATGCACTGAAAATAAAACCCACCTATGCCGAAGCCCTGAACAATCTCGGGCTGCTCTATCAGATCAAAGGACAGTATAAGGAGGCAGTAGAATACATAAGGAACGCCCTCAGGATTAACCCCGATTTTCCGGAAGCCCATTTCAACCTCGGCGAGGCGCTGAGCAAGACGGGACTCATGGACGAAGCCATCAGCGCATACAGGCAGGCGGTTATCCTGAAGCCCGCATACTGGGAGGCACAGTACAATCTGGCAAATTTATATGCGGTCAGAAAAGCGTCTGGGGAGGCAATTTCTGCCTATCAGTCCGTCCTGAAAATCAACCCCCGTTTTTCTCCGGCATGGAATAACCTGGGTAATATATATTTAATAATGAACCGGATTGAAGACGCCAAGAGCAGCTATGAGCAGGCGCTCCGGTATGACCCGGGCAATGTGCAGGCAAGGAACAATCTGGAGATGGTGATGCGGGGAAGACAGAATTCAGAAGTCAGGAGTCGGAATTTAGAATGAAGACAGAAGGCGAAGAACAGAATTCAGAAGTCAGGAGTCGGAATTTAGAATTCCGCAATCCGCAATCCGCAATCCGCATTTCTCCTGGCTCCTGGATTCTGTCTCCTGTATTCCTCTTCTTTTTCTTATTCCTGCTATCGCTTCTCACCTTTCACCGCAACCTCACCTGGCGGGATGACTTCACCCTCTGGATGGATGTAGCGCAGAAGTCTCCCTGGAAGCTCAGGGGCATGGTGAACCTCGACCAGTCAGAATATGAACAGGGAGGAAGGGCAGAAAAGGCCCTCTCTCATTTTTTAAAATTGTCCAGTGCCTATGATATTGCGGAGATCCACAACAATGCCGGGATGATCTATCATAAAATGGGAAATCTCCCGATGGCTGAATATTATTATGGAAAAGCATTGAAGGTGAAGCCCGACCACCCCAAGATCCTCTATAACCTCGGCAACCTCTATATAGATAAAGGGCTGATTGACAGGGGGATTGAAACTTACCATGAAGCCCTCAAGATAAATTCCAATCTCTGGCAGGTGCGAAACAATCTCGCTACCGCCTACGGGAAGAAGGGCCAGGTCGAGGAAGCGATTAAAGAATACCAGGCAGCAATCCGCATCATGCCTGATTATTCTGACCCCTATAATAATCTGGGAGTGATTTATAAAGATAGAAAAGAATTTGACCTCGCAGAAAAATATTTCAGCAATGCCATCAGACTGAAACCAGACTATGCTGAGTCACACTATAATCTCGGAGGCGTCTACCTGATCCAGAAAAAGCTTTCCCTTGCTAAAAAAGAATTAGAAGAGGCAATTCGGCTAAAGCCGGATTATACGGATGCTCACTTCACCCTCGCCCTTGTCTACAGAAACCTCAGGCAATTTAGCGAGGCGATACGATATTACCGGGAAGCAGCCCGCCTCAATCCTCAATACTACCAGGCATACTTTAACCTCGGGAATCTCTACTTCGACCAGGGGCTCCTTGATGATGCAATGTCCATGTATGAGAAGGCCCTCGCAGTGAAACCGGACTGTGCTGAGGCGGAAAATGGAAAGGGGAATGTTTACCTGAAGAAAAATGACCTCCCACGCGCCATCGCTTCTTTCAAGAGAGCGGTCCAGAAGAAGCTGGACTACGCAGAGGCATATATTAATTTAGGAGCTGCATACAAGGCACAGGGTACATTAGCCCTTGCCCTTGCCCAGTACCAGAAGGCAATCGAGGTTGATCCGGGACGTATTGAAGCATATTTCAACCTGGGAAATACGTACAGGGCGCTGGGCAGAAAAAAAGAAGCGATGGAGAGCTACCAGATATTCATTAATGTGTGGAAGGGCGATGCAGCCTACATCACGCAGGCAAGGGAAACGATGGAAGAAATGAAATAAGTTATCAGCTATCAGCAAAAAAAGCTATCAGCTGTCAGCTTTCAGCTTTAATTATGATTATAAAGATGATTATAAAGCTATCAGCGCTCAGCTTTCAGCTTTAATTGAATGGAGATAGAGTGATGAAAGATTTCAGGGAATTGAAGGTATGGCAAAAAAGTCATCGATTGACATTAGCTGTTTATAAAGCTACTGTCGCATTCCCCAAAGAAGAAATGTATGTACTGACGGGTCAGATTAGACGTGCATGTGCTTCTATCTCTGCTAAGCATTGCTGAGGGATGTGGAAGAAGTACGGATGCCGAGTTAGCTCGTTTTTTTGATATAGCTATGGGTTCTGCAAGTGAATTAGAATATCATTTATTACTGGCACATGATCTTGATTTGCTAAAAGTTTCTGACCATGATCGGCTTTCTATTGAGGTGAGAGATGTGAAGCGAATGCTCACCTCATTTATTCAAAAGCTGAGAGGTGAAAGCTGAGAGCTGACAGCTATTAAGCTGAGAGCTGATCGCTGACAGCTACTAACAAATAAAGCACGAGTGTGACGGAAGTCACAGTAACTTTTCTTGTTATATAATAAAGCTGAGAGCTGAAAGCTGACCGCTGAAAGCTGATAGCTAAACACCGAGCGCTAATATGGTTGCACGACTAAATTTAATGATGATTGTTCTCGCAGTCTCACTGTTGTCATTTTCCCGCAATGCTGTATGGAAAAATGAAGTCACGCTCTGGAAGGACTGCACGGTGAAATCCACGCAGAAGCCGAGGCCGTTCTCCAACCTGGGGCGCGCCTATTTCTTTGCCGGCTCCTTGGATGATGCCCTCATCAATCTCACCAGGGCAATCCGCCTGAATCCCCGGTTCTCTGACCCGTACAATCATCTGGGCTCAATCTACAAGATCAAAGGGAACTATAATCTATCTGAGATGTATTATGAAAAGGCAATAGAGTCGAATCCCTTCAATGCGGAAGCTCATAACAATCTGGGCGTGATCTACCGGGAAGAGGGAAAGCTCTCGCTTGCTGAAAGGATGCTTGAAAGGGCAAAGGTATTAAAACCGGACCTGCCCGATGCCTATAACAGCCTGGGCGTCGTCTATATGGATGAAGGTAGATTAGACCTGGCAGAAAGAGAGTTTGCTTCTACCATACAGTTGAGGCCGGACTTTGTGGAAGCATACAGCAATCTGGGGACGGTCTTTTATCGCAGGGGCCTCGTGCAGAAGGCGGCTTACTTCTTTGCACGGGCGATTGAGATCAATCCTGATTTTACCTGGGCGCATTTTAACCTCGCTGCCACCCTGTATGACCGGAAAATGTTCAGGGAAGCAATTTCAGAGTATGAGAGGGTTCTTTCGCTTGACCCGGGTTTTGTCCTCTCTTATTTTAACCTGGGGGAGGTTTACCGGGCGCTCGGTGACAGAACAAAGGCTGTTGAATATTACAAAAAGTTCATTGCTTCAGGGAAGGGAGAAGAGAAATATCGTATAGAGGCTTATAATGTGATAAAGGAATTAACGGGAACACAGTAATTTTAGCTTGACAAAGATTTTTATAGTAGATATTAATTGAGCAGAATTGGGGAATCAAACAGGTTTTCAGCCGTGATGGTAAAAAGCATTACATCATTAATAGTTACTGACATCAATGAGAATGAATTTTCTCTGAAAAAATGCTTGACAAGCATTTGTTGGTTTAGGTATAAGAGGTTAAAATAGTAGGTGGGTTCTACCAAGAAAGGTAAGATAAATAAACTAAATAAACATCTTTCGTATAAATGAGGAGGTGATGGAAGGGACCGGGGACACAGATAAAAATAATTAGTCACATGGCATGTTTAGCATCTTAGTTTTTATGAGTTATTTAAAAAACATCAAATAAAAAGGGAGGTGATGGTTGCTAAAAGAAAAGGGGAAAGGAAATTGTGGGTTGTTTTTAGAAGTAATTTCAACAGCGCTTTTTGAAGGTTCAAGTTGACAGGTGGAAAGTTTAAAGGTTTCTTCCATGAAACTGGTTGACTTTGAAACCGCAATCTTGAAAGGAGAAAAGGATGAAAGTGAAAAATAAGAGCTTCGTGGGCATAATGATGTTGGCGATTATGCTCTTTTTTGGTTTGACCGCCACAGCGGATGCTTTAACAATTGCATCCCCGGGTGTGTCGATAACCATAGCCAACAGAGCCACAACCTCGCAGAGGTTTGGCGGTGATATCACTATTAGCGGCACAGCTTCGGACATGGCAGTGGGGAGCACCATTTCGCTCACCTGTCCATCGGGGTTGAAATTTGATACCAACTATGTAGCACTCAAAATTGGAACTAACATCAGCGTGACCAGTTTTTCCGTTTCTCTCTATACCGGGACAGGCTACACCAGCGGTTACAGCTCCGACGGAAGAACAATAAAATTGAATGTTGATGTTGTTCCATCCACAGGGACAGGCATGGTGAAATTCCGTTCTAGCTTGTCAACGACCGACGACCTCGCTGTAGTGCCGGTAAATGCAAGCGATACGACCATTGACTCAACCAGCCTTCAGTTCACCGTGGTGACCAATGGCGACACTCCGTCTGCAGTGACCAGCACGGTCGGAACGATCAATATCCTGAAGCTGCCTACGATTACGTCGGCTACTTTCACGGATTCGACCCACTTTACCGTCCAGTTCAACTGCAACATAGATTCGAGCACAGCCAGTGGTCATTCCACCGCATTGGGAAGTGGAAAGAGTTACAGCACAGCGGCAAGTATTTATGGTCTGTATATTGGGACCGCTGCTACCGCGGTAACAGATGCCACGGCTGCCATTAATGGTTCCGATCCCACCAAGGTGGACGTAACCATCGCAACCGGCGAACTGAACACCGACGGTACCTCAACGATCCAGACCACCACTACAAATCAGCAGTTTGTGAACTCCAAGGATGCGGCGACCACGCCGACCATGACCTCGAAGAATGCTGATGCACCTCACACTGCTGTATACATCATTCCAGCAACATCGGTGATCAGTTCAATCAGCGTGAGTAAGACAACGGTTGGTTGCACCACAGGGTATATCAATCGCACCACAGGTATTGCGTCTGACAGTTCGAGTTATAATCCGTTTATCAATGGACGGCCAGTTGACTCCAACAGTCAGATCCTGGACGATGCCTTTGTTGCAACGGTGGACGCAACTGCCGGTACTGCCTATAAGACAAGGCTTGCTTACTACACTGCAACCACCACAGTACCTCTCACCTCGAACACCGATGCCTGGCAGGCTGATACCACAGACACAGCGATTCTTTATGACAATACCGGTACCAGCGGGAAGCACAGCATTACAGGTGCACAGAATACCGGCGCCCTTGCCATCTACTTTCAGTTGAAAGGTGGTTTAACGAGCTCAAACTCCAACCTGGATACCGGTAAGGCCGGTCAGATTATTGTCCAGGCATCGCTGGATGACTTTGCCACCACAAGCGGGATTGTTTCTTCAAGCCCAATCACCGTTGACCGGATTGTGCCCACGGTAGATTCATCAGTTGCAAATGCTCCGAAGGCCACGAGCAGCACTACCGTGCAGGTGATATTCTCAGAGGCGGTGAAGAAATCGACCGTAGAGGTGAGCAGTGCATTCAATGTTGAATCAGGAGTTGGAACAGATAGACCTATTTCGTCCGTATCGCTTGCGGCTGATGGTAAGACTGCAACGGTCACCAGCACGGTAATGCCACCGAGCACAGCTTCAGAAATAGTTGTATCACCTGTTTCTGAAGTTGGTTTAGGAACAACACCAACCTATATCGCTGACCTGGTAGGGAACAGGGTGGTCGAGGTTACCAAGACCTTCACCTCAACAGGAGGAACAATCTCCGGAATCACGGTGACCCAGCCGTCAACCACGCCTGCGAGGGTGGCAAACGGCAATATCCTCACCGTCCAGGTGAATGCTGCTACCGGTTCTACGGTAAGGGCGCACCTCGTTTATTCAGCTGTTGCATCAACCACCACTACTGATTTGGATACTGCGACTGCAGGGTTTGGTACTTCAGGTGGACAACAGCTGACCGAGGAGACAACAGGCGTGTTCAAAAGTACCCTCACTGTTGATGGTGCAACAGGGAGTAATCCTATAGTTGTAGTTGCCACAACTGACGGGTGGTCAAACAGAACTGTTGATGATGAGACCATAACGCTCGACACCACCGGGCCGTCAGTGCTCACGGCAACCGCCATCGGCAACAGGAAGGTGCTGGTCAACTTCAATGAGACACTCTACACGGCATCTTCTTCAGTCACTGCCGCTAACTTCGGCATCAGCCCGACAACAGGTGTAACGAGTATCTCAACAGCCGCGGCCCAACCGAGCAAGACGGCGGTCCTTCTCACTTTCACCGGAACTGCCTCAACCGGTATCACCTATACGGTAACGGCAAATTCCAGCGTAAAGGATGAAACCACCATTAATGGTGTGGGTGCAGCTAACTATGCAACCTTCACCACCCCCGGTGCTGACACCACAGCCCCGACCATTTTAAGCACAGTCGTGGCAACCGGCGATACCAGTGTTACCGTGTCCGTAACGGATGACTCTGGTTCTGCAGCGGTGGATATCAGCTCAAGTATTGGCTCTTCTGCTACCAAGATCACTTCGGTGACCAAGGGCGGGAATGTAGTGAGCGGAACGATCACGAATAATGTGACAAACGTTGCCTGCATCTTCACGCCAACCAGTGCATTCACTGCTGGTGACTATGTAGTGAACCTGACTGTGGCAGACCTTGCCGGGAACACTGGCTTGAGGACCGCTACGTTTACCATCTATGGTGACGTGAGTTGTTCAGCCAATCCAGCGACCATCACCATCGTTGGGGGCACCTCAACCATTACGGCAACTGGTGGTAAGGCGCCCTACACAGCGGCGATCACCAGTGACACCACAGGTGGTGCAACAATTACAACTGGTTCCAGTCCGTGGACACTGACACCTGGTGCAACTGCTGGCAGTGTCACGGTGCGGATCACCGATTCGCAGACACCTGCAAGGACCTGCGATGTAACCGTAGCCTATGCACCGTGCGTACTGACAGTTGCAGCCACCAAGTCTGCTGCTAACGCAGAGAAGATCTCTGTTTCCGCATCAGGCGGTACAGCGCCGTATGTCTATCACTTCATGACTGCTACACCGACCGGCGCAGCAATCGATCCTCTTTCCGGTGACTACCTTGCACCAGAAGCTGGCGCAAGCGCAGAGACCGAGACCATCATGGCAACCGATGCAAACGGCTGCAGTGGTACAACCACGGTCAAGATCTCTACGGATGCTGTTGAAGTAACCACAACTGGTTCAGGGACTGCCTCTGTGACCATCACCGGTCCTGAAGGCGCAATCTGTGCCATCGATGACGGTGTAGGTACCGTAACCAGTTGCGTATACACTTCCACTGAGGATGGTGTAGGCGTAGTGAAGGTGACCGTTGGCACCGAATGGGCCAAGGTCATCATCAAGGTAGAAGGCGGCATCTGCACAGTTGAGTCACCAGTTATGGTGCAGGATGTCAATATGGATGGTTCAGTTAATATCAACGACTTGACACCTGTTATTGACAAGATTCTCGAATAAATTGATATTGATGGAGGGGCGTGCAAAACGCCCCTCCATTAAAAAAATAGAGGATTAAGTCAGTAATAAGGAAAAGGAGGATTTAAAATGAGAAAAATTAAGTCGCTGATGCCTATCATCCTATTGAGTATCTTGCTCATAGCAGGGACAGCGAGTGCAGCAACTTTGACACCAGTCGGTACTTGTGAAGAACAAAATGAGGTCAAGATAGCCTTAGATGTAAGTGATGTAACAGGGATTGATGCTTATGATGTTACGGTTACAGGTACCGGTTTGACCACAACCACAAGTGTGGTTTCAAAAACAGGGTCCATTGCTGAAAATTGGTTTCTTTACAATGTTTCAGCAGTCACAGGTGGAATCAGGATTCTTGCTGCCGGTGGAACCGGGAGCGGCTCAACGGGTGCTGGCAATCTGGGGACAATAGAATTTACAGCAACGGATGGCACGGTAGATACTGAAACTGTAGCAGTTGTTGTGAACTCTGTAACTACAGGTATAACATTGACTCCTGCTGCTTATACTCCGGTAGTTTGTGGAGGAGCATGCTCAGAATGGGATGATGTAATTGTAAAATACAACGCCTATATCGGACCGCCTGTAACGGCAACCTGGGCTGATGTTATTGCCTGTTATACTGCATACGTAGGTACGCGGTAGTAACAAAAAGTTTGAATCGTTTTGAGTAAAAGGTGAGAGAGGAATTTCCTCTCTCACACTTTCCCTATGTAAAGGTAACAATATAATGCTTAAATATTTTAGACTGATACTTTTTGTGGCACTTCTCTGCGGGCTGGTTTCGCTTGCCGAGGCAGGAACCATTGCAGTGGGAAGTGTCAGCGGCTCGCCAGGGGAGACCATACTGGTACCGGTGAATATTGATGATATGGCTGGCCAGACCTCATGTAACATCTCCGTTGCCTTTGATCATAAAAGATTACGATTTGCAGGAAGGGAAAACGGAAATATTGGGGCAGGAATCATGGGGCCAAAGCTCGCCGATGCCAATAAACGGGGGAAGTATGACCCGATTGTCTCTTTCATGGGCGAAGCCAGAGGCGGGACGATCATGTATCTGAAGTTTGCCGTCCGGGAAGGCGCAAAGGGAGATGTCCCCCTGACCCTGACCGTGCCAACACCTGCCGGTGTTTATAATGCGGTAAGCGGCAAGATCATGGTCAGGTAAGGAGCTAACAGCTATCAGCTATCAGTTGAAATAATAATTTAAACGATTGCTGAAAGCTGAAAGCTGACAGCTGACAGCTAAAAGGAGGAGAACAAATATGATGAAAAAATTGATGCAGTTAATTCTAATGATCATGCTGGTTATGGGCATGTCGGTGGCGTCACAGGCAGCGACCATTACCGTGGGGTCAGCCACCGGTGATACGGGGACTCAGGTGAGTATCCCGATCACGATTGATAGTACAGCAGGAAGGCTTGACTGCTCTTTCTCTGTGTCTTTCGATAATACCAAGCTGGAATATGCCGGCAAGACCTCCGGCGATATGGGTGCGAGCTTGTTAGTAGCGAGCACCGCTGATATCAATACTGCCGGCAAGGTTCAGCCCATCGTTTCTTTTGAAGAGGGCGGAGCCACTTCAGGCACGATCGTCAGTTTCAAGTTCAATATTAAAACTGGTGCCGCAGCAGGGGCAACCCCTCTGACCATCGGGGATATCACCCCAACAGGCACCTACACAGGAGTCAGCGGTTCGGTAACGATTAATGCTGCTGCATGCACCGGTCCAACCATCACCGTGGGCACGACGGACAATGCCTGCAATCAAGGGGAAACGGTAGAGATACCCGTTACCATTGATGATACAGATGGGCAGCCTGATGTCTCCTTCTCTGTTTCATTTGATAAAACTCAATTACAGTATACCGGAACAGACGACGGCACTATGAGTGCCACAATAATAGCGCAGAAGGTTGATGAGACAAATACCGCCGGCAAGGCGCAAATCATCGCCCGTTTTGCTACAGCTACATCAGGTACCATTGTCAAATTAAAATTTACCGCGCTTGCTGATCTGACAACTGACCTTCCGCTCACCATTGGTGATATCATTCCTTCAGACGCTTTCTGCGGGGAAGACGGGGCAGTGGAATGTAGTATATCACCCTGTACTGTTACCATCGAACCTCAAATAGCTATAGTATTTGAGGGTGCATCCAAAACCTTTACTGCTACGACCACCGGAACCGGATGTGCAACACCTGTATATGGCTGGACGGTTATTTCTCCTATAGGTAGTACTATTACAGCTGAAGGAGTATATACCGCTGGTTCGATATCGAGTGGAACCTCTGCAACTGACACCGTAACTGCTACCGATACCGCCAACGGGAATATCACGGGCAATGCAGTTGTTACCGTACTGCCTGAAAAGTGTACAGTCGCCATTTCGCCTGAATCGGCCACCGTGGAGTGCGGAAATGAAAAACAATTCACCGCAACGACCACAGGTACAGGATGTGTCACGCCTGTGTATGAGTGGCATGTCACCAGCACCATCGACAGCACGGTAGATGCTAATGGTAAATATACCGCAGGTGAGAACACCACAGGCAGTTCCAAGACCGATATTGTCAGGGTGACTGATACGGCGAACGGCGCTACTGATTCAGCGACGGTTACTGTGGGTGACTGCACGATCATCTGCCTCGACCTGACCGTTGAGCCAGCCGAAAGCGCTCAGGGACAGACATTGCAGGTTGCGCTCACCGCTCCAGAGAACGCATTTAAGGATGTTCCGAAGGCTGAAATCACGGTTGACTTCGGAGAAGGTATCACCGTGAACAAGATCAAGGATAAGTCCAATAACACTCTTAAAGTAGAGATTATGGTCGATGCCAATGCAGATGTCGGCACCAACACTGTCCTCGTAACCACCACCCCGGCGGAATGTTATGAAGGAACATTCAGGGTAACCCTCGGGCCCACAATGGTCATTATTCCTCCCACTGGCAGAGCAGGAGAGACGATTGAGAACGTCACCATCACCAGTCTCAGAACCAACTTTGAGAAGGGCAAGACCAAAGTGAAGTTCGGGAAGAACATCGAAGTGAGCAAAAAGACCGTGGTTGATGAGAACACCATCACCCTTAAAATCAAGATTGGTAAGAAGGCGGTGGTAGGTCCCCGCACTGTGACGGTAAGTACCAACCTCGGAAATGAGATGAAGGAAGTGGCATCCAGTACGTTCGTGGTGTTGCCAGCTCCGGCTGAGTAACAAGTAACCTTCGATACACCTAAAAAGGCTCCCGTCCACTCCTAAGGGCGGGGGCCTTTTTTATGTGCTCAATACTTGACCGATTAAACGTTTTGGGGGTATAATTTGTCTAAGTAGGTAATAAAGGGTACGTTCTACGGTTGCGAAGCTGGTATCGGTAAACGTAAAGCGTATATCGGTTAAAGAATGAACGTAACCGGATGACATAAGACGAGACGAGCAGCACAACCTGGGAACGAATAACAATTAACGGTTGAGTAAAACGGTTGGGGTTGCGAAGCTGGTAACGGTATAAAGCGTTAGACGTAACCGGATGACGAAAGACGAAACGAGCCGCGCAACCGTAGAACGTTACACATTATGATGCAGAGACTTTTGCTTTTTAGCTTTATAATTTTCTATGCCTTTATTTCCCCTATACCCTTATCCCGTGCTGTTCCTGTAGACTCCGACGAAGATATTGATGAGCCTTTACCAGAACCGGGGCGGGTGGCGCGGCCTACAGCCAAGTCTGCTAAGCCTGTGCCGGCCATACATCAGCCCCCACCACCGCCTGACCCGAATGCCTTCATTTCGGAAAAGAACCTGTTCCGTCCCGACCGGAAGGACTGGGTTATGGACGATGCAACTGCCCTGGGACAGAAGGACAAGGGTCCTAAAAAGGAAAGGCCCAAGCTCCAGCTTTTCGGGACCATCATCATTGGTGATCAGAAGAAAGCTATTATCCGCATGCCTCAGCCTGCCAAGGGTATGGCAAACAAGGAAATCTATAACCCGGGCGATTATATCGGCGAGTACGTACTGCAGGAGGTAGAGGAAAAGAGAGCGGTACTCGATTACTATGGAGAAAAGGTAACCCTACTCCTGAACGAAGGGAAGGACCACCCGAAAGGGGAGAAGACTGAAATTGCCGCAGCAGAGGCTCCCGCTCCCAGACCTGCTGTTCCTCAGGCAGGAAAAGAGCAGCAGGTGAGCCCTGACAAAGAGGCGAAGAGAGCAGAGATCATGGAAGCGATAGAAAAAGCAAAGAAGGGGATCAAACCGCCGCCAGCGCAAACAGCGGATGGACTGATTCGCATCAACCCCTTTATGAGCAGGGAAGAGAGAAAAGCAGCCATTGAGCACAACAGGAAGATACTGGAAGAAAAACGCAAGGCTGCAACGGGAGGTGAATAGTCATTCGTTATACGGTTGCGCTGCTCGTCTCGTCTTATGTCATCCGGTTACGTCTAACGCTTTACGTTTACCGATACCAGCTTCGCAACCGCTTGACGCAACCTTTTACTTCCGGTGCAGAACCTGTCTCTCATCCCCTCAAAATAGTTCCTTTTATTGTCCTGTTTTTACTTGACACAGGGTAAAAATTTGGTATGTTATGTGTGTGAAAAATTAGTATGTAAAGTAATTAATGTTTAGAAGCGTACAAAAACAACACAAACAAAGAGGGATGAAATGAAGAAAAAATTCGTGTCGTACCTTTTTATCATGCTGTCAGTTTTCTTTTATTTCTTGTTCTGCCGGTGTGTTACCGTCTATGCCAAACCTCTTGTTGTGTATGGAGGCAACATCGTGGTCCCTAACACGGGCACTCTCCCGGTAATCATTGACAGCAATGTTAGCATAACCGCGGTGGAAGAGGGCGATCTTGCAGCCGGGAGCTCTATCACCATTGAGGACCCGACCGGCTTGAAATTTGATACGCTGGCTACTCTTGAGCTTGACGGCAATATTAATAAGACCGGTTCAACGGTTCTCTCTCTCGCCGGTGGTGGTTACAACTCTGACCTTAATAAGGTTACCCTGAAAGTGATAACCGGGAATGCCGTAGGGGATTTCGTGACTGTCAATGGGAGGACGAGCGTAGCCTCACCCCTCAAGGTTCTGCCCAACAGTTCGGCAGCTACCATCAACTCGACGGGCTATAAACTTACGGTCAAGACTAATGTGGACACCACCGCTTCCCAGACGTATGCGGTGGGAACCATCGCAATTCTTGCCATTCCGAAGGTCGTTTCCGCCAGGTTTACCGATACGGCCCACTTTACCGTTCAGTTCAACTGCAATATTGATTCGAGCACTGCGAGGTCCACTGCCCTCGGTACCAGCCGTGATCTTTCTACCATTGGAAACGGTCTTCTCATAGAAAATGCCACGACTGCTGTTACCAGCGCAGATATGGCGATTGACAGCTCTGATCCGAGCAAGGTGAATGTGACTATCAATACAGGCGCGCTGAAGGACGATGAAACGACAACCGTGAGGACTGTTGATAACAATCTTCAATTTGCCAATGTCCTTGATCCGCAGTCAACCCCGACCATTACCAGCACCCATCGGAGCGCGGAACACACGCCTGTCACCATCATAAATAATACGTCTGCTATTAATTCAATAACCGTGAGCAAGACAACCGTCGGCTGCAGTACGGGCTTCTATGATTCCGCGACGGGCCTTGCCTCTGACAGTTCTACCTACTGCCCGTTCAAGTCAGGAAGGCCGATTGATTCCAACAGCCAGATCCTGGATGATGCCTTTGTCGCCACAGTCAATGCAACTGCCGGCACTCCCTACAAGGTGAGACTTGCCTACTACAGCGGGACAACGGCTACGGCTCTGACCACAAACAGCGCTGGGTGGCAGGGAGACAGTGTGTCAGGCAGTAATCAGTCAGTGTTATTCAATGACACGGGATCAAGCGGAGTTCATACTATCTCCAGCACTTACAATGACGGTGCACTCCAGATCTACTTCCAGCTCGGAAATGACCTGACGACTTCAAGCTCCAGCCTGGCAAGCGGTAAGGCGGGCAAGATTGTGGTTCAGGCATCGGTGGATAACTTTGCAACTACGAGCGGGATGGCCACATCGCCCCCGATAACAGTTGACCGCATTGTACCCACGGTGGACCAGTCAACTACCAACAAGCCCAAGGCAACCAGTAGTAACACCATCCAGGCGATATTCTCTAAGACGATGAAGAAGACAACCGCAGAGAACACAGCTGGCTACCGGGTGTTTACCACAGAGTCCGGTGCCGTTGCGGAAAAGCCAGTCCAGACTGCAACGCTTGCATCTGATGGCAAAACGGTAATCGTAACCACGACGGTCATGCCTAAGAGTTCTTCTTCCACGATTATCTTTTCGCCAACGACGTTTAGTGACTTCAGGTATATTCCTGACCTGGTAGGGAACCGGGTTGCTGACACGAGAGCCAACTTTACCAACTCGGGAGGGACAATCAGTTCAATCACGGTAACCCAACCATCCACCACACCGCCGAGGGTGGCAAATACACAGAGTCTCACTGTCCAGGTAAATGCTGATACCGGTGCAACGGTGAAGGTACGCCTGGCAAACGCAGATATTGCATCAACTACGACCTCTTATTGGAGCAGTGAAGTAACCTTAACCGAGGAAAGTTCAGGTATATATAAGACCATATCAACCTTCCCGACTGTCAACGCCTCGTTTGGCTCCGGGAACATCAGGGTGGTTGCAACTACTGATAACTGGTCAACCAGGACAGTGGATGATGAGACGGTGACTCTCGACAATACAGAGCCGTCGGTGACCAGTGCAATTCCAATCGGCAATAGGAAGGTGCTGGTGAACTTCAATGAAACGCTCTATACAGCGAGTGGTTTCTCACCCGCTACTACTTACTTCGCCATCAGCCCGTCAACAGGTGTTGGCACCATTTCGACTGCTACGCCACAGCCGAGCAAGACCTCGGTACTCCTCGGCTTCAGCGGAACTGCCTCAACCGGCATTACCTATACGGTAACGGCAAATTCCAGCGTGAAGGATGAAACCACAGTGAACGGTGTTGGTGCAGCTAACTTTGCGACCTTCACCACCCCCGGTGCTGATACCATAGCCCCGACTATCAGCAGTACAGCCCTTGCTGCCGATAACAGCAACGTCACCGTGTATGTAACGGATAACTCAGGCAAGGAAGGGGTAGATATAAGCTCAACGATAGCCTCCTCCAACACGAAGATTACACAGGTGACGAAGGATGGAGTGGTGGTAAGCGGGGTCATTTCCAACGACGTGACCAACGTTGCCTGTATCTTTACGCCAGGCAGTCCATTTACAGCAGGTACCTACATGATTGATCTGAACCTGACAGACCTTGCAGGGAATGCAAGCATCCAGAGCACGAGCTTCACCGTCTATGAGTTCCTCACCTGTTCAGCCACTCCGGAAATCCTGACCTACGGCAAGTCCACTATCTCGGTAAGCGGAGGTAAGTCTCCCTATACTGCGACGATTACCAGCGATACAACCGGCGGAGCAGCCATAACCGGCTCCGGCCCGATTCAACTGCCGGGAGCATCACGGTACAGGTAAGCGATTCACAGGAACCGGCAAAGACCTGCTCCGTGACCATCACCTCTACGCCGTGCATACTCACGGTTGAGGCGCAGAAGTCTGCGGTGAACGGAGAGAAGATTTCTGTTGCCGCAGGAGGCGGTACGCCGCCCTACGTGTTTGAGCTGACCACGATTGCCCCGACCGGTGCAGCGATTGATCCCGTGTCCGGTGACTACCTGGCGCCTGCAGTGAGTGACTCAACCGTTCAGACCGAGACCATCCTTGCTACTGATATTAATAGCTGTACCGGTACAACTACGGTCAAGATCGCTGATAGTGCCATAACGGTTACTGCAGAGGTCGTGGCAGATAAGGTATACTTCTCGGTGTCCGGCGGAACCGGAAGCTCAAGTTCGGGCGGCATAATTATCCGGCCCTCGGCAGAAGGGGGGAATGTGGTTCTCAGCATTCACAACGCTGACATGATCAGTACGACCGGCATGGAAGGGGTTACAGTCGAACTGCTTAATTCCTGCGGCAGTGTGGATTCATCAGGAGTTTATACTGCACCCTCAGGGCAGGACTGCGTCGCTTCTGTTAAATTAAGCAAGGGAGGCGAGTGGGCAAAGGTATTTATAGAGGTTAAGGAAGGGATACCGG
>Ga0315284_10005749_pt1 | contig 17644 bp, 20 predicted proteins | sample YL17G09_16_MG_FD_203696 | JGI IMG/M metagenome (GOLD analysis project Ga0315284, IMG submission 203696) | Sediment microbial communities from Yellowstone Lake, YNP, Wyoming, USA - YL17G09_16 | ecosystem: Environmental > Aquatic > Freshwater > Lake > Sediment | place: USA: Wyoming | collected...
CGGCACTTTGGCGGCTCCAAACTGCTGGTAAACCCTATTTGGCGAATGGGGATTATGCTAAAAATTGAGCGTTAGCTATCGCAAAGTGGCGAAGTCAGGTTTCATGAGATACAATCGAAATTCAGTCTCTACAACTGTTTAATCAATTGTTAAGGACTGAAAACTATAATAATATATTATATATTAATTAATGAATTGTACAACACAGCACATAATCTGACTTAAAGAGCCCTGATGTTTCAGATAGCTTAATACTTGTCAATTATCTCACGAAATTAATATGGTTTAGCAATGATCTCCTGATCCTTCCTCTTGAGCAGGTTTTAACGAATGTTCCCGATACCACTCAATCGTCCGTTTCAATCCTTCCCGGAACGGCATCTTTGCCATAAACCCAAACTCTTTTTGTGCCCGGCTCACATCCAGGCTGCGTTTTGGCTGGCCATCCGGTTTTGATGTATCCCAATGGATCTCCCCGACAAAACCTGTCAATTCCTGTATCAGATCCGCCAGATCGCGAATCGTAATTTCCATCCCGGAGCCAAGGTTTACCGGATCTGGTTTATTATAGTGCTCGGTTGCAAGAATGATCCCGCGAGCAGCATCATCGACATACAGGAATTCCCGTGATGCCACTCCGGTGCCCCACACGTCCACGCAGGATTTGTTTTCCTGTTTGGCTTCAGTGAACTTTTTGATAAGTGCCGGGATAACATGCGAGCTTGCCGGATCAAAATTGTCGCCCGGACCATACAGGTTTACCGGGAGGAGGTAAATGGAATTGAATCCATATTGCTGCCGGTATGCCTGCGATTGTACAAGGAGCATTTTCTTTGCTAATCCGTAGGGAGCATTGGTCTCCTCCGGATACCCATTCCAGAGATTTTCTTCCCTGAACGGAACCGGGGTAAATTTCGGATAGGCACAGATCGTACCCACGATTACACACTTTTCGACATTTTCCTGCCGTGCCGCCTCGATCATCTGGATGCCCATGATCGCATTGTCATAGAAAAGTTGTCCCGGGAAATTCTGGTTGAACCCGATTCCCCCCACCTTCGCGGCGAGATGAATGACAATATCACAATCTTTGACTACCTGAAAACAATTTTCCCATTTCCGCAGATCGATCTCCCTGCTGCGGGGAATCCGGATATTTTCTTTGAGAACCCCTTTTTTTAGAAGTTGATTGACAATCTGGGATCCAAAAAAACCAGCGCCACCGGTGATGAGTATTTTTTTTTCGGACCAGAATGTCATAGGCATGTCCTGACCATTGATGGAAGTATGAATGGTACCAGTATATACTGATAATAAATAGAATTATTGATTAATCCCTTTTTTTATTCATGGAGTGCAGGAGTAATTCATTTAGCATGAATCAATCCGCGTTCCACCAGCGGTCCGGGAATTTAGACGATATAATCTTATCAGATTCACCAATCGGTTCAAGTCCCGCCGCTTTCATATCAGCATCCACCATGATCTTTACCAGGTCCCTGAATTTTATTGAAGGTTTCCAGCCAAGTATCGTTTCAGATTTTTTCGGATTCGCGATAAGTACATCAACCTCGGTCGGACGGAAATATTTCTGATCAATCTGCACATGCTTCTCCACATCAAGACCGGCATATGCAAAGGCCTCGTGGACAAACTCCCGTACAGAATGAGTCTCACCTGTTCCAATCACAAAATCATCCGCCTTTTCCTGCTGCAGGATCCGCCACATGCAATCCACGTACTCGGGTGCATATCCCCAGTCCCGTTTTGCATCGAGGTTTCCCAGATACAGGATTTTTTCTTTCCCGGCAAGGATTCTGGCAATTGCCCGGGTAATCTTGCGGGTGACAAAGGTCTCACCACGGCGCGGGGATTCGTGGTTGAAGAGAATGCCGTTGGATGCGAAAAGATTGTACCCCTCACGGTAGTTCCGGGTCATCCAGTAAGAATACACCTTGGCACAGGCATAGGGGCTGCGGGGATGAAACGGGGTATCCTCTTTCTGGGGCGGGTGTACCGCCCCGAACATCTCACTCGACGAGGCCTGGTAGAATTTTATCGGACTTGAACACCGGCGAATCGCTTCGAGAAGACGGGTAGTCCCAAGTGCGGTAACATTGCTGGTATATTCCGGGGTATCAAAACTTACCCGCACATGGCTCTGTGCGCCGAGATGATACACTTCGTCAGGTTTACTGTTATACATAATGTTGGCAATCTGTTCTGAATCCGACAGATCCCCATAGTGTAAAAACAACCGTGCGTGAGGATCATGAGGATCAATATATATAGAATCAATCCGGCTTGTGTTGAAGGTTGACGAACGTCGGATCAACCCATGGACTTCATAGCCTTTTGAGAGCAATAACTCCGCAAGGTATGACCCGTCCTGGCCCGTAATTCCTGTGATAAATGCTTTTTTTGTCATGAGCAATCACGTGTATGTAGTAATTTACCGTTAAAAATTTGAATCTATTGTGATGATCGAAGTCGAAAAAAAGAAATAGTACACATTTTCAGGCATCAGTCGAGGTCACTTGATGCCCTATCATAATCCACAGGATTTTTTGTAGGATTTTCATGAATCTATTTCTCCAGGATTAGCCACTTCCAGAGTGGGATATAGGCAATCCCGTCCCGCTCCTCTTCCAGGTCTTTTGTAAGAATGATCCGGCCTTTAACGTTATTACCAAACTCTTTCTCAAACTCATGAAGACTTTCTCCCTCGCGATCGGGAATATCGTCGGTATAGCAAACGTTGATTGCAACGAGAGTATTATCTGCTGATTTGATTACGAAATCAACCTCTTTCTTTTTCTTCCAGTAGTAGGGAGTTGCACCAGTTCGCAGCAATTCTACAAAAACAAGATTTTCTGCCAGTTTCCCTTCATCTTCAGAGAAACGGAATGAAACTACGTTACGAAGCCCGTTGTCTATGCAATAGATCTTCTTGTTTGGGCGAGTCTGAGCGGGTACGGAGTAGGCAAAATGCTGGACCTCAAAGAGGATTTTTGCCATTTCGGCAAAATGGATATAATCTTTCACCGTCTCAAGATCGATTCCGAGCATCTCTTTTAGTCGTCGATATGAATAGGGGGAGGCAATGTTCGTGAAAAGGTAATGCAGGAGGTCAGCGAGCGCTTTCTGGTTCCGCACTTCATTGATACGAACGATATCCCGGTAAACGATACTGTCGTAATACGCCCTGAGGTAATCCTGTTTCGTGAGTTCTTCTTTCTGCAACACCACAATAGGAAAACCACCCTCACGAAGATACTGTTTCAGCATCGTCAGAATTTCGTATTTACGGGCCGCGAGGTTAACCGGATCATTGCTTATTTCTATTCCGTGGAATGAGAGGTATTCTCTGAAATCCAACGGGAACACGGGCACAGAAAAGTATCTTCCCGAGAGCAATGTGGATATCTGGGAGTCCAGAAGGTAGGAGGAGGACCCGGATATGATGATTTTGTAATTCCTGTGGTCGTAGAGGGATTTTATCGCGCGCTCCCAGCCTTGGATATTCTGGATCTCATCGAAGACCAGATACAGCGATCCTTTTGCAGCGACCTCCTTGCGATAGGTGTCCACAACGCAGGAGATTGCATTTTCAGGTGCTGAAATATCCTGCTCATCGCAGTTAACAAAAAGGATGTTTCTTGGTGGCACTTTTTGGGTATTTATGAGGTGTTTGATTATCTGGAAAAGCAGGGTGGTTTTTCCCGAACGCCGCACTCCGCTGAGCACGATAATCTCTTTTGTCCCGAGGTATCTTTGGATCTTAGAGAAATACCGGGTCCGGGTTCTTCCGGTATCAAAATCCTGGCCGCTCCACCAGGGGTTTAATGAAGTGAGGAGTTCGAAGAGACTGTTCACACAATTATGTTAGGTTATACCCATACATAAATCTTCTTTTTGATGGGTTATAACCCTACAAAACATCAAACACAATCGTGGTTATACCCTGCCAAAAATATTTTTCACCGATTAAGAAGGAATGAGATTATCAGTTATGCACGTCTATTTCAGTAACAATGCGGTATCTCAATTCTAAAATACAGTACCAGGTCGTGTGGATTGTGAACGAGAATCGTGTAAGCCTCAGCCGTGATTTGAACACGGGACCTGCTGATTACAAGTCAGCCGCTCTGCCAACTAAGCCACTGAGGCGCCATATACAATAGGAATTTACTGGTAAAAAAGATGGTGCTGATGGTGAATCATTGACGGATATAATTGACTCCCCCTTCGTACTCTATGGCAAGGTCCCGGGATTAATCAATAGATAAGGCCTGACTAGTGTCAGTCTTTTGACAAGATCTGATGCGAACCTGGCAAAAGTTAAGCAGTACCCTATTTTCTCGAAGACGGCGATGATGATTATTCATCCAATGTTGGGAAAAGAATCGCCAGGGTTTGGGATTTCATCATACTCCAATCGCGAAATTTCATTCAACCATCCGTGTGAGCTATAAAACCGCCATCAGCGTTTCCAACGGGTCATCTGTTTCAAGAACAAAGCATGTCCCCACGCCAACCCTTTATCCTTACACCAATCGTTCCAGCCAACAATCCGGAATACGGACAGGAAGACCATCCATGCGGGGTACCCGACCAACAAAAACCCTTGAAGATATCAATGAGATCCCGGATGAAGGGCACTCAGGTAAAACTGCGATTTCCAGGGTTGACAGGATAGTCCCTTGCACAAGTGTTGGTATGAACGCAAAGTTTTTGTACACAAATGTATGATATAATGCAGGACGATTTAAGAGTCGATATGAAAGGAGGAGAAGATGAAATTTATTTCAAGTCGTGAGATCCGTTCGAACCCGGCACGCCTCTGGGAAGTAACCGGGAGTGATGAATCAGTGATCACGGTGAATGGAAAACCCCGGGCTATCGTTGTTGCGGTTGGTGAAGACCTTGAAGAGACACTTGCCGGCCTTCGAAGGGCACGTGCTTTTAACGCGCTTGAAAAGATCAGGATATATGCCGGTGAAAAGGGACTTGAAACCCTGTCAGATCAGGAAATAGAACAGGAGATCAGCCGGTCACGGGCGGGGCTGTAACACGGTCAAACCGCATATCGTCCTTGATACCAACGTGCTGATCTCAGGAATGCTCTCACCCCACGGAGCCCCCGCGAGAATTCTCAACCTTGTCATCAATGGCAACATCACTGTGGTGCTCGATGCACGGATATTTGCCGAATATTCGGCTGTACTTAAACGGGAGAAATTCTCGTTTCCTCAAGTTGCGATAAACGAAATTATTGTATTCATCCAAAGAGAGGGTGTGTTTATCTCGCCGCTACCATTGACCTGCGCAGTTCCTGATCCTGGCGATCTCCCCTTCATCGAAGTGTCATGTCACGCAAAGGTTCCGATTGTGACCGGGAACATCCGGCATTTCAAGGGATCGGGTGTTATTGCCATGACACCAGTTCAGTTCCTCTCCGGACCTGGTGATTTATACAGATAACGATCGTGATCCGCTGGGCGGTCAGGAAGATGAATGGGGCTTATCCCCCAATTTTGGGAAGTTGATTGAACCGGCTGGGGATGAGTATCCATAAAAAAAGCGCAATCATTATCTTTTATTCCCTGCTATAAGGTATGAATAACATATTTGTGATGTGAGGATATGTCCGTGATCAAAACGTATGCGGTATATAGAAATGGCATACTTGTACTTGAGGATCCGGTAAACCTACCGGAACATGCCCGTGTCGAAGTTGTGATCAGGAAAAAATTTTCAGATTTTGTAAAAAAATTTGGGGAACCGGAAGCAAAAGATGACATTGACCAAACTCTCCAGAAAAACCGGAGAAGAATAACCGATGCCTGATTTTTCTTCTTGTGTAATTGATACATCTGTGATAATAAAAGCACTATTCTCCCCATCACACGAGCATGCAGGAACTACCTATTCACGGGAAGTAAAGACGCATCAGTCATGTGTGGCACTGCTTGCGGCACTTGATGAACAGGAAATCGATGTCTCTATTCCCTGTTGTAGCCTTGTTGAGATTGCTGCAGTATCAACAAGACTTGCAGATCCCAAAGCTTCAAGGGAGATCTGTGATGAGATTGAAACAATTTTCACCCTTGTTCCGGAAGAACAGATCATTGAACGTGCAAAAAAAATTGCCCTGCAGGAAGGGTGCCCAGGTTTTGACACGTATTTTCTTGCTGTTGCTGAACAGGATGCAATACCTCTCTTTACTGATGATCTTGGGATGTACCGTATCTGTGAACGGAGAACTATCCGTTCCTGGCTGATGCGCGATTTTGATCCAGAGTCAGTATTTCCTACACGAAAATAATGCAGATGTGCCAGGATATTTTTACGATAAGTGAGATAATCGTACCGGTTTTTCAAGATATAAGTAACGTCTGTACGGGCACAGCAAACTCTTGAACAATCCATGACTCCACTCTTGCCAGAAGCGATTGTCTCCCTGTTCATACCATTCAACATCCCCCATTCAAGGTTCGGCAATCAGAAATACGGGGTAATGAACAAATTTTGCTAAAACGGCAGACACTTCAACGCCCTAAGTACCTAATTCGCGACCTCTGGATACGAACGCAGAACGAGCGGCATGGCGCCGGTTCTCTCTCATTCCGGATACCACGACAGAGATCGGTTTCAACCGGAGAGAGGGGTATGTAAATCCCCACTTCCGGGAAAATGAATGGAATAATGCACCACTCCGTGAGTTCAACCCCATCAAAGGTCAAAAAAGGGGATGGAATAAAATAATGCCAATACGGGCTCCTTTTGGCAAACGGACGAAGGTCAATTTTTCCATCAGTAAAATGGTGTCCACACCCACGGAAAATACTGATTAAAACGATTATATTTCAAATTTGACCGATTATAAGCGGTTTTGACCCTGCAATTTAGCGGTCCTGCAGCAGCCCCTTTTTTGGGAGGGTATTTCAGGTCATACCATAAGAGATTTGCCTTGTTTTTGCCTGATATAAGTGTCATATATTTTTAAATTTATAATTAAAATGCCAATACGGTCCCGCTCTTCATTTCCAAACATCTTATACATTTTAAGCCAAGAGATCTATAACGAAAATGGCACAACTGACCGTGGACATCGGAGGAAGCCCGGGTATTAATTGCCGCGGATTCTGCGAATATTGTTATTTCAAGAAAGTCCGTGGTGTCCAGCCGCTTGGGTGCAGGTACTGCCTGCCGTTCAAAAAAGGATGTAACTACTGCACCCGCGGTATCAGGGAAGAGTATAGCGGGTTTAAGGATCTCAAGACAATCGCAGATGAAACGCTCGCAAACCTGCAGGGAAAAAGCGGGGATCTTGAACGGATCACCATAAGCGGTGGCGGGGATCCCAGCTGCTATCCCCGGTTCAATGAACTGATTGAACTCCTCGGCAGCATGGAGGCCCCCCTCCATATCGGATACACGAGCGGTAAAGGCTGGGACGATCCGGCCATTGCAGATCTGCTCATTGACAACGGTCTTTCTGAATTGTCTTTCACGGTCTTTGCAACAGATCCCGCTCTCAGAAAGCACTACATGCATGATCCGACTCCCGAAGTCTCTCTGGCTATCCTCGAGAAACTATGCGAACATGTGGATGTATATGCCGCTGCTGTCATCCTGCCGGGAATCAACGATGGGCTCGTGCTTGAACAAACCTGCAAGTGGCTCCAGGACCATGGAGCCAAAGGAATAATCCTGATGCGGTTTGCCAATACCGCGGAACAGGGGCTTGTTCTGGGGAATGGTCCTATTATTAACAATCAAACGGTGCAGACGGTTGAATCATTCCGGGATCTCATCTCCGGCCTGAACCGCAAGTTCACTATAAAAATCTCTGGTACTCCTCTGTGGGATCCGGATCTCGGTTCACCGTTTGCGATCCTGAATGAACCCGATTTAATTAACAAACTACCCCGCATTCAGCGAAGGGCAACGGTGATCAGCGGGAGTATTGCGGCTCCGTTTATTGAAAAAGTCCTCGTTTCGTGTGGATCGAAAGTGCCGGTCGTTCCTGTACGTAAAGAGATCGCGTGCCTGATCACGATTGATGATGTACGTGAACTGGATCTTTCTTTACTTGAACCCGTTGTGATTATTCCCGGCCGGGCATTTGTTCACGATGCAGAAGCACAGGAGGTCCTCTCTTCAGATGGTACCGATCGCGAGGTTATCCGTGGTCCCGATACGCTGACTGCGGATGCTGAAACGAGTATGGGGATGACCCGCGAACAGGTTCTTGCTATGGAAATGGATGGGTTTGCGGACCTGATCCGCACGATAAACCGGTATGGGAAGTAACACGATTTTGGAATTCTTTGATAATTACAAAAAAGATAAAAAAAAAGAGGCTCTGTTGAAACGCACATGAACGGGAGCTCACGCCCGAACCATGAAAATCGATTAGTTACGACAGTCCCCCGCCTCAGGGCCTCTCCGAGGCGCGGCGGGGCAAGGAGGTTTTTTGCATTTTCAATCATTTAAACCGCCGCACCGGAAGCCCCGTCGGGGGCGTCGTCGTTTATCGCAATGGTAAAAGATGAACCTTCTCTCATTATATCTGATTTTTACGATTTTCATGGGAAATCATTTTTCCTCCGTTGTTCGCTTATTCTCTTACGGGTCCTATGAGGGTTACCCCCTCTCTCCCCCAGAGATGGGCAGCATGCGGGGAGCATCCCCTTGCCCCCCCTTTTGTTAAGGTTTCTCATCAACCTTCTGAGGCTATCGCACTATTTGAGGATGCCCGAGCATTGGGGCGGAAGCACGATATACTGGAGCCCCCAAGAGCGACTGCTTGTTTCTCGTTAGGGTTTCAACAAAGCCAAAAAAAAGGATTTTATATCAGTGCTGCAGTGATGCCAATCACACCGGACTGGATAATTACGGCAACCGCGATAATTACACCGCCCATCTCGAGAGCGACTGCGACATTGCCTTTCTTAAGCTCCTCGAATTCTTCAACACCTGTCGTCAGTTTGTCAAGGATATAGAGCGCAAGGTAGATCGCCCCGACAGCGAGAACAATACCAAGGAAAAGCTGGATGAATGCAACTACGATCGCGAGCAGACCATCAATGGATAAGATCCCCACGCTCACTGCCTTATTGATCCCCACGGAAAGTCCGGATACTCCTGACTGAACCACAAGGGCAATGGCGACAAAGACTGCCGCAACAATAATCCCGACTGCAGCATTCCCTTTTACGAGTTCTTTTTCCACATCAATATCTGTGGTGATCTTACTGAGCACCGCAAAACCGATATACAACGCCACTACCGAAAAGATAATTGAAATAAGTAACTGGATCAATCCTACAAATGCGTTTGCCAAAAGCATATTTACACCCCAATTTACGTAATTTTGTTTGATGATGCGGTAAATAAACATATCGCCGGTGAAATAAAAAAACCATGATTACCCTGAAGAAGTGGTGCTCTGGAGAAGAACCGGGAACGTATAGTCAGAAGAGCGTAAGAATGGTGAACTAACGAGCTATAGTACCATGCTGCGGGAGGGTTACGATCCCCCGATCTCCAGATCTCTCAAAGCCATGAACGCTTGCATGCATTCGTAAACCCTATGAGTCTGGCGCCCTAACCAGCTAGGCCACCGCAGCACAAAAGTGCATAGTAAGGACGCCGTAAAAACTATTAAAGGTTCTGATGCGGCGGATTGAGCGGACATCAGTCCTTTTTTTGTTGCAGGTACGTGTTTACTGCAGCAGATATTGCGGCAACTTTTTTGCCCTGTCCAAAGGATCCGGCGAGTGTCTGCATCCGTGTCTCATCCTCACGGGTATATCGATCGAGAGATTTCAGGATATGTTCTTCCTGCAAAAAGTGCGTATGAGTATTTCCTGCAATATACTGCTGGTTGTTCATAATCGCGTAGTGGAGCGGGAGCGTTGTTTTGATGCCAAGAATGATGTATTCGGAAATTGCACGGCGCATCCTTGCTATCGCTTCGAGTCTTGTGCTATCCCACGCACACAGCTTTGCGATCATTGAGTCATAATTGGGGGGAATCCGGTAACCCATGTGGATGCCGCTGTCTACCCTGATCCCCGGCCCGCCCGGAGAACGGTAACGGATAATTTTTCCCGGATCGGCAGAGAAGTTGTTGAGGGGGTCTTCAGCATTGATCCGGCATTCTATTGCATGGCCGCGGATGGAAAGGTCGGACTGCTCAAAGGGAAGTGACTCTCCGGCAGCAATCGCGATCTGCTGTTTCACGATATCAACACCCGTAATAAACTCCGTAATGGTATGTTCGACCTGGAGCCGCGTGTTCATTTCCATGAAATAATAGCTGCCGTTACTATACAGGAACTCAACCGTTCCTGCATTGGTATAATCTGATTCCTCTGCAACTTTGAGGGCTGATGCAGACATCCTCTCACGCAATTCCGGCGTCATAATTGGTGAAGGTGCTTCTTCTACGAGTTTCTGGTGACGGCGCTGGATTGAACATTCACGGTCATAAAGATGAACAGCATTGCCGTGCTCATCTGCCAGAACCTGAAACTCGATATGCCGGGGCTTTACCAGATATTTCTCGATTAAAATTGTGGCGTCACCAAATGCAGACTCTGCAATGCGCATGGCAGCAGCAATAGCTTCTTCTAAACCCTGCTCATCATTGACGATCTGCATACCTATACCCCCCCCGCCGGCGCTTGCCTTGATAATAACCGGATAACCAATCTCTCCGGCGACCTTTTTTGCTTCGTCGATTGAAGTAACACCACCTTCTGTTCCGGGAACTACGGGAACGCCTGCATCCCTCATCATCTGTTTGCTGCCGATCTTTGATCCCATTGCCTTGATTGTCTTCCAGCCCGGGCCGACAAAGATGAGATTTTCATCCTGGCAGATCTTTGCAAACCGGTAGTTCTCCGCTAAAAACCCATACCCGGGATGTATCGCTTCCGCCCCGCTCTTTTTTGCGATATCGACAATTCTTTCAATATTGAGGTAACTTTTTGAAGGATGGGCCTCCCCGACAAGAAATGCTTCATCTGCATATTTGACATGGAGCGCGTTATTATCAGCGGCAGAGTAGATCGCCACCGTCTCTATACCAAGCTCGCGGCATGCCCGCATGACCCGGATTGCAATCTCTCCACGGTTAGCGATCAGGAGTTTTTCAAAATATTTCATTGCACCACCAGCAGGACGTCTCCATTCTGGACGACATCGCCGGTATCCACAAAGATCTCGGTGACCCTGCCGTCAACCGGGCTATGGATGGGATTCTCCATCTTCATGGCCTCAAGCACAAGAAGGGTGTCACCCTTCTTTACCGAAGCGCCACGGCTTACCAGCACCTTCAGCACCATTCCCTGTATATTGCTTTTAATGCCGCCGGCAAACTCGCCCCGGGGGATCTTTTGTGGTGTAATGCCGGTTACCTCAACTTTACTTCCCCCGACTGAGACTATACGGACAGAGAAGATCTCCCCATCCACCTCTACTTCCATCTGGCTGGGTATATCGGAAGCAGGTTTTGTCACGGATTGCTTTTTGGGGATCTCTTCCAAGGTTCGCTCATTTTTGAGGAATGACGGGGCTATTGCGGGATAGAGAATATACGTAAGGATGTCTTCTTCTTTTTTTACCAGCCCGGCTTTTTCTGCTTCTTCTTTTAACTTTTCGTATGCAGGTTCAAGCAAATCTGCAGGACGGATAGTGATAACTTCATCATCCCCGATGATCAGTTTTTGGATCTCATGACTCACGGGTGCGGGTGACTTCCCGTAGAGCCCATGAACATAGTCTTTTACTTCTTTTGTGACATTCCGGTACCTCTGGCCGTTTACCAGCACATTGAGTACTGCCTGGGTCCCGACAATCTGGCTGGTGGGGGTTACAAGGGGTGGATACCCGAGATCCTCTCTTACCCGGGGAATTTCTGCGAGCACCTCATCCATCCGGTTGAGTGCATCCTGCTCCTGCAGTTGTGAAACAAGATTGGAGATCATACCTCCGGGCAGCTGGTAGAGGAGCACATCGCTATCAACCCGCTCGGAGATCGGGTTGATCAGGCCGGCATATTTCTCCCTGACCTGCATGCAGATATTGCGGACTGCCCGGAGTTTCAGGAGGTCGATGCCAGTGTCTCTTGGTGTGCCAATGAGAGAAGCAACAACGCTTTCCGTCGGCGGTTGGGATGTACCCATGGAGAATGGAGACATAGCGGTATCGAGAATATCAACACCCGCCATGATCGCAGCCTCGTAACTCATCGGGGCGATACCACTGGTTGAATGGCTGTGCAGGCAGACTTTGACATCCACAGCCTCTTTGATTCCGCCAATCAGCTCCCGCGTGGCGTCTGGCATAATCAACCCTGCCATATCCTTGATGCAGATCGAGTCGCAGTCATCCGCATAGAGCTCTTTTGCCATATCGATAAATGTCTGGATTGAATGAACAGGACTTGTTGTATAGCATATCGCACCCTGCAGGTGCGCCCCGGTATTTTTTACCTGGTCCATTGAACGTTTCATGTTCCTGATATCGTTCAGGGCATCGAATACCCGGAAGATATCCACCCCGTTTTTATGCGCCGCGGTGACGAACTTATCGACAACATCGTCAGGATAATGACGGTAACCAACGAGGTTTTGCCCGCGTAAGAGCATCTGGATCGGGGTATGCTTCAGTTCAGCCTTCAAGGCCTTGAGACGGTCCCATGGGTCGTCGTTCAAAAACCGTATGCAGGTATCGAAGGTGGCGCCGCCCCATGCCTCAACGGAAAAAAAACCGCAGTTATCGATCTCCCGTGCAAGCGGGAGCATATCCTCTGTACGGAGCCGGGTAGCGTAGAGCGACTGGTGTGCGTCCCGCAGGGTGGTATCAGTTATCAGGACTTTTTTTTGAGAGGCAGTGCGCATGAAGATCCTCAGGGCTTCGATTGGATCATAGTAAGCCTTTCAAACCTTCATCGGTAAAGTATAAAAAATTCACTAACTGGCATCAAGGCTGAAAGGAAAACACCTAAGGCACATATTCCTGCCACGCGGTCGAGCGGTCCTGTTAAAAATTCCGGACACAGGGTCCCTCCTGACCGGTATCCACGAACCGCCAGCAGTTCTGCGGTATCTTCTGCCCTGGCAAGTGCGCCATGAACAAGTACCAGACCGGCAGGAACGAGACTGTACACTCCCCATTGCATTCCCTTGATCTTCTCTGCCATCTGAATCCGGTCGAGATCTGCAGTGACTGATACTAATGATTGCATTCCCATCTCAGCGACCATACCGAGCTCAAATCCTATCCTGTCACCGAACAACCAGACACTTATGGTTAAGAATTCTCCCGGTTTCTGTTCGCCCAATAGCCACATGCCGATAAGCACGATCACGGTCATCCGGGAAAAATACGAAAGGCCACTCCCGCCAAAAAGTTCCCGCACCAGGCTGAAAAATGCAATCAAGAGGATCAATGAAAAAACCAGACGGACCCGTTTTGCAATCTGCAGGCGAGGGGTGAACACCAGCCACCAGAGGAATGCAGCGGCAGCTCCCTGGAGGCTTATGAACGCTGCAACCGAGAGGAATGCAGCGGCAGCAAGTCTTATCCTTGGATCCTGCATGCAGCCTCCCGAAGATCATCCAGTGAAATGTTATCGGGCCGGGACCCGAGAGCAGTGAGTTTCCTGATTACGGGGGGGACATGACGCCAGTGCCGGAATGCATCCGGTGGTGTACCGCAATCAACAAGCGTGCCATCAACAATCTCCCAGATCCTGGTGACCCGGGGAAGGATATCCTGTTCATGGGTGAAAATAACGCAAATACCCTGCGACTTTTGCCCGATACGTGCACATAGTTTCGCTTTTTCCCCGCAGTCAAGCGAGCTGAACGGTTCGTCCAGCAACAGCAGGTCATAGTCTTTTGCGAGCACGCATGCAAGCTGGAGCCGCTTGAGTTCGCCCCTGCTCAGTGAGAGGGGGGATGCATCTTTTCTTCTGGCCAGTCCGGTAGCATCAAGAATTTCACCGGGATCTACCCCCCAGGATGCGCATTCTTCAGCAACGGAGAGGCCGGTGACGTGGAGTTCGGGGAACTGGAGCGATAGCATGGTCGAGATAATTCCCTCTTTTTCAATGCATCCGCCAGACAGGGAAAAGAGCCCCGCCATCATAAGAGCCAGCGTTGACTTCCCGCTCCCCACGTCCCCGCTCACAAGATGTACACCTTCCTGGAATGTACCGGAAGCAGTAAGTGACCAGTGGTCACGAACTGCATATGCCCGGTTAAGGGTGATTCTGACCATCAGGACCTCCATAAAACCGGATAATACGCCGTGCCTTTAAGAAAAGGAAAGACAAGCTCCGGCGTGCCTGCACGGGTAATCCGCCCCGCATCGAAAAAGAGGAGATGATCACTGTGCAATGCGGTGTCCATCTGCTGCGTGCAACGGATTACATAATCCACTCCTGATGATCTGATTATCTGCTCAATCTTTGCCGATGAGCGTGCATCAAGGTGTGAATCGTACTCGTCCAGTACCAGCACCTTTGGGTGGTGAACCAGGGCTGCAGCAAGGGAAACGAGCACTTTTTCACCCCCGGACAACTCATGTACCGCTCGTTTGAGGAGATGGGTGATGCCCATAGCCTCCGCACACGCTCTCACGGACGAATCAATGATATCACAGGGTGTGCGGCGGAAACGAAGCGGGGATGCAATCTCATCAAACACGGTTACAAAAAGAAGATTCCGGTCAGGAAACTCGTTCACCCAGCCAATCCCGGTTTGTCGCGGTGGTGCATCATCAATCATTATCGTGCCAGACTCTGGCACGGCAATACCTGCGCAGAGCTTGAGAAATGTGGTTTTCCCGCTGCCGTTTGCGCCGGTGATTGTGGTAATGCCGGGGTTGATGGTGAGTGCGTCAATCGCAAGATTACGGTAGCGAAGGAATGTAAGGGAAATCATGGGAGTCTTTGTGCAATCCTGTATGCTGCATACACTTTCATCACATCACCGGGGATGAACGGAAGCACTCCACTTATTACTGCGGGAATGAGTCCTGTAGTAAGGGAATACATCAGCCATGCAACTCCGCAGGCATAGATGATACCGGTTCCCGCCAGAAGTCCGGTAATCCGGATGGTTTCAGACTCACGTTCATAGGCAAGTCCGACCACGAGCGCAGCGAAGATAAACCCTGTCAGGTAACCACCGCTTGGCCCGAGCAGGACGCCAAACCCGGCAACACCCGTATGAAATACCGGAAGGCCCAGTGCACCGAGAACCACGTACAGCGATACCGGGATTACGGCATATCGCTTCATAACGGCGCCGGCGAGTAAAACAAAGAGTGTTTGCAGTGTCAGCGGTACAGGGAAGAAGGGTACTGACACCCACGCCCCGAGGCTGATAAGCCCGATAAATGCGGCAGAGTATGCAATAATCCTGGATTTCTGCAGGTCCCCAAACATCGTCAACCATAAAAAAATTGAATGGTTGACGATAAAAAAGTTCCTCTCACTTACATCTGATAACAGTCGCCAGCGATAACCCGCTCGAGCTTGCCATTATCCTTCCTGATAATGAGGGCGCCGAACTCATCGATGTCAATTGCATCCCCTTCAAAGCTGTTCTTCAGGGTCCTGATCAGCACCCGGTTTTCAAGAGTACAGGAAAGACTCTTCCATTCCCTGATGATTGTTTCGTATTCTCCACTCTCAATGAGGAGGTAATGGCTCTCGAACTCCTTGAGGATGCGTGCGAGAAAGGAAGCACGGTCTACTTCATGCCCGACTTCAGCGCTGATAGAAGTGATGTCTTTTTGTAACGCCAAAGAGAACTGGTTTAACGGGACATTCACATCAATGCCTATGCTTAACAGGCAATAGTGAACCGCGTCTGCCTCTGCCGCGAGCTCAAGAAGGAGTCCGGCAACTTTCTTGTTGCCGATGAAAATATCGTTTGGCCATTTGATCAGGGCACCGAGGTCGAATTCCTTGCGGATTGCCCGGGCAACGGCAATGGATCCTGCCATCGTGATCATGAAAATGTGATCGACCGGTACCTGGGGTTTGAGAACCACCGTGATCCAGATCCCCCCGCTGGGTGAGACCCAGGCCCTCCCCATTCTTCCTATACCCCCGGTCTGTTCTTCGGCAATGATCACCATGCCGTGCATCTTTCCGACATCTCCTTCAGAGCACATCTGCTTGCCCACCCAGATGGTCGAGGGAGTATTCTCAAGATACCGGATTTTTTTACCGATGAACTGTGTTTTTAGTTTTTTATGTATCTCATAGGGGAGAAGTTTATTACTCGTCGCCTTGAGTTTATACCCCTCTTTTTGCGATGAGTAGATGTCATACCCCATCCCCCGCAGCTCTTTGATATGCTTCCAGACCGCCGACCGGGTAATTCCCAGTTCGTTGCTGATCGTTTCTCCGGAGATAGGAGTTTCTGATCGTTCGAGGATCTCAAGCACTTTGAATGCAGAATCCGGCACAATATTCACCGCCTTGAACCGCTCTGTTCTGAAGGGAGGGGGCAGGGATCCTTGCCGCACACCTGCCTGATGATCGCAGACTGGTGTTCCATGAGCGTGGCAAGATCAAAAATTCCCGTGATATCGACAATCCCGATTGCCCCGATTGCGTTTCCTTCAGTATCCCTGATGGGACTTACCGTAACAGGAACCCCCTTGTATGCCCCGCTTGAAGGGGTAGTTTTTATCGTTATGTTTTTTGCGATTGCTTCAAGGAGAACCGGGCCGGCATAGTGCCTATCGATAACTCTCCCGTCTTCGACACGTATGCCGTCTTTTTCCACGGACTTTGCCGTCACGGGAAGGCGGTGGATCAATTCGTGGACTGCAAGGACAACCGGCTCAAGATCGCCAGCTTCTGCACTGCAGGACAATGAATAACGGTGCATCGTATGAATACCTCTCTTGTAACACTGGTCAATTTCTATCTAGAAGAAGATTGCGCATCAGGCAAGTGCTGGTTAATCAAAATAAATAACGAACTTAAAAGAAATCCGGTGCTGGACAATTCAATCGATTTCAGCCCCCTCCAAAATGTTGCATGAAAACGAGATAGAAATGCGGGATTATAGCGTATTCTTCAATGTCTTGTCTTTTGATTGTAATAGTACATTTGAATACTGCATAAAATTAAGAAACAACTGATATTTGACCGTGAAAATGATCATACTATAAGGGGAATAAGGGGAAAACTATTTTATGAGGATTTTGATTAACTGCATGAAATGTGAATTCAACTTACTTATTCACGACGAGGTTATAATTAAGACTGCAAATAAAAATGGGGTTTTTCGAAATCCTCTTATGTAAAACATATTCCCCCTCATTGTAGATTGTAACCTGACTTCCGCCATATTAAGCACATAAAGTATAGATATCGGCCCTGTTTTTTGAAAATAGCCAAGCAAACCGGAAGATCTAAATAATACTATGTGCTTATATTGTAAGCATATGAAACCCAATGTCCGGATCAAACGGATCAATGGGAAAGAATACTGGTATGAGGACACGCCCTATTACGACAACGAGAAAAAACAAATCCGGTATCATTCCCGCTATCTAGGAAAAAATGTGAATGGCGTACCGTTGAAGGTACGGACAG
>Ga0315284_10005750_pt1 | contig 17641 bp, 17 predicted proteins | sample YL17G09_16_MG_FD_203696 | JGI IMG/M metagenome (GOLD analysis project Ga0315284, IMG submission 203696) | Sediment microbial communities from Yellowstone Lake, YNP, Wyoming, USA - YL17G09_16 | ecosystem: Environmental > Aquatic > Freshwater > Lake > Sediment | place: USA: Wyoming | collected...
GCAGCTCTTATCCTTCTTTCGCCCAGGACCTTTGCGCACTCCTTGATGGGTGTGTCCGGAGAGAAAGACGTAACGTCTTTTGTGGCTATCTCTATCACTTTTCCTTTGGGTATGCTGCTTATGCTTCGGGAGGCTATCATCAGCTCTCTTTTCGAGTCGTCCCTGCCTACGACTTCGCCCCTGAGGATTAGATGGTTTTGGGAAGTCGGTCCGACCTTTATGATGTCATGGTCTTTTATCTGCCTTGTATCTCCCATGACCGAGACCATAGCCATGCATTCCGTCGGGTTCTGGATCTGTGGAAAGGTTATCCTCTGGACCGCGAGGCCGTCCACCGGTTTGTCATCCCTGTATATGTTGACTATGTACGGCTTTTTCACGACCCGCATGTCGAGAATTTCATAAGCCTTCATGGCCGGCATGTATCCGCCTTTGGGTCCCGGGACTCCGTCGACGTAGCCCATAGCCTTCAGTGTCTGCATCTGGTTCCTGACGGTCCCGGCAGTCCTGTGCAGTACCCCGGAGATGTCCTCCCCCTTGATGCTCTCCTTCTTTTTCTCATAAAGCTCTACCAAGGCTTCGAGTATCTCTCTCTGCGTTGAACTGATCATTTTTAATGGAAAATAGGTTTGTTTTATTAATTATGGTAAATACTAAAGCTTAAAAAGCAGTCCGGTATTTTTTTGTGCCTGCATGGTTATAAACTAACGTTCACATAATCAAACAAGCAAGATGTCCGCAAGCAGGGTGAGAGTCGTTTTGATTGTCCTGGTGAACCTGATAAACAGGCGGGGCCGCGTGTCATTCTCCGACGCCGCCAAGATGCTTGACTTGGACGAGAATTCCTTAAGCCAGTTCATCAAGATACTCGTGAACTACAACATCCTTGAGATGGAGTACTCCGCCGACGGAGACCGCCTGCTCAAAAAAGGCGAGGCTATCGAGTCCACCATCAATCCCAAGGAGATAAGGGAGAAGGTCGAAGCCGCGTTTGATGCCGAGAAGATCGAGGAGCAGGATATCTCGGGGAAGGCTGAGGCTTTGATAGACGTTGCGGCCAAAAAGAAGAGCTATGAAGAAAGCATTTAGATGAATTTGACGAGCTGGATAACGTCTTCCCCTTCTTTAGTGTATTCCCGAAAAAAACCTTCTCTTGCAAATCCCGCGTGTTCGAAGAATTCCAGGGCGTTCCCGTTTCCCGCCTTGACCTTTGCGATGAGCCTGCGTATGCCCTGCGCCTTGACGAATCCGACGCATTCCTCATATAACGCCCGCCCTATCCCCTGGTTCCTGCGCTTCTTTGAGACCGCTATCGGCCCGATCTCGGCCCGCAGGAGGCTTGGATGGTAAAGCACGCCCGAAAAACCCACCAATTCCCCCAGTTTTTCCGCGATGAAGAATCTGTAGTCGGCCCTTTCTGCGATGGCCTGTATAAACTCCTTGGTAACGTCCATCTCCTCAAAGAACTCCTGCGATTCGCTATGAAGCCTCACGATCGCCTCAGCATCCCCAAGCCGGAATTCTCTTATCGATATGTCATCCATCATGTTCTCCATATTTTTAGGTAACGGCGTAATAAATTTACTATTATCTATCCTTAACATGAAATACATCGTCGTTCTCGGAGACGGCATGGCTGATCGCCCTCTTTCAGAGCTTGGAGGAAAGACTCCTTTGGAGGTTGCGAAGAAGCCGGGCATGGACTATATGGCTAAATACGGCAGGTCCGGGATGCTCAGGACTCTTGTCCAGGGTATGCCTTTTGGTAGCGACATAGCGAATCTTGCGGTCCTCGGCTATGACCCTAAAAAGTATTACGCCGGGGGTAGAGGCGCGTTCGAGGCCGCCGCGCTCCGGATACATCTAGGGCCTTCAGACCTCGCTTTCAGGTGCAACCTCATCACCGAGGAGAAGGGCGTGCTCAGGGACTACAGCGCAGGACATGTGTCAAGCCGGGAGGCCGAGGCATTGATAAAGCACGTGGACAGGGTCCTTGGAAACGGGAAGATGCGCTTTTATCCGGGAGTAGGTTATCGGCACGTCATGGTCCTGAAAGATGCCGGCATAAGCTATGAAGACCTGTTAGAGCAGCCGCCCCACGACATCGTGGGAAAGAGGATCAGGACGAATCTGTTGAAAGCTAAAAACAGGAAAGCTGCATCCATTGTCGATTCCCTTAACGAGGTTATGCTTTCCTCGAAGAAAGCCCTTGAAGGTCACGCCATAAACATAAAGAGGCTTGAAGAAAAGAAGCTGCCTGCGAACATGATATGGCTCTGGGGCGCGGGAAAAAAGCCCTCTATGCCCTCATTCCGGCAGAAGTATGGCCTTTCCGGGGCATTGATATCGGCCGTCTACCTGCTCCGCGGGCTTGCGTTCTGCATGGACCTGGAGGTCGTGGAAGTCCCCGGGGCGACGGGCTACTTTGATACGGACTACCCGGCGAAGGCGGAATACGCGCTAAAGGCCCTTGAAAAAAACGACTTCGTCTACATCCACGTTGAGGCGCCGGACGAGGCAGGGCATGACGGAAACATCGCGGAAAAAGTCAAGGCCATCGAAAAGATAGATAAGGAGATCGTCTCCAGGATCATGGAGGAATACGGGGGCAGGGAGTGCAGGATAGCGGTGCTGCCCGATCATGCGACTCCTATAGAAGCCAGGACTCATACGCCGGACCCTGTGCCGTTCGTCATATACTCTCCGGGAATGGAAGGCGACGGCCTGTCTTGTTACAGCGAGAAAGAAGCGGCAAAAGGGTCTTATGGAACTTTGGACGGCGTAAAGTTCATGGAGATTTTGTTAAAAAAGGAATAAGAAGAAAAAGGGCTGATGCCCCCTATTCAGTATCTCCCGTCCAGGTGGCTTCCTGCAGTCCTGTAAAGCATTCCCTTCTCTTTCCTGTTCTTGCCCTGGCCCCTTGTCGTGAATGCAAGTATCGCTATCACTATTATCACAAGGGCTGCAAGGATTATCAGGAGCATCGAGGAGTTTTCGGTGTTGGGCTTTAATTCCTGGACGACGGTGGTCTTCTCATAGCTCGGGTCTGTCGCGCTTATGGTCACGTTTCCTGATATGTTCTTTACGCCTATGCTCGCTTTCCCGTTATTGTCTGTTTTGACCTCGTCATGGAACGATCCTGCATCGAACGACACCGTCAGGTTCGGAACAGGGCTGTCCTGGCTCATCGCCGTCACGACGATCTTGCCGCTGTCAATGTTGGACTTGAGGGTCAGCTGGTATTGCGTCACGGTGAAACTGTCCGATGCGCTGTCGTAGCCTGGTTTTGTCGCTGTCAGAGTATATGCTCCGGGCTGTTCCGGCTTGAAACTATCTGTCACGCTCTCTTCCTCGCCGCTGGGCTCCATGACTTTTAGCGTGGCCGTTACCGAGTTTCCTTGGCTGTCTTTGAGCACCCACTCCAGTTTGTCGCCTACCTTCAGCTCTCTTGAGCTTATCCTGAGGGACAGCGTACCTTTTATGGTAATAGTTTGCGTGACGTCTTTGAAGCTGTCTTTTTTGACTGTTATCGTGTAGTCCTTGGGTTCTGTAAGGCTGAATGTATATTTTCCTGTGCTATCGGTACTTCCGGAAACGCTTGTACCTTTCACCGATACGGCGGCCCCGTAGACTGGTTTACCGTCCATATCCTGGACTGTGGCTGTTATATCCGCCCCGGGAACAAGGCTGCCTGTGACAATCACTTTAAAATTGTTGTATGCGATAAACTCATCCTTTGCCTGCGCGTAGAGCGGTGCGTCGGCCTTGAGCTTGTAGGTCCCGGCATACTTGACGTTGTATGTGATCTTCCCTGCCTGGGTCGTTATCGGGTCTTCTATGACGCCGTCCGGTCTGCTTATGGAAACTTTTGCGTTCGTCAGGGCGTTGCCGTCAGCGCCTAACACTCGTATCTCGACATCTTTTCCCACTTCAGGGCTTGCAGGGCTTACATCAATCTTGAGAGCGCCTTTGTTCTCGACCGTCACCTTCTGTGTCGCACTCTCCGTGTAGCTGCCTTTTGACGCTATTAACTCAAAAGTCCCTGTCTCGCTTATTTGGAAGACTGCGTAGCCTCCCGAGTCGGTCGTGTATGTGGAAGGCCCGCCCGGCTTGCTTATGGTCACTTTGGCTCCCGGAACTCCTTTACCGGTTTCGTCGGTTACTCTCACCTTGATGCTCTGTCCTGCCGACGGATTTGACGGGTCGGGGCTGCCGAGGGTCAATTTATGACTGACGTCCAAGGAAAGCGTTTCCTTGCAGTAGGTGCCGTCTTTTTCCCATACGTCTATCTGGTAGGTCCCGTAAGGGTCATCGGAAAACTCTCTGGAAAGTTTCACCACCTTTTCGCCGTTATCATTCGTCGTACCATCAAATGTCTCATCCTCGCTGCTCCACTCTGAAGCGTTCTCGAGGAGTGTGAATTTTACGTTCATATCTCCCAAATCGTCGTCGTCTTCATTGGTTACATGGACTGTTATCTGGTCAGAGACCGTTGGTCTGGAAGGGTCTAATTCAACCTTCAGCGTGTCGCCTTCGTATTTGATATCCGCCTCGCCTGATCGCTTGGTCCTTATGTCGCCCGATACCGTGACCTCCAGGGTCTTCCTGCCGCAGTAGTATGTCATGATGTTGTCTTTCCATGCGTCGTCTTCGTTGAATTCGTCAGAGCTTATGGTTAAGTTACTGTCTTCGTCCTCGCTGAAATCGACCGTCTTGGTCTTGTCGTAGACGACGACGTCGCCGACCGTTATCTCTATGTCGAGGTCTGACGAATCCTGATCCTTGTCAGGCCCCTGCAGGTTTAAGTGTACGTAGAATTTCGTGCCTACGTCCGTCGTCAAAGAGTCGTCGCCTATCTCGTCCTGCGTTTCGGAAAGCGTCACGTCAATGCCGTTCAGATCAACCTTCACTGCCGTACCCATGCAGGCCCCCATGATCAAAAGGGCGAGCACCATCGCGGGAATTTTTATATTCATTTTCTTGCTCCAAAGATCGGTTTAAAACAATAAATATAATTATAATTTGATACCAACGAGTATAAAAAGTTTTAAAATCAGTCCGGGGATGGGTCCGCTCTATTTCCTTGAAAGGCTTGAACCTTCTTTTTTGCTGAAATAAGGCTCGGCCGGGGTCTTATGCTTCTTCTGGGCGTGGCGGTACTCGTTTCTCTTCCTCTCGAGTATGGAGTTCCTTTCGGACTCTCTGCGCTTTCCTCCGGAGTCGAAGTAGGGTTGTGCTCTGGTTCTCTCCACGGCATCCGAACGAGGTTGCTGCCCTCCTCGCCCCTTTATGCCTTTCTTTGGGATTACGTAGACCAGAACCGCCGCTATCAGGGCGAAGAGCGCGATGGCCGCGAGGACTATCAGGAGGCTTGAAATCTCGCGCTGTTTGACTATCTTTTTGTTCTTGACAGCCGTCCCGTAGTCAGGGTTTATGTTGCCCGGGTTTGCGGTGATCCTTACCTCGCCTTCCCCGTTGATCTCTGCAGTCGTCTTGCCTTTGCTGTTTGTGACGGCGTCGATGTTACCCATAGCCGTTTCCACGAGTATGTGCAGGCCGGCTACTGGTTTCCCCTGGCTTGAGACGTTCATGAGGAGGTCGTTTCCGACGAGTTCTACGGTTATGTCCACAGGCCTTGGCCTTACCTTGAATCTCTTCTCTGCCGGAAGGTACATCCCTTTTTGGGCCTTTATAGCATAGTTTCCTGCCTTGTCCGGGGTGTAGGTGCTTCCGGTATTAACCTGTTGTCCGTCGGGCCGGGTGACTATGTAATCAGCGGCTACCTCCCTGTTCTGTCCGTCGAATGCCTTGACGGTTATGCTCTGGCCCAGTTCTATGTCTTCGGAGCTTAACTCTATAGACAAAGGGGATGTGACGTTTATCTCAATCGAGGAGCTTTCATGGTCCTGTTTGATAAAGGAGATATTATGTCTCCCTGCTTCTGTAAGCCTGAAAGATGCTTTGCCGTCCGGGCCCGTATAGCCAAGGACGGCGCTTCCTTCAGACACCGTAACGCCCTGGGCGGCGTTGTTTATCTCGTCCCTTACCTGAACGGTTATGTCCTCATCGGTTCTGGGTTCTTTTGGGCTGTAGTCCGCCTTCAAGAGGCCCGTGACTTCAAAGGATGCGTTAGACTCCTGGTAGGCATTATTCGTCATCTTCACGGTGAATAATCCCGTAGATGTCGGGGTATAAAGTATCCTTCCCGCTGAATCGGTATCGAACTCTTCAACGCCTTTTGCAGGGCTGGAAATAGAGATGCGGACGTTCTTTAAAGACTCGTTTCCTGAATACGCCCATATCACCACGTCCTTGTTCTTCACGGCTTTCTCAGGCGTTATATCTATAAAAACACTCGGCTTTTCCGAGACATGGATGCTTACGTTCTTAGATACATAGACCGCTGACAGCTCTCCAATGGCCAGGGTATAATTCCCGGGCGCATCTATCGTGAAGTTGACCTTGCCGTCGAGGCTCGTGTTCCCTGCAAGATACGTCTTTCCTGTTTCGTCAAGGACCACAAGACCCAAACCCACAGGCACTATGACCTTGATCTCTTCGCCTATCCGCGGGTTGGGCGGGTAAGGCCCTGCTATGTTGAATTCCTTCTTAACGGAGAAATTCATGTCGCCGCAGTAGTCCGGTTCGTCTATGAACAGACGGTGATACCCCACATTCTTTGGATGAAACTCTATGGACCCGTTGACGTCGGTCCTGAACTGCTCGGTGCTTGTTTTGCCGTTGAGGATGTTGTATATCTTTACCTTAATGTTCTGCACTGGCTTTCCTGTCAGCGGGTCGTCGAAGCGTATCAGGACGTCGGAACCAAAGATCGGGTTTTTGACGGTTATCAAGGGCTGTTTTCCTATGATTACGTCTCTTGAAATGTTATCCACTGCTTCATTGCCCCGGTATATCACTGCCTGCGCCGTGTGCGTTCCGCAGGTTATGCCTTCCTTTGACGGATTGATATCCCTAGACTCTGCGTTCTTTTTGTCGCAGTCTATGTTCTTTGCGCCAAACGAATCGTTGTCTATCAGGAACCGGAGCTCGGTGCTGCAGGTGTCTCCTTCGAGTTCAGCGACGAGGTGCATCCTGACCTCGAGCCCGGGTTCAGAAGGATCGGTGGATAAGTTTTTCAGTATTTGTGAAGCAGAAGCTGTCGTAGCCAGAAGGTAAAGGATTACCGATAAACATACTAAAGCCTTTTTTGGAAACGGTCTTGCAGGCATAATTAATATTAGTATCATCAAGGATAAATAAGCGGATTAATGCGTGTTTTCCAGATTTTTTTATTCGAATCTTTTTTCCAGCAGGTCGTCGGCTTTTCCCCTGACGTGTTTTCTGAAAGGGAGGCGATAATAAGCTTTCCTCATCACTCTTTTTATGCCCAGATGCAGGCGTGATCTGGCATTGTCGTTTTCCGCGCGGTATCTGTTGTATGATGTGAGCGCCTCAAGGCTTCTTTTCCTTTCTTTCCTCCTTGGCTCTTTTTCAGGGTATCCCATGGCTACATATGCTATCGGGTCGTAGTGCGTGGGTATGGATAACAGCCGCCTGATATCTTTCTTCCTAGGCAAATGGCATATCCAGCAGCATCCTATGCCCAAGGAATGGGCTGCAAGCATCATGTTCTGTATACAGGCTGCGGCGCTCTGCACGTAATCCATATATTCGAGATTGTCCGTCTGGTTGTCGTAGGCGACAAGAACCCCTATCGGAGCCTTCTCGATAAAGGATGCGGCTCCCATATCGACAAGGTCTTTTTTCACCTTGTCCGAGTCGATGACGACGAACCTCCAGCCCTGTATGTCGCATGCGGAAGGGGCATACCTGCCCGCGTCCAGCACCTTTTCCAGGTCTTCCCCGGATATCTTTTTCCCTGAATAGGACCGGACGCTCCTCCTTCCATAGACGGCTTCGAACAGTTCCATTACAAACACGCAAGGGTACCCTTGCGTTTTGCACCTCCTCTCTGTTTCGACCTTGACATTTTGCGTGTTTGTAAGTCATACTCCACCCTTTAGGGTGGAGTATCTGATTTGAGAAAATATCACTCGATCGTTTCCTTTATCGTATAACCCATGCCCGGCAGTTGATGGGTGCTCGTTATCATCTCGCCGAGCAGGCCCATGGATACGAACTCCACCCCGACGATTATGAGAAGGATCGATGCGAACAGAAGCGGTCGCTCGCCGATGAGCTCGTTCAGGAAGTATTTCAGATAGAGCAGGTATATGCCGATTAGCAGCCCGGCGGCCGTGGACAGGAGGCCGAGTATGCCGAAGAGGTGCAGCGGCCTTGTAGAGTATGTGATCAGGAATTTGACGGTTATCAGGTCAAAGAATCCTTTGAGCAGCCTCATAGGGCCGTACTTGGATTTTCCGTAGGTGCGCGGCCTGTGGTTGACCTTTATTTCCGCGACGCTGTAGCCCTTCCAGTATACGAGCGCCGGGATGTACCTGTGCAGTTCGCCGTAGAGGTTCACGTTCCTCACAGCCTCCTTCCGGTAGGCCTTGAAGCAGCAGTTCATATCGTGTATCCTAACGCCTGTAAGGTATGACGTAAGCCTGTTGAAGATCTTCGACGGAATCCTCTTGGTCTGGGGGTCGCGTCTCCTGTATTTCCAGCCGACGACGAGGCCGTATCCTTCGTCCAGCTTGTCCAGGAATTTAGGGATCTCTTTCGGGTCGTCCTGCAGGTCTCCGTCCATGGTGAATATTACGTCGCCGTCCGCCTTTTCAAAGCCTGCCGAAAGGGCTGCGGATTTCCCGAAGTTCCTCTGGAACCGTATCGCCTTGACGTGCTTGTCTTTCTGGTGTATCTCCTTGATTATCCTGTAGGTCCCGTCCGTTGAACCGTCGTCTATGAACAATACCTCATATGAATCTATCCCGCCTTCCAGGGCAAGCCCGCCGAGCACGTCGGTGAGTTCCCGAAATAGCTGCTTTATATTCCCTTCCTCGTTGTAGACCGGGATGACTACCGAGATTTTTGTCATTGTGCGCCCTTTAGATGGTTGATTACAAAATCGGCAGCATACTGCGGCCTTGAGGCCGCAGTTTAGGCATACCCCTATCTGCCGATTTTGAAAGCAATACTCCGGCCTTTAGGCTGGAGTATTTTATATTTTCGTTTCCAAGGTTATAAGATGCTAAGGGCATGTGGTGCGATTTATAGCCACATACTGCCTATAGTCAATCCAAAAACAAGCCAAGCAAAATGTTCAAGAAGGTTGTTATCGGCGGCACATACGACATGCTGCACAAAGGGCATAAGAGGATACTGGAAACGGGGTTCAGCATAGGCCAGAGCGTTGCGATAGGCCTCACATCCGACGAGTTCGCAAGGAGGTTTCGGGTCGAGGACGTACTTGCCTACGAGAAGAGGAGGGCGAACCTGGAAGCTTACATAACTAACTTCAAAAAGCCCTACAAGGTTATAAAGATAGACGACTCCTACGGAATAGCGACGCTGGACCCGGAGATAGACTGCATCATGGCAAGCGAGGAAACGCTTCTAAGAGCCAGCGAGATAAACGCGATAAGGTTCAAGAAAGGCCTTGACAAACTGACCATAGTCGTTATTCCTATAGTGCTTGCAGACGACGGCAAACCCATATCAAGCGACAGGATAAGCCGGGGGGAGATCGACCGGGAAGGAAGGGTCCTGAAAAGCAGGGGGTAAATGAAAATACTCGTAACCCTGGGGCCGACTCACGAGCCCGTCGACGAAGTAAGATACATAACGACCGCCAGTTCCGGAAAGATGGGCAGAGCCCTTGCCATAGAGGGCTTGAAGAGAAAACACAAGATGACGATCGTCTCAGGGCCTGTCGGCATAACTCTTCCTGAAAAGGCGTCCGTCATAACGGTCCGTACTGCCGCAGAGATGATAGACAAAACCCTTTCCGAGCTTGCCAAAGGCTACGACGTTTTCATATCAGCCGCCGCAATAGCGGACTACTCGCCTGCGGCTCAGAGTAAAGGAAAGATCGGCTCAGGGAAAAAAGATCTCGTCATTAAATTAAAAAATAATCCCAAACTGACTCTTGAAGCGCGAAAGAGATTCCCGTCCCTTTATATCGTCGCATTCAAGGCCGAATACGACGTCGCCGAAAAAGAGCTCATGGAAAAAGCCTCAACAAAACTCAAAAGAGAAGACCTCGATCTGATCTGCGCGAACGACATAGGAACGAATAGGTTCGGAAGCGATGAGAGCGAACTGATCGTCATGGGCCGAGGGAGAGTGAGAAAGCGGCTCAAGAAGGATTCCAAGGAAAATCTGGCAAAAAATATCTGGGATTTGATAGAAGAGGAAAAGAAATAAAAATCTATTTCTTCTCCACCAGTTCTACCTCTATTCCCCCGATCGTCCTGGCGATCACGTTGTATATTATCGCCATGACTCCTCCGACTATGGCCTCGATTATCGTGAACGCGACGACTATCACTACTGCTATCACCAGGCCGATCACTATCATCATCACGCCTCCTCCGGCACCTGAGTCTCCTCCAATTAGTGATGCCGCGCTTAATCCTCCGAGAAGCATCATAAGGAATATTATGGCTCCGTAGATCAAGCCCATGACAAAGCCCACAACTGCATATATCTTCATCATCGAAACGACCCCAAACCTTTTGATCTCTTGTTTCATTTTTTTTGTGTCACCTTGTAAATATTATGGACTGTGAATGCTTAAAACTCACCCCTTTGCCACGCCCACAGGTACGACCCTTGCGATCGCCTTGGATATGCCTGATATTTCAACGCTCCTGATTACTTCGTCTATGTTTTTGTAGGCTCCTGAGGCTTCTTCGGCCAGGACTTTCGGGTGCGTGGCCCTGACGACTATGCCTTCTGTCTCCAGCTTCTTCTGTATGTCGGTTCCCATGAACTTCCTTATAGCGCCTTCCCTGGACATGACTCTGCCCGCGCCGTGGCAAGTGCTTCCAAACGTCTCCTCCATGGCGGTCTTTGTTCCGACGAGGACGTATGACGCGGTTCCCATATCGCCCGGGATGATGACCGGCTGGCCGACATCACGGTATGCATCCGGAATCTCCTTTCTCCCGGCGGCAAAAGCCCTTGTAGCGCCTTTCCTGTGGACGCAAAGCCTGCGCATCTCTCCGTCGACCATGTGTTCCTCGTATTTGGCTATGTTATGGCATACGTCGTATACGAGTTTTAGTTCCGCGTCTTTGAATATTTTGTCAAAGGTCTGCCTGATCCGGTGCGTGATGACTTGCCTGTTGCAGAACGCGTAGTTGACCGCGCACCTCATCGCTCCCAGGTAGTCTCCAGCCTCTTTAGAGTTAAGGGGCGCGCATGCGAGTTCGTTGTCAGGGAGCCTTATCCCGTATTTATGGGCCGCCGATAGCATGACTTTTATGTAGTCGTCTGCTACCTGGTGGCCGAAGCCCCTGCTTCCGCAGTGCACCATCACCGTGACCTGGCCCTCCTCCGTTATCCCGAATTTTCCCGCTATCGCTGGGTCGTATATCTTGTCGACCTTCTGGACTTCAAGGAAATGGTTTCCTGCGCCCAAGGTCCCTATCTGGCTCTTGCCCCTTTCCTTAGCCCTGCTGGAAACCTTTGACGTGTCTGCTTCTTTGATGCAGCCGTCTTCCTCTATGTGCTTTAGGTCTTCGGGCAGCCCGAGGCCTTTTTCCACGGCCCATCCGGCGCCTAGACCGCAGAGTGCGTCGAGTTCATGCAGCGTAAGTCGCAGGCTTGATTTCTCACCCACGCCTGAAGGGATGTTAGTGAATAAATTGTCGACGAGCTTGCGCAGGTGCGGCCTTACGTTCTCTATAGCGAGGTTGGTCGTTAGCAGGCGTACTCCGCAATTTATGTCATAGCCGACACCCCCGGGACTTACGACCCCTTTTTCCATGTCAAAAGCCGCAACCCCGCCTATCGGGAAGCCGTAGCCGTAGTGGCCGTCGGGCATCACCATAGACGCTTTCACTATCCCTGGAAGCTTTGCAACGTTCACCGCCTGCTTATGGACTCCCTCCTCCATGGCATGAAACAGCTTCTCGCTGGCGTAGATCCTGACCGGAACGTTCATGCCCGGTTCCTGAAATTGCCATACCCCGCTGCGTATTTCTTTGGCATCCATCTTATATCGTTATAATTAAGGCTCTGTTCTATAAGTCTGACTCCTTCAGGCCCTGCTCGAACCTCTTAAGCCGCTCCTGGCCCTTGGAGAACTTCCTGTTGGCAAGACCCACCAGATACTCTATATAACCGTCGTCTACGAGAATCCGGCCTTTATCGCCCACGGGCGCATCGATCCTCTCCGTGCCGCAGACCTCCACAAGGACTCTTTCGTCTTTATACGACAATATGCCAACCTTCTTGTAGCCGTGGTTTCTTGCAAGGTCTACAAGCCTTGAGGCATTATCCAGTTCCCTTGCAACGACGTGCAGTATGGTCGGCTCGTGCATGAACCAGACAATGCCGGTGGAAGGCAATTTTTTCATGCATGCAAGGACTTCTTGGGTTGATACTTTCCTGTGCCACTTTCCTATCCAGCCGCTTCCCATCTTTTTCCCCGGGTCATGGAATAGCGAAATCCTCCCGGTGCATGACGAAGTCGTGTAATAATCCGGCAGGGAGTTTATATGGTCTATCGCCGGGAACATTTCCGCGTCGGCTTCGCCCCTCTTTTTCGCCTCTTCCAGGCCTTTTATTGCGTCCCCTTTCTGCTGCTGAAATTTATTGCCCATTTACCTATTTATTTATTGATTCTTCGCTAAAAGAGTCATGCAATAAGTTCATGGATCCAAAAATAAAAAAGATCGTGGCCGGGTTATTCATCCTGCTGCTGCTTGCAGGCGCAGTATACCTTTTCATGCAGCCGGAAAAGCCCAGGAAGATCCAGAGCGTTTTAGGCGTTCCTGTATATTCACTCATACCTTTGGAAGACTTTCAGAATATGACGACCATCGCGATCCTGAATCCCGTAGGGAAGGCCGAGACTACTTGCACTTTCGAGATACGCGCAGCATCGACCTTGGATACGAGGGGCTACATGGTGCATCTTGAGAGAAAGCCTCTCGGCGTATATATCGAGCAGAACGGCGCTTACATAAGGGGCGAGTCCGACGACGAACTATTGCAGGCCTGCCACGCATTCCTGTGCCTTCGTGAAGGCATATCCTGCGACGCTAACCTGATGCTGATAAAGAACCTCACCTTGAGGAATAACGACATGGTCATCGTCATAGACAACAGGACCGGCGGGAAAGCCGGTCAGGGGTATGCAGAACTGCTTGGAGCTTTGGGATTCTTACAGGCCAAGAGAGTTGACACCAATAACAACAGCCAGATCGAGTTCGACGAACTCAACAAGAGCAGGATACACATATATCCCTACATTAAATACGGCGACATGTGCAAGCTCCAGGAATTCAAGAACGCCCTGCAGACGCTTAACATAACAAATGACACGGTGGCATGCGACGAGATAAATTATGGGATATTCCTTATGCCTTCGCCGAGTAACGGGATAGTTATCGACGGGCGCAGGATACTGATTCAGGGAGACGACGAGCACATACATATAGGGGCTACGATAGTCAGAGACATACTGTCGCCCGAGTTCATCAGGTTCTACTATAACCTGCCCTAAGAAAACGGATTGTAGGCATGACTATTTCCTGCCGTATAATCCGGTCAGCGTCCCCTGCGCAAGTATGTGTCCCTGCATCGCTTTCTCAAGGTCCTGCCTCCTTGATTTGGCGGGCATGTCGAGGCTTGTGTCCAGGGCGTAGGCCTTGAACATGTACCTGTGCGCTCTTCCGGGCGGCGGGCATGGACCGTGGTATTTGTTTTCGCCATCGCTCGTCACTCCCTGTACTGCGTCTTGCGGGACCATGCCTTCCCTTACTTCCGGGACGGCTCGCATGTTCCACAGTATCCAGTGCACCCATAACCCTGACGGGGCGTCAGGGTCTTCAACAAGCAATGCAAGGGTTTTCGCGTCGTCGGGTATGCCGGAAATGCTCAGAGGGGGATTTATATCCAAGCCGTTGCAGGTGTATCTGTCCGGTATCGTCTCGTTGTTCCCGAATGCATCGCTTTCAACGATCAACTGTTTTATGTTTTTCATGTTGGCTTCCTGGGTTGCATCCTGTTTCTGGACACATCCTGGGAATAGGAGGAAAAACAGGCAGAGTGCCAGAAATATGCTGGGGCCGTTTTTCATATTACTTCGTAGTCTTTTTACCGTTTTTAAGGTGTTTATAGACGAAGAAAGCCAGGACTGAAGCGATAACCGCTATAACGATGATGTCCAGGACTTCAGTGTATTTAAGGACCTCCTGCCAGTTGTTCCTTAGGCTGTATCCGACGTATGCCAGGAAGGCGTTCCAGAGGGCTGCTCCAATCAGCGTGTATAAAGAAAATTTGAGGATGTTCATCCTTCCGATCCCGGCCGGAATTGATATCAGGTGCCTTATGACCGGGATGAACCTGCTCACAAATATCGTGCCTTCGCCGTATCTTTTGAAGAATCTCTCGGTGAGTTCGAGGTCGTGCAGGTCAAGGAAAAAATATTTGCCGAACCGCTCTATGAAAGGCCTGCCGCCGTAGGCGCCGGCATAGTATGATATGAGCGAGCCTGTTATGCTTCCGATCGTGCTTGCGAGTATGACTAGTTCGAACGTAAACCTTCCTTCGGAGATGAGGAATCCTGCGAAAGGCATCACGGCTTCGCTCGGCACCGGGGCTACCATGCTCTCCAGGGCCATGAGGACGGCGATTATCGCGTAGCCGCCTTGTGATATGAAATCCGTTATATACTTTATCAGGAACTCGGTCAAAGCCATTACAAACACGCAAGGGTACCCTTGCGTTTTTCACCTCTTTTTGACATTTTGCGTGTTTGGAAGTACATACCCCCTTTGGGGGTTGTTGATTTTAGTTTTTTTCGTGGATGAATGTCCTCAGCCATTCCCTTAACTCGTCGCGCACCCTGCGAAAGCCTGCCATTATCTGGTTCTCGGTCCCCTGGAATTCGGAGGGGTTGTCGAATCCTGCATGAACGTATTCTTTAGCCCTGGGGAAATACGCACATTCCTCTTTTGCGCTGTCGCACAGGGTAATGACGTAATCAAACTTTTTTCCCCGGAATTGTTTAAGGTTTTTTGCCTTGTTCTTCGAGATGTCGATGTCCAGTTCGGCCATCGCCTTTACTGCGTGCGGGTTCACGGCTGTGGGCTTTGTCCCGGCGCTGTACGCAACGTGCCCGTCTTTGTGGAATGCGTTGACCAGGCCCTCGGCCATCTGGGACCTTGCCGAATTATGGGTGCATACAAACAAAATCGTCTTCCTGCCTGCCGGTCTATCCATGATAATCGAAAAAAACGTTTGAATAGATAAACGATTAAGGATTTAATAAATCCTGCCCTAAAGGAGGGCTTTGCACCTAAAGTCATGAAAACAGCGACTTTATTACCTGATGATCCTTTTTCTATAGGTAGCAAGACAAATTATCTCTTCCATTTAGCGCCTAAACCTTTAAAAACGAAATAAAATCTTTCATTACAAACTGGCAGGATACCTCGGCCTTCAGGCCGCGGAGGAATGCCACAACGTGCCGGTTTGTAAGTCATACTCCGGCCTTCACAGTAGTTGCGAATGGTAATATATGGGAACCGCCTAAGTGGTTTTTGTGTGCATAACCACATGGAGGTTCCCGTTATGGATATTGACAGGAGGCTTTATAAGTTTGCCATGAAACAGGTTAATGGTCTTTTGACATATGATGTTGAAGAAGATGCGGTATACTCTAAAGAAGAGCATCTCAGGGTTCTTTTGGCTGCTAGCCTAGTTAACGGCTTTGCTGAAGGGGTTTCCCAGTCTCTGGACGGCCCTACGGGAGAGACCGTTCTCTCCTACATCAAAAGCCAGGATATGAAACTTCTGAAGGAGGCTTTTGATAGTTTGATAGAAGAGAACGTTGAATTCCTGAGGAAGAAGAGAAAACTTCTAAGAGTGCCTGTCGCAATAGACTGGCATGACGTAATGTATTACGGCGACCCGGAGACTGATATGGTGATGGGGACACAGCATAAGAAAGGAAGCAACTACGCCTTCGAGTACCTGACCGCATCAGTCCTCGTCGACGGAGAGCGGCTGATATTGGCGGCATTGCCTATAAGCTCGAGAAAAGAGGTTCCAGCCCTGGTCGCAGACATCGTCGCTAGAATAGAGCGCCTAAAGGTGAGGATACGCTACCTAACCTTGGATGGGGGCTTCTTTAACGTCGACATAATACGTTTCCTAGACCCCCGCATACGGTACGTAATGCATATGCCGTCCACCCAGAAAACAAAGAAGATGAGGCTTTGGAACGGCAGACGATTCAGGTACACAACAACCGGCCGAAAAAGAAAAAAACAAGAACAAGCATCCTTTGACGTCGTAGTAGCATACGATAAAACGAAGGACTACACCTACCTTTTAGCAACAAACCTGGACTATACGGCTCAGACAATACTAAACCTTTTCAAAAAGAGATGGGGCATTGAGACAAGCTATCGGGTGACAAACCAGTTCCTGATAAAAACCACCTCAAAAAAATACGTGGTAAGACTGTTTTACTACCTCTTCGCATGCATCATGTACACCCTCTGGGTCATCTATAACCAAGAAAACCACACACAGGTAATACAGATGAAATTATACGTAATAAGATACATAATGAATAAACCTAAAGGACAACCAACATGATTCGCAACTACTGTTCAGGCCGGAGTATTTGATTTTATTTGGCCCATGTAACGATCAATGCCAATACGTCAGATATGGTGGCAGATCCTTGAGACCAGTTAATTATGAGATCGAGGATTTCTGAAATAGTTATCTGGTCGCATGGCGGGTTATCTCCTTCCAAATAACATCCAGGACTAATGTTTATCGAATTGTCCCCGATTATGGTAGAATTAGCACTACTTGAAAGCATAACAATACCCGTGAATGCATAATTTCCGCTTGCGTTTGCAGGCACGGTGATGTTATACGTAACGGTTTGATCTTGGAGAGCGTTACCTGCGAAAAAAATCCATTCAATCCGATTGGGATTGCTCTTCAGGAAGCCTTCATCAGATAGATCAGAAATAACCCATCCACTGGGATAATACTCTACCATGCCGCAGCCATAGAAGATATCATCGAAATCCACTGCAATGCTTACGGGAAAGGTCGAACTTGGCTGAGCATTTGAAGGCAACTCCCTCGCAACCGTGACCAAAGGCGTTGTTGTCGTAGTGGCTGACGAGGTAGTTGTCGTCTGTCTCGTGGTTGTACTTGAGGTTGTTACAGTGGTTGTGGTTGCTCTAGTGGTCGATGTCGTTGTGGACGTAGACGTTGTGCTGCTCGTACTGCTACACGGACAATAACCCGTTGGAGGGCACGTGCACACAGTCGTTGTAGGGCTAACGGTAGAAGTCGAAGATGATGTAGTGGTTGTTGGTGTTGTAGTGCTTGTGGTGGTAATTGAAGTAGTTGTTGTAGTCGTAACAGTAGGGTTGGTGGTTGGGGAAATCAAAATAGTATTTAGTTTATTCATGTCTCCGTTAAGTATATCCTCATCAACATATTGATAAGGAATCCCGTCTATATGTGTTTG
>Ga0315284_10005752_pt1 | contig 17634 bp, 15 predicted proteins | sample YL17G09_16_MG_FD_203696 | JGI IMG/M metagenome (GOLD analysis project Ga0315284, IMG submission 203696) | Sediment microbial communities from Yellowstone Lake, YNP, Wyoming, USA - YL17G09_16 | ecosystem: Environmental > Aquatic > Freshwater > Lake > Sediment | place: USA: Wyoming | collected...
TTTTTTTTTTAATTTTGTGTGTGTGTGTGTGTGTGTGTGTGTGTGTGTGTGTGTGTGTGTGTGTGTGTGTGTGTGTGTGTGTGTGTGTGTGTGTGTGTGTGTGTGTGTGTGTGAGAGAGAGAGAGAGAGAGAGGGGCTTTCGACGATGCGCGAGGTCGTCGAGGGGTGAGAGAGAAAAAAGGCATAAAAAAACGGAAAGCAAAACTCGCCCTCGTTGGCGAGCCACACTGGCCGTGTCTTGTACAGCCCGAAAGAAGCCTTGAAGCCTGTCGTGATTAAATAGGGAGGAAGAGAGGAAGAAGAGGTCGGTGAGAGTGGAGGAAAAAGCCTTTCCTCCATCACCGCGACCGCCGTCGCGCTTTCTCCCTTTTCTCTCTCTCTCTCTCTCTCCTTTCTTCCCCTCCTCTCTTTCTCAATCTCCTCTCTTTCACTTACCTGCCGAGGGCGTCGCCACGTGCACGGGGGCCTGCACCCCGGCAGCAACACACCCGCCTTTCGCCGCGGGGCACGACCTCTGCCAGTTGTGGATGTGGCCGGTCAGGACGAGATCGACAGAGTTTTCGAAAAAGATGGGCTCGAGCGCGCGCGTGAGGTTGGCGGCCTTTTCAAACTCCGAGCCCTGGGCAAAGTCGGAGTAGAGAGGGCTGAGGAGGGTTTTTTTTTGTTTAGGTTTTGGTAGAGGTTTATTTTGTAAAGGATGGGTTCGTCGAAGTTGAGAGAGAGAGAACGTTGGCGATGAGAGAGGGGGGGACGATGGAGTGCGGGCGGGCGGTTTCCTCCCCCTTGTCGAACTTGCGTTTTTTTTCGGGGGGGGGGGGAGAAAAGAAAAACTATTCACCGGTGGATAGACACGATCAGCCAGGGCGTCTTGCTCCGATCCACGGCCGCCAGCGTCGACAGCAGCCAAGCCCTCTGCGTCGATCCTGGCTCGACGCTCTGCTCCGAGTTGAGCTGGATGTACTGCGCCGCTCCCTTGGTGGTCGAGTACCTGATGAGATTTTGGGTTTGGATTTTCGTGTTTTTTTTGTCGTGATAATTGTAGTGGAGGTCGAGTGTTTTTGCGTTGTTGCTCGCCCTTGACGCCGATTTTCCTAGGAGGAAAAAAGGCATCGTGCAGGCTCTGAGAATGCAGTATGAGGGCGAACGAACAGAGTGACGAGGCTGGAAGAGAGGGCGCCGACTCTCAGAAAACGAAAAAACAACCAATCTCTTCCTCTCACCAGTAAAACTGCTGCCCCGAGGGCTTGGGCTGCAGCAGCAGGCGATCGTACGCCTGCGCGCACTCGCCTCCGTCGTCGACCCCCGGGAAAGAGGCCTCCGCGAGGCTGGGAGAGGTCGAGGACTCGTGGTTGCCCGCGGTGTAGAGGACCGGGACGTTTCTGGGGAGAGGTGGTGATGGTGGTGGTGGTCGTGGTGGTAGGTTTTTTTTTTCTTAAGTGAGAATGAGAAGAAAAAGTCTCTTTTCTGACCCCAAACTTTTCTTCCTCTTTGTCTCCTTACCCAAACACCCGCGCCCCCTGGCTGAACCAGTTGGCCCACTGCATCTGCTCCCCGCGCGCGTAGTTCAGGTCGCCGTTGAAGAGCAGGCCGTGGTAGGGCTCGGCTGTTTGTTGTCGTAATTGATAGAGAGAGCGAGGTGAAAGGGTGAGCTTGTTTTGAATTCATTTCTCGCTCGTCCCTCGCTCTCTCTCCCCCTCTCTTTCCCTCTCTCCCTTTCTCTCAAACAACCGCCACCACCGAGCGTACCCCTCCCCTCCGCGGCAGCCACCTCCGCCTCGAGCCCCACAAACACGGTTTCCGCCCCCTGCTGCGCGCTCTGCGCCCCGAGACCGTTGACCCCGAGCTGGATCAGCGAGTAGCGCTCCGTGCCCCAGGTGCCCGCCCAGGGGAGGCGCAGGGCCTGGAAGGGCCAGATGTTTCCGTCAGGCTGGTAGGCTCCTGGGGGGGGGGGCGTTTGGAGAGAGGAGGAGGGTGTCCAAGAGTTCGCGGTTTTTTTGGAGGGAGGGAGGAGGAATTCAAAAGAGGTGAGAAAAAGAGGGAGCAGCAGCAGCAGGAAACGAGAAATGAAAGCGAGAGGTGGGAAGAGGGAGTTGGAAGAGAGAAGAGAGCGTGGTTTTCCTTTTCTTCTCTCTCTCCCTCTCTCTCCTCTCCATGTCCCTCCCTCTATCTCTCCCTCTCAAAGTCAAAACTCCGTATTACCATCCACGCGAGCCTGCCCTCCATCGGCAACCAGCAGCATCCTCGTCGTCGTCGTCGGAGAGGCACTCGCGAGCGTCGCAGGAGCGGTCTTGAAGGAGCCCGTGCGCGTCTCCGTTTCGCCCGGGACCGTGACCTCAAAAAAATACTTGGTGTCTGGTGCCAGCCCCGTTAAGACGGCGTTGTTGATGGTTCCCGTCAAAAAGGCACCGCCCTCGCTCGTGGGCTGCAGCACGGGGACGACCTCGGCCTCGGCCGGTAAAAACCTCGCGGGAGCAGCGCAGAACAGGGACTGGAAGTAGGAGGTGTCGGCGGTCGAGGGCACCGAAAGAGTCAGGGCCTGGGGGCTCGTCCCGTAAGAGACCGTGGAGCCAGCGACCGCATCCCTGGTGTGCCACGTCACCTGGACCGTCGGCGAGTCGTTGCCTCCTCCGTAAGACAGGCGGGCGGCGGTGGGGGCGTTGGGGGTCGTGGCGACGACGTCGACGCCGGCGACCTCGAGCCAGTACCTTGATGGTTATTTTTGGGGGGGGTCGGTTTTTTTTTTTCCCCGAGAGAGGGAGAGAAAGAGATCGACGGTGAGCAAGTAGGAGAAGAAGTAGGAGAAGAATTGGGTATGTTGTCCCTGTCGTCGGAGTCAAAGACAGGCGCGATAATCTCTCAAAGATGGCGGAAAAAAGACGAAAGCAGAGGCGAAAGCAGAGGTCCAGCGACAAAGAGAACGAGGTGCGAAAAGACAAACAAGGAAGGGGGGAAAAAACTACGCGCCGAAAAAGAAAAAAACTCATTCTTTCTACCTCCAAATCAGCTTCTCGGTCGACGCCCTGACATAGCTCGCCCTCAAATCGTACTGTTGCGGCTTGGGGACCCAAAACTTGAACGTTCCGGTACCCTGCGTCTTCCACGTAGCAGGCGCAGCGTCCTTGACGAAAGCGTACGCGATCGGAGACCTGTCGTACAGCGCTCCACACCCCTGAGTAGAGTAAGCTTGGTCGACGACGGCGCTCATGTTTTTCAGCCCGTTCAAAGGATTCGGCTTGGGCAGATCGCACCGGGGCTTCCAGAAGAGCGCAATCCTGTCGGTGGGGAGCACCTTATTGCCGGGGACGTCCCATTTGACCTCGACCCATTCTCCAAACTGGTTGACAGTCGAGGCCGGGTCGGCGACAGCGCGGGCCGTCGCCGAGTTTGAGACGTCGGCGCCCAGCGTCGGGGGGGGCTGGTCTCGGGCCACCGAGCAGTTGGCGCCCTGTCGAGCCAAGACCGACATCGCCTGCCATTTGGCGATCGTGGGCGAGAGCGTGGGCCTGGTCTCCGTGACCGCGGCCCTCAAGAGAGACGCAACAGCGGAAGAAGACAAAGAGGAAGAAGACGAACCCGATGCCGTCGCTGCAAAGTTCTCGGCGACAGACTCGGCGAGCATCTCTCTGTCTCCCACCTCTCCCGTGAGCAGGAAAGAAGGGTTCGAGGCCGCGAGAGCGTCGTGGACGTCCTTCATGTTTGGATATCCTGCCAGGGCGAGCGAGGAGAACGTCGCCTGGTGGTGTTTTCAACGGCGTTGAAAGAGAGAGAAAGAGAGAGAGAGAGGGGGGGGGGGGGGGGGGAAGGAAGGAGGTCGGGAAGAGGAGGAGGTCAGCGTCGTCGAGCGCGTCGAGCGTCGAGCGCGACATTGTCGTTGGAGCATTGAAGAAACAAAACGTTTGCATTTCTCGCGGTCCAACTGCTCCCGTTCCCGGAGCTGCGACTATTCTTTTCTACCATTGCATGCAGCGGACGAGAATGCTCTTGTGCAGGCCACGGGAATGGCTGCGCTTCTTTCCGAACGTGAGAAACAAGCGAAGGCGGCATGCTCTTCAACGGCGCGTCGACATTTTTTTGATGCTCTCGCCAATTTCTTCCAAAAAGAAAAGCTCCACGGGGCAGCCCTCAACATTCCTCACCACGACGCAAAGAGCAGTCACAAGAGCAGCACTAGAACGCCTCATGATTCGCGAGGGGTGAAAAAGAGTCGGGAAGAGCTGACGCAGAGGGCTGGAAAAGCAGCCGATTCGGACTGGCTCTTTGGAGAGCCTCGGAGAGTGTGAGAGTGAACAACGCCAACTCTCTCTCTCCTCTTCGTTCGTCTCCTCTCTCCCCTCTCTCAGCTCCTCCCGCTATCCACCTCCCAACTCTCCACTCGCCTCTTCCTCCCAGTCATTTTTAGTGAAAATTCGTCAAGCATGTGAGGCAAAGGCAAGGCAAGCTGCTCATAGAAAGAGATTACATTTCCTCTCGTTTTGTAACTTTTTTTGTTGTCTCGGTGGTCAACTCTCTTTTTTCTCTCTCTCTTTCTCTCTCTCTCTCTTGCTCTCTCTCTTTCTTTCTCTCTCTCTCTCTTGCCCTCTCTCTTTCTCTCTCTCTCTTTCCCTCTTCATCAAAAACAAATACAGGGGGGGCATTTTACTTTTTTAAAGGCGTACGCAGTTGAAAGTAATTCGTGGGGGGAGAAACGTTTCCAAAGGCTTTCTATTTTAATAAAAAGTTTCAAGGTAAAAGGGTCGGTGAAAGTGAAAATGCGTGGGGGTGAAGACTCTCTCTCCTTCAAGGGAGAAAGAAGGCTTACTTTATTGGGAGTCAAGCGGGCAGGTAGCATAAGTCGAAGTAGTCGGAGTGGTAGTGGAGAGGCCTCTATCGCTTTTGTGTGTGTATGCTAGTTTGAAAGCGCAGCGAAAGGTAAAAAGGGACGAGGAGGTGTGCAAAAGGAAGTGAATCAAAGGCTTTCCTCCTCCCTCTCTCGTTTTTTCGCCGCTTGTTTTTTTTTCTCTCCTTCCATCCTCAAACCTCCGCAGCAGCGGCAGCGGCACTCGCAAAATCGCTCAGGTCCTTGAAGCTGTCCGATTGAACGATCTGTGTCGAGGGATCCGCCAGCGACGACGACGAAGAAGCAGAAGAAGAAGACGCCGTCGTCGTCGTCAAGGTCGTCGTCGTCGACTGCTGCTACTGCGGCCACACCGACCTCGACGCAATCGACCTCCACCGAGCCACCTCCACAAGCAGCCCCTCCTTCCGACTTCGACCTCCGCTCTTCGCTGGTCCCGCAGACGCGGGCAATCATCTCCGAGCGCTGGCCCGAGCTCCTGGACCTGGTCGACGACGGAACCCTCGTCGCCGTCGCCCGCCCCGAGGATTATCGCGAGCGGCGGAGCGACGGCTACTCGGAACCCCAGCTCGTCCTCCTCGTCGCGGCGGCGCACATCTCCAGGGCCTCGGCCAGCGCCGCGACGAGGGTCGTCGAGGCCGTCAAGCCCGACGCCGTCGTGCTAGAGCTCTGCGGCAGCAGGAAGTCGGTCCTCGCCGAGGAAGAAGGAGAGGAAGAGGTTTCCTCCTCTTCTTCTTCTTCTTCGCCTTCTTTCAGGTCCGCTGACAAGGGACGCAAGGCCTCAAACCCTTTCGCGCTCTCGGGCTCGATCGCGCGCTCCGCGTCCTTGGGGGGAGCCCCGGCGATGGCGCTGAGGCTGCTGCTGGCGAGGCAGAGCGACGCGGTGCTGGAAGCGGCGATGGAAAACGAGAGTGAAGGCGATGAAACGTCAACTCCTTCTTCTTCCCTGTCCTCGGCGTTCTCCCGCCGCCCTGGGGTCGAGGCTCGAGCAGCTGCGGCAGGTGCGTTGTTGGTTGTTCGCTTGCTTGTCTTGGTGTTGTCGTTTTTTGAGCGAAAGCGACGGGCCTCTCTCCCCCCCCCGCAAAAAAAAAAGGTCGCCGCGTCTTCTGACGCAGGCTCCGCTCAGCGCTCATTTTTCTGATCCGTGGGAGTACCCGCGATGCTCTCCTGGATCTGTGGCTATGAGGCCTAAAAAGACGAAGAAGAAGAAAGACGAAGAGAGAAACGAAGGAGAAGAAGAAAACGTGGCAAAAAGAAGGGGAAGCAAAAAAAAAACTCATCCTTTTCTTTTCAACCCTTGTTTCGCGCAACCCCAACCACAAAAAAAACTCCCAAAACCCAGCCGCCCGCCAAGTCGGCGCGACGATCGTCCTGGGAGACAGGCCGATCGAGATCACTCTCCAGAGAGCCTGGGAGGGTCTGAGCTGGCCAGAGAGGCTCAAGCTGGGCAAGATGCTTCTCGGAGACGGCGGCTTTGGCAGCGAAGGAGGAGACGGCTCGCCGTCCCCTTTGTCCGTGGCTGCTGCCACTGCCTCTTCTACTTCTCCCTCTCCTCCCTCCGTCGCTGACGAATCCAAAGCAACAAGAGCATCGGCAGTGCCCTTCCCCTCCTCAACGCCGAGCCTCCAGCAGATCGACGCCCTCTCGCGAGACCCGACTTCGCTCGCCGCCATCGTGGCTTCGCTGGACTCGGAGCTTCCCGCGCTCTCTCGCGCCCTGGTCCACGAGAGGGACGAGTGGCTGAGCTGGTCTTTGGCGCGCTCGAGGGCAGTCTGCGGGGCCGGCACGGTCGTCGGCGTGCTCGGTGCGGGACACGTCAGGGGCGTGGCATGGAGGCTCGCGCAGGGCGACCGGTGCAGGCCGCGGTTTGCCGAGCTGGCGGGAGTCGGGGGGAGCGGGATCGGAGGGGGCGAGAAAAGGATGTCCCGCAAGGAGCGCGCCGCGAGGCGGATCGCGATCGAGGTCGGGATCGCCGTCGCCTTGGGCGTGGCGTGGGAAGCGTGGAAGCGGTTGAGCTGAGCAGGCGGAGGAGGAGGAGGGAGCGCAGGTTTTTTTTGTAAGCGTAAAAGAAAAAGAGGTGCAAAAGAGGAAAAAAGAAAATATTTGTAAAGTTTTTATCATCACTGTTCGTCGCCTTCCGCCGCCCTGATTCTGCGTCTGTCCATCGCACGATCTTCGCTGAATTACAATAATTAAAACGCAAAAAAGACAACGAAAGTGGAATGAAAGAGAGAAAGCTCCCGAAGCTTTCTTTGCTCGCGACGATAGAAAAAAAAGAAATCGAGCTGTCGTCATAGTCATCGTCGGCGACATCGTCCTTGCCTTTGGTTTTTGCCGCCCCCCTTCATCACCTCGTCCTTCTCCAACTCTTCCTTTCCCTACGCCGGCCCGATCCCGCCATACCCGCTTCCCGCATCCGGGAAATAGCTCCTCCCGCCCGGATTCGTGATCGCCCTCCAGTACTTGTAGACCTCAAACTGCTCAAACCCGGGGCCCATCGCCCTCATCACGTCAAGGAAGGTCACCGTCGTCGCCCACTGCTCGTTGGGCGTCCACTCCGTCCTCTGGTTGTAGATACCGCTCCAGGCCTCGCTTCCTGGGGCCAGGAAGCTCGACGCCAGGTTTTTGACCACGGCCTCGGGCAGCAACAGGCATTTCAGCAAGTAGACCAGGGTCGCCGTGGCCGAGTCCGTGAAGGGCCCCGTGGGCTCTGGCGTGACCGCGATCGAAGCGTAGAGGGCGCTCTGCGCCGCCGGCGACGGAGGAGTCCACCCGAGCGGCTTGGACAGCGACAGGGAGTCGACGACGGAGGCTTGCTGGTTCGAGGCCGAGGGAGCAGGAGACTCGAGTACCTCGTAGGTGAGCTGCGTTGCGCTGTAGCTCATCCGGGAGAAGCCGTAGCCGTAGCCTGAGGAAGAGGAGGGGAAGAGGAGGAAAAAAGTGTGTGTGTGTGTGTGTGTGTGTGTGTGTGTGTGTGTGTGTGTGTGTGTGTGTGTGTGTGTGTGTGTGTGTGTGTGTGTGTGTGTGTGAGAGAGAGAGAGAGAGAGAGGGGCTTTCGACGATGCGCGAGGTCGTCGAGGGGTGAGAGAGAAAAAAGGCATAAAAAAACGGAAAGCAAAACTCGCCCTCGTTGGCGAGCCACACTGGCCGTGTCTTGTACAGCCCGAAAGAAGCCTTGAAGCCTGTCGTGATTAAATAGGGAGGAAGAGAGGAAGAAGAGGTCGGTGAGAGTGGAGGAAAAAGCCTTTCCTCCATCACCGCGACCGCCGTCGCGCTTTCTCCCTTTTCTCTCTCTCTCTCTCTCTCCTTTCTTCCCCTCCTCTCTTTCTCAATCTCCTCTCTTTCACTTACCTGCCGAGGGCGTCGCCACGTGCACGGGGGCCTGCACCCCGGCAGCAACACACCCGCCTTTCGCCGCGGGGCACGACCTCTGCCAGTTGTGGATGTGGCCGGTCAGGACGAGATCGACAGAGTTTTCGAAAAAGATGGGCTCGAGCGCGCGCGTGAGGTTGGCGGCCTTTTCAAACTCCGAGCCCTGGGCAAAGTCGGAGTAGAGAGGGCTGAGGAGGGTTTTTTTTTGTTTAGGTTTTGGTAGAGGTTTATTTTGTAAAGGATGGGTTCGTCGAAGTTGAGAGAGAGAGAACGTTGGCGATGAGAGAGGGGGGGACGATGGAGTGCGGGCGGGCGGTTTCCTCCCCCTTGTCGAACTTGCGTTTTTTTTCGGGGGGGGGGGGAGAAAAGAAAAACTATTCACCGGTGGATAGACACGATCAGCCAGGGCGTCTTGCTCCGATCCACGGCCGCCAGCGTCGACAGCAGCCAAGCCCTCTGCGTCGATCCTGGCTCGACGCTCTGCTCCGAGTTGAGCTGGATGTACTGCGCCGCTCCCTTGGTGGTCGAGTACCTGATGAGATTTTGGGTTTGGATTTTCGTGTTTTTTTTGTCGTGATAATTGTAGTGGAGGTCGAGTGTTTTTGCGTTGTTGCTCGCCCTTGACGCCGATTTTCCTAGGAGGAAAAAAGGCATCGTGCAGGCTCTGAGAATGCAGTATGAGGGCGAACGAACAGAGTGACGAGGCTGGAAGAGAGGGCGCCGACTCTCAGAAAACGAAAAAACAACCAATCTCTTCCTCTCACCAGTAAAACTGCTGCCCCGAGGGCTTGGGCTGCAGCAGCAGGCGATCGTACGCCTGCGCGCACTCGCCTCCGTCGTCGACCCCCGGGAAAGAGGCCTCCGCGAGGCTGGGAGAGGTCGAGGACTCGTGGTTGCCCGCGGTGTAGAGGACCGGGACGTTTCTGGGGAGAGGTGGTGATGGTGGTGGTGGTCGTGGTGGTAGGTTTTTTTTTTCTTAAGTGAGAATGAGAAGAAAAAGTCTCTTTTCTGACCCCAAACTTTTCTTCCTCTTTGTCTCCTTACCCAAACACCCGCGCCCCCTGGCTGAACCAGTTGGCCCACTGCATCTGCTCCCCGCGCGCGTAGTTCAGGTCGCCGTTGAAGAGCAGGCCGTGGTAGGGCTCGGCTGTTTGTTGTCGTAATTGATAGAGAGAGCGAGGTGAAAGGGTGAGCTTGTTTTGAATTCATTTCTCGCTCGTCCCTCGCTCTCTCTCCCCCTCTCTTTCCCTCTCTCCCTTTCTCTCAAACAACCGCCACCACCGAGCGTACCCCTCCCCTCCGCGGCAGCCACCTCCGCCTCGAGCCCCACAAACACGGTTTCCGCCCCCTGCTGCGCGCTCTGCGCCCCGAGACCGTTGACCCCGAGCTGGATCAGCGAGTAGCGCTCCGTGCCCCAGGTGCCCGCCCAGGGGAGGCGCAGGGCCTGGAAGGGCCAGATGTTTCCGTCAGGCTGGTAGGCTCCTGGGGGGGGGGGCGTTTGGAGAGAGGAGGAGGGTGTCCAAGAGTTCGCGGTTTTTTTGGAGGGAGGGAGGAGGAATTCAAAAGAGGTGAGAAAAAGAGGGAGCAGCAGCAGCAGGAAACGAGAAATGAAAGCGAGAGGTGGGAAGAGGGAGTTGGAAGAGAGAAGAGAGCGTGGTTTTCCTTTTCTTCTCTCTCTCCCTCTCTCTCCTCTCCATGTCCCTCCCTCTATCTCTCCCTCTCAAAGTCAAAACTCCGTATTACCATCCACGCGAGCCTGCCCTCCATCGGCAACCAGCAGCATCCTCGTCGTCGTCGTCGGAGAGGCACTCGCGAGCGTCGCAGGAGCGGTCTTGAAGGAGCCCGTGCGCGTCTCCGTTTCGCCCGGGACCGTGACCTCAAAAAAATACTTGGTGTCTGGTGCCAGCCCCGTTAAGACGGCGTTGTTGATGGTTCCCGTCAAAAAGGCACCGCCCTCGCTCGTGGGCTGCAGCACGGGGACGACCTCGGCCTCGGCCGGTAAAAACCTCGCGGGAGCAGCGCAGAACAGGGACTGGAAGTAGGAGGTGTCGGCGGTCGAGGGCACCGAAAGAGTCAGGGCCTGGGGGCTCGTCCCGTAAGAGACCGTGGAGCCAGCGACCGCATCCCTGGTGTGCCACGTCACCTGGACCGTCGGCGAGTCGTTGCCTCCTCCGTAAGACAGGCGGGCGGCGGTGGGGGCGTTGGGGGTCGTGGCGACGACGTCGACGCCGGCGACCTCGAGCCAGTACCTTGATGGTTATTTTTGGGGGGGGTCGGTTTTTTTTTTTCCCCGAGAGAGGGAGAGAAAGAGATCGACGGTGAGCAAGTAGGAGAAGAAGTAGGAGAAGAATTGGGTATGTTGTCCCTGTCGTCGGAGTCAAAGACAGGCGCGATAATCTCTCAAAGATGGCGGAAAAAAGACGAAAGCAGAGGCGAAAGCAGAGGTCCAGCGACAAAGAGAACGAGGTGCGAAAAGACAAACAAGGAAGGGGGGAAAAAACTACGCGCCGAAAAAGAAAAAAACTCATTCTTTCTACCTCCAAATCAGCTTCTCGGTCGACGCCCTGACATAGCTCGCCCTCAAATCGTACTGTTGCGGCTTGGGGACCCAAAACTTGAACGTTCCGGTACCCTGCGTCTTCCACGTAGCAGGCGCAGCGTCCTTGACGAAAGCGTACGCGATCGGAGACCTGTCGTACAGCGCTCCACACCCCTGAGTAGAGTAAGCTTGGTCGACGACGGCGCTCATGTTTTTCAGCCCGTTCAAAGGATTCGGCTTGGGCAGATCGCACCGGGGCTTCCAGAAGAGCGCAATCCTGTCGGTGGGGAGCACCTTATTGCCGGGGACGTCCCATTTGACCTCGACCCATTCTCCAAACTGGTTGACAGTCGAGGCCGGGTCGGCGACAGCGCGGGCCGTCGCCGAGTTTGAGACGTCGGCGCCCAGCGTCGGGGGGGGCTGGTCTCGGGCCACCGAGCAGTTGGCGCCCTGTCGAGCCAAGACCGACATCGCCTGCCATTTGGCGATCGTGGGCGAGAGCGTGGGCCTGGTCTCCGTGACCGCGGCCCTCAAGAGAGACGCAACAGCGGAAGAAGACAAAGAGGAAGAAGACGAACCCGATGCCGTCGCTGCAAAGTTCTCGGCGACAGACTCGGCGAGCATCTCTCTGTCTCCCACCTCTCCCGTGAGCAGGAAAGAAGGGTTCGAGGCCGCGAGAGCGTCGTGGACGTCCTTCATGTTTGGATATCCTGCCAGGGCGAGCGAGGAGAACGTCGCCTGGTGGTGTTTTCAACGGCGTTGAAAGAGAGAGAAAGAGAGAGAGAGAGGGGGGGGGGGGGGGGGGAAGGAAGGAGGTCGGGAAGAGGAGGAGGTCAGCGTCGTCGAGCGCGTCGAGCGTCGAGCGCGACATTGTCGTTGGAGCATTGAAGAAACAAAACGTTTGCATTTCTCGCGGTCCAACTGCTCCCGTTCCCGGAGCTGCGACTATTCTTTTCTACCATTGCATGCAGCGGACGAGAATGCTCTTGTGCAGGCCACGGGAATGGCTGCGCTTCTTTCCGAACGTGAGAAACAAGCGAAGGCGGCATGCTCTTCAACGGCGCGTCGACATTTTTTTGATGCTCTCGCCAATTTCTTCCAAAAAGAAAAGCTCCACGGGGCAGCCCTCAACATTCCTCACCACGACGCAAAGAGCAGTCACAAGAGCAGCACTAGAACGCCTCATGATTCGCGAGGGGTGAAAAAGAGTCGGGAAGAGCTGACGCAGAGGGCTGGAAAAGCAGCCGATTCGGACTGGCTCTTTGGAGAGCCTCGGAGAGTGTGAGAGTGAACAACGCCAACTCTCTCTCTCCTCTTCGTTCGTCTCCTCTCTCCCCTCTCTCAGCTCCTCCCGCTATCCACCTCCCAACTCTCCACTCGCCTCTTCCTCCCAGTCATTTTTAGTGAAAATTCGTCAAGCATGTGAGGCAAAGGCAAGGCAAGCTGCTCATAGAAAGAGATTACATTTCCTCTCGTTTTGTAACTTTTTTTGTTGTCTCGGTGGTCAACTCTCTTTTTTCTCTCTCTCTTTCTCTCTCTCTCTCTTGCTCTCTCTCTTTCTTTCTCTCTCTCTCTCTTGCCCTCTCTCTTTCTCTCTCTCTCTTTCCCTCTTCATCAAAAACAAATACAGGGGGGGCATTTTACTTTTTTAAAGGCGTACGCAGTTGAAAGTAATTCGTGGGGGGAGAAACGTTTCCAAAGGCTTTCTATTTTAATAAAAAGTTTCAAGGTAAAAGGGTCGGTGAAAGTGAAAATGCGTGGGGGTGAAGACTCTCTCTCCTTCAAGGGAGAAAGAAGGCTTACTTTATTGGGAGTCAAGCGGGCAGGTAGCATAAGTCGAAGTAGTCGGAGTGGTAGTGGAGAGGCCTCTATCGCTTTTGTGTGTGTATGCTAGTTTGAAAGCGCAGCGAAAGGTAAAAAGGGACGAGGAGGTGTGCAAAAGGAAGTGAATCAAAGGCTTTCCTCCTCCCTCTCTCGTTTTTTCGCCGCTTGTTTTTTTTTCTCTCCTTCCATCCTCAAACCTCCGCAGCAGCGGCAGCGGCACTCGCAAAATCGCTCAGGTCCTTGAAGCTGTCCGATTGAACGATCTGTGTCGAGGGATCCGCCAGCGACGACGACGAAGAAGCAGAAGAAGAAGACGCCGTCGTCGTCGTCAAGGTCGAGCTCGAGCTCAAGGGCGCTGCTGAGGCTGCCGTCGCTGCTTGGTTTTCCGCTGCCGCCACGCCGCCGCCGCCGAGCGAGAACTTGGGAAGCCTCTGCGGCGTCAGCCTCCGCAGGAGCGTCACCGGGGAGCTCGAGGCCGACGGCCTCGAGGCCGACGAGTCTCGGAGCGCGCCCGTGGGGCTGCTGTTGTCGCCGCTCTTGTTGTTCTTACCCCCAGAAGAGACAACAAACACCGAGCGCGGGGACGCGGGCCCGTTGGGCGGCGTCGAGGGCAGCGATGACGACGAAGAGGAAGCGGGGGAAGCCGAAGCAGGAGCAGAGGGCGACGGCAACAGCTGCCTCGCCGGCGTCGCCGGCGCCGACTGGATAGCAAGGGGAGCAGCGGCAGCAGCAGCAACAGCAGCCTCAGAATCGGCAGCAGCAGGGGCAGAAGCAGCCTCTTGCGCCACCTCGTCAGCAGCAGCGTCGGCGGTTTCGCCCTCTCCTCCGCACCTCTTGTTGCTCAGCAGCGCCATCCCGGCCATCGCGCGAGCGTGCCTCGGCGACGTCGTCGAGTACACGGAACCAGCGAACGCCGCCGCGGCGGTGCTCTTCTGTCCCGGCGCGTTCTTCGCAGCAGCTGCAGCAGCAGCAGCGGCAGCAGCAGCCCCTCCCGTCGCCTTCTTCTTCTTCTCGCCCTTCTTCATCCCGCCGGCGCCTCTCAGCGCGCCGTTGGGCCCGAAGAACTTGGCGTAGATGACCTCCGAGTAGCGGTGCATGTAGGGGCCCCAGTCCCCTCTCCAGGTCAGCGGCGCAGGGAGGAAAGCGGAGGAGGTAATGGGAGAGGCAGAGGCGGCGTTGAAGGAGCTGGCCAAAGAAGCAGCTGCCGAGTTCGCAGTCGCAACGGCGGCGGCAACGGCGGCAGCGGCAGCAACTGAGACGATGGCGTCGCCCGTCGCCGTCATGCTCCCGGCCGGGAGGAGGGCGAGGCGGGGGCGAGAGCCGGCGTCGTCTTCACCAGCCGCCGCCGCAGCCGCCGCAGCCGCCGTCGCGCACCCTCCTCCTCCTCCTCCTCCTCCTCCCGCGCCGCAGCACTCGCCCCGTCCTGCTCCGACCCCCTTCTCGTACGCCTTGGCCCCGGGGGTCCAAGGAGCCAGCGACTCGAGCATCGCCGCTTCGACCGCCTCGACGTTGCGGACGCAGAAGAACAGGCCGAAGTCGAGCCTCTCGTCGTTGTAGAGGCACAGGTACCGCCACCCTCTCCACAGCGCCTCGGCAGGCTGCCTCTGCCCAGCGACCCGCAACAGTGTCGCCAGCGACCCAAACTTCAGGTTTCCGACGAGCCGCATCCACACGTAGGCGAGCGACTTCTCGGGCACGAAGCTCGACCAGCTGTGGATCGACTTGTACTTCTTCGAGGCCCTGAAGCGCCTCGGGGGCATGTTTCTGTCCCAAAAGGGGATGACCCACTTGCAGAACAGGTCGCCGTAGCGGATCGTGTTGGACATCGACGACGCGGCGTGGAAGGTCAGGAGCCGCTGGTGGGGAGGGGGCGGGGAGAGAGGAGAAGAAGCAGCGCCTCTCTCGACCGTGGCCTCCTCGACGCGCCTGGCCACGTCCAGGGCGACAGCGGCGCCCAGGATGACGCTGCCGACGATGTCGCAGGGGGCGATGTCCTGATTCGTTTTTTTTTTTAGTTGGTTTTTAGTATTTTCCTTCGACCTTCTTTTCCGTCTTCGACCTTACTCCCAAAAAAATCAGCGGCATTCGAATTTGGCGATGGCTTCGACCGACGCCGGCGTCCCTTCCGAGGCCGCGTGCATCGTCTCCGACGCGGGCGGCGCAAGCCGAATTGGGTCTTCTTCCTCGAGCCCGAGAAGGGGGGAAACACGCATCAAAACTAACTGTAACTGACTCACCCAGACGTGGTTCGGGTTGTGGCACAGGAACGTGGCCATCTCTGAGGCATAAGCCAGCATCAGCTGCGTGGGCCCTGCGGCGTTGCCAAAGTAGCCCGGCGCGGGGCCACCAGCACAGGCCCCGATAATCGTCGGGCGGACGATCGCGGCGCGCAGTCTCTTCGGCGGCAAAGTCGAATCCTCTTGCTTCTCCTTCCCCTTCTCGGCGGCAGCAGCGGCAACAGCAGCGGCAAACACCGCCAGCTTCCCCTCCACGGCATCCGAGACGGCGTCCTCCGCGAGGTGTTTGGAAAGCGTGTACGCGTTGGGGAAGCCGAACTCGGCCACCAGCCTGTCGGCCGCCTTGGTCGCCGCGGCGGCCGGCAAGGCCAGAAGCTCGGCGGCGACGGCCGCGTGCGAAAGCACGGTCTGCACCTTGGCGCCCGTCCTCCTGTCGGTCGTCTCCCTCACCAGCTGGTAGATCCGCTCCTCGACGTGCGTGCCCCTCTTGAGGTGGGCGTTGACGTAGGCGGTGGATACGTGGACCATCCCGCGCAGGCGCGGCTCCTTGGCTTTCTGATCGGAGAAAGCCAAAGGCGACGACGAGCCTGCCGCAGCGGCTCCTTCCTTCTCCTCAGTCGCCTCCGCCAGCAACGCCTCCGCAGCCAGGTCCAGCACGTTCCGCGTCGCGACGTAGTTCTGTTCCAGCAAAACGTGCACGTGCTCGAAGAACGAGATCGACGCCGCGCAGTGCACGATGAAGTCGCACCCCTTCGAGACGACCTCGGCGTCGGCGGCCGAGAGGCCGCAGCGCGGCTTGCAGACGTCGCCGGCCAGGACGTGGAGCTTGGCCCGGAGGCGAGGGAGGAGCGGCCTGCGCGGGGTCTTGAACTGCAGCACGCCGTCGAAAGCAGCACCGGAAGCGGCAGCAGGAGCGGGAGAGGAGGGCCTCTCGCCGCCGGCGTTGTTGGCGCTGTCGACGTCCGAGTCGGAAGAGGCCGACGACGGGACGTCCCCTTTCTCGGCCGCCTCCTCCTCGGCCGCCACCCTCAGCGCGTCGAAAATCGGCCTCGCCAGCAGCCTGTCGAGCCTGGCCTCGGGCTCGGCGCCGTGCTTGGGTCGCACGAGCACGTAGATTGCCCTTAGGTCCGGCACGCCGCGGAGGAGCTGCTCGATCAGCACGGAGCCGACGTAGCCGGTGCCTCCCGTGAGGAAGATGGTGGCCCCGGAGAAGGTCGAGGCGAGCGAAGGCTATTTTGAGTGTGTGGTTTTTTTTTTTTTTTTGAGTGAGAGAGAGAGGGAAAGGGGGGGAGAGAAAGAGAGACAAGGCTCGTGAGCTCGAAAGTAGAAGTGGGAGAGAAGAGAGAGAGAAGGGAGAGGAGAGAGGAGAGAGAGAGAGAGAGAGGAGAGGGAGAGCTGTCGGCGACCGGGATGGCGACGGAAAAAAGACGCTGGCGGAGAAGCATGTCGTCTCTCGTTTTCCATGCTTCCGCCTGCACGGCAAACGCCCAAATTCTATTCTTTTCGCGACGTAGTCCGATCTTGAACAACAATCCGCTCCTTTAACAGCAAGCAGAAGGGCAAAAAGGCGCGAGGAAGCACCAGAGGCAGGGGCAGCTACCTCTGGCTAGAAAGCTGTGGCAGCCCTCTCGAAATCGCAATCGTGGATGGCCAAGTTGCGCCTCTCACCGGTGCTCGAATCCCAAAGTATTGCACTAGCATACAAGCCGACACCATGGGCTCTCGATTGATAACTCAATCTTGCAAAATAATTACCTTGATCCCCAGCTTGGCCGCGTCGCCCATGAGACGGAGTACCAACTCTTCGTTGTCAGCGTCGCAGGGCGGGGCGACGATCTCGTTCTTCTCGACCCTGTACGAGCCGTAGTAGTCAGTGGGCGGTCCGGGCCGAAAGCTGTTTGAGATCATGAGAGGCGGCCGTGAGCGTGCATGGAAATGGGAATTGAGACCTTGCGAGCGCGCGGGCTGGGACCGGAAGCGAGGGGGGGGAAAAAGGACACTTTTTCGGTCGCGTCGTTCTCCCCGAAAACGAATTCTCTCGCTCGCTCGCTCCTTTCTCCAGCGACCGCTGCTCTCCCAATGCACGCTCGAACGGCTCTTTATTCACAGGCAGATTCCGGATTCACTCTGATTCTGATGGGGTGAGCGAGGCGAAGGAGGGCCACGGCATTCGGTGAAGCGAGGAGCGGGGCTGGCGTGGTTGCCGTTGACGGCGAGAATTCGTCGACGGCATGCCGCAAGGAGGGAGCAAAAGGCGGCGAAGGGTCCCCTCGGACGACTGATGGTGGATTCGCTTTCGAACTCTCTTCCTTTCTCTTACCACGAGACGAAACGTCCCATCGCTCTTACGCCTCGATTCGCAATATCTCGCGACCTTTGTTAATTTGAAAAAAGAGAAGAGAATGAAAGAGATGAAGGCGGAATCGAGGGGGTGAGTGAATTGTGAGAGAGACTCCAAGAAAAAACAAAAAGTTTCGTTTTTTTTCCTTGTGCTTAGCGAATACTCGTGCTTGGGCAGAACCCGCCTCTCTGGACCGCTCTCTTCGCACCTCGAGGTACGATTCTCTTCAAAGGGCTCACACTGGCCTCTTCCTAAAGCGCACCGGCGTTTTTCTCTCTCCCTGGAGCGAAAATTTCGTCTCTGAAGTTTCCTCTTTTTTTCCGCTCTCGCTCTTCTTCGCTTCCTTCTCCGCTTTTCGCTCTTCTTCTTCCTCTTCCTCTTCCTCTTCCTCTTCCTCTTCCTCTTCCTCTTCCTCTTCCTCTTCCTCTTCCTCTTCCTCTTCCTCTTCCTCTTCCTCTTCCTCTTCCTCTTCCTCTTCCTCTTCCTC
>Ga0315284_10005755_pt1 | contig 17632 bp, 11 predicted proteins | sample YL17G09_16_MG_FD_203696 | JGI IMG/M metagenome (GOLD analysis project Ga0315284, IMG submission 203696) | Sediment microbial communities from Yellowstone Lake, YNP, Wyoming, USA - YL17G09_16 | ecosystem: Environmental > Aquatic > Freshwater > Lake > Sediment | place: USA: Wyoming | collected...
AACCAATTGAAGCTGGTTTTTGCCGTTTTTAGCATCCAAATGCGGTTTTTTGCTTAAGCCCTCGACCAGAACCCTCACCGTTTTGCCCAGAAATTCCCTGCTTAGCCCACTACTGATTTTTTCCTGTACGGCAAGCAGGCTGATATTGCGCTGCTTTTTAACCTCCGGCGGCACCGTATCCTGGAGGCTTTTATCGGCTGTGGTGCCGGGACGAGGCGAGTACTTAAATACAAAGCAATTTTTGTATCTTGCTTTCTGCACTAAACTTACAGTCTGCTCGAAGTCCTGCTCGCTTTCATCCGGGAACCCGACTATAAAATCCCCTGCCAACGCGAGCTGCGGCACAGTTTCTCTGGCTCTGGCGATAAGCTCTAAGTATTTGGCGGCGCTATAGCTGCGATTCATAGCACGCAGGATTTTATCCGAGCCGCTCTGGGCAGGGATGTGAAGATGGCTACAAACCTTCGGCAAATCCCGCATAGCCTGCAGGATTTGGTCGTAAAACTCTTCGGCAGGGTAGCTTGTGACAAATCTTAGCCATTCGATTCCATCGATTTTGCCGGCCATTTCAAGCAGGTCAGCCAGGCAGCAGGTTTTGCCTGAAGTACTGTATTTATAGGCATTTACCCTCTGGCCCAGCAGAGTAATCTGTTTTATCCCCTGCCCAGCCAGTCTTTTTATCTGTTCGATAACAGCCTGTGGCGGCCGGGAAATCTCCGGCCCGCGAACATAAGGCACTACGCAATACGAGCAGAAGTTATCACAGCCGTGCATTGCCCTGACAAATGCCTGATTGGGTATCTGCCTGTCATCGCTGTCGTAAACCGACTCAAATCGTTCAAGGACAGGGACTTGCGATTGCTGCCGGCGGATGTCTTCGGTTATCGCAAGCTGTTTTTGCTTTTGCTGCAGGGCCTTTGTCAGAAGTTCGGTTATCCCGGGTATCCGGCCCGGGCCGCAGACAATATCGACCTCACTGCGAGCGAGCAGCTCAGCGCCCAGCCTCTGGGCCATACAGCCGATTACGCCGACCACTAAATCAGGGTTGGTTTCCTTGATATGCTTTAGATGGCCGAGATGCGAAAGGACCTTTTGCTCTGCGTGCCGGCGGACCGAGCAGGTGTTTATCAAAACCGCATCCGCCTGCTTAACATCGTCCGTCAGGCTAAAACCGGCGTCTTTCAGCGCAGAGGTTACCAGTGCGGTATCGAGCTTGTTCATCTGACAGCCGAAACTTTTAATATGGATCGTGCGATTGCTCATTTATGAGCAAATATACAGAATCCGACAGACAAAATCAAACTCCGACTGGCCGATGAACTCTGTTGAGACCGGTTGTGCGGCTGCGAAATCAGCTATGCCCTTAAGCAAGCGGCGGGCACTGAGGTGGCTTGCCCGCGAGGGAGATATTCGCCTCTGCGGTCAGCAGTGCTTTGAAAACGTCAAATACTGTTACCAGACCCTGCACCCGGCCCTGCTGGTCTACTACGGGCAAAGCACGCCGGCCAAACCGACACATCTGTTCCATTATGGTTATAAGCGGCATCTGCGGCTGTATGGTGTGAACCGGCCTGGTCATTATCCACCTGACCCTGATCTGAAGCGTGGCATCATCCAGCGAACGACGCCATTTTGCAAATATCGGCCGCAGGTATGGACTGATTGCACCAGTTATGTCTGACTTCGATACGATACCTTCCAATGACCCGTTGGTGCCTATCATCAGATAGCTGGTATCGTGCTGCTGCATCTTTGTGAGAACATCTTTAACGCTATCGTCCGGACTGGACCAGAAAACATCTTTTTGCATTACCTGCTTAGCGGATATGTGAGAAAGTACGGTGGTGCCGCCGACTGCCGGCGTTGTCAGCGGTTCTCCCGGCAGAAAGGCAGGGGACTGGGCCATTCTGCGAATAGTTTCGGAAATCGGCTTGCCTTCACCCTCGCTTGTTTGAGTTGCTTTTTCTTCAGAGGCTGTGTCTGAAGCCTCTGCATCAGCATCAGCCTGCTGAGCCTTCTGCTGGGTCTTTTCTTGTCCCTTCTTCTCGGTCTTGGCCTCGGGCTGAGCCTTAGCAAAGACCGTCATTGGGAACACAACACTGCACTCGAAACCCGGATATGTACCAACGGTCATTTTGAAGTGCACAAACATCAAATTTTCATCGCAGGCCAGGGATATCTTTTCATTGGGCTTGTCCCAGGGGTCGCCGATAAAGGTATCGATTTGCAAAAAGCGGCCGTGGCCGGGTAAGTGTTCACGAAAAACCCTGTCCCAGCCGCCGACCAGCAGATTGCCCACTTCGGTCAACGCATCACTCATACCTTCGGCTTCTTCGAGTGAACCGTGTTCGATGTTTTCCAAAATTTTCTCCGGGCCGGGATGATTTTCCGATGAGGAACTCATCTGCTCGGGCATACCCGTCAGGCCGGCCAGAATGAATAATCCGGCCCGGTCAAAAATTATCCGGAAGGTCCCCTCCAGCGATCCTTGTGCTTTGACAGAGTTGACGGCTACCAGCTTGTTAAAACGTTTCGCAAGGCCCTCGACTGTTTCGAAGACAACCTGCTGACAATTACATTTGACTTCTACACCGAACAAGCCCGAGATGTCTTTACAAAAGGTGTCAAACGATTTCTCCGACAGATCCACGATTTGGTCCCGGAATTTCGACTGGAAGGTTCCTGCTGCCGGCTGAGCTGATGCCTTTTGGGCTGTCTGCCCGGCGGTGTCGCTGCCGGCAGCTTCAACCGGTTCTTCTGCAACCTTTTCGGACTCTTTCTTTGCAGCAGCACCTTCACCGGTTACAGATTCTTTCTCTGGCATTTTTTGCTCTCCTGTATTCACCTTTCTCTGTTCTCGAATAGATTTTCGGCAATACCTTAGCTTTTAATTGATAAAAAACCCTTCGGGAACATAGTTTTCCCGACAGAGCGTCCGATAACAAATCGGATATTTACCGAAATCAAATCGCATTAAAAACTCGATGAACCAAATTAATAAGTACAGAATCTGCACCGCTAAAATGCCGAAAAGAACAGCGCATCCGGAACATTATCAGCGTCAGATAAGTATGCGAGATGTTTCGGGCTAAAATTCGATTTAACCCGGTATCCTGACTTATGAGCGGCCTGTAACCTTAAGTCCTTTTTGGTACGGGGTGAAAGGAGAACTGATGGGCAAGCAGGAGAAACTTATCAGGTTAATCAAAAACGGCGCAGAGGCTGTTTCCTCCGAGCATTTGATAGCCCCCCTGCAAACATGGCTGGGAGTCAGTGATGTGATGAACAGAAATGTGGTTACCATCTGCCCGAACGAAACCGTGGCAGAGGCCTCAAAAATAATGGCTGAACATAACATTTCCTGCATCATTGCCGAAGATAGAGACAATGTGGTGGGTATTCTTACCGAGACAGACATCCTCGAAAAGGCGGTAGCCGGGAAAAAGAGTTTTGATAAGATAAGTGTGGCCGAAATAATGTCCTTCCCTGTGCAGACCATAACAACTGATTTGTCAGTTCTTGAGGCCAGCAAGATAATGGCGGCCAAACACATCAAGCAACTGCCCATACTGAAAGAGAAACGACTGGCTGGAATTATAACGCAAACCGACCTGGTCCAGGCCCTGACATTATACGGTATGCGGAGTGATATTTCCGAGATAATGAATCCTGATGTGGTCGGCATACAGAGAAAGGCGGTTGTGGCAGAGGCAGCAAGAGTTATGACCTCCAACAGGATTTCATGTATCGTGGTTCTGGAGGGAAATGAGGCGGTGGGAGTTCTTACGAAAAGGGACATCCTCAAAAAAGTTGTTGCACTAAAAAAAGACCCGTGTCGGGTCGAATTGGAGGAGGTGATGTCCTCGCCGGTAATCAGCGTACCTTACAACTATTCGGTCTTCAGCACCAGCAGGATCATGGAGCAAATGCATACACGCCGGCTGGTTGTTACGGATGAGAAAGGGCTGTGCGGAATCGTAACCCAAACGGACATTTTCAAGGCGGTAAAAAGCAAGCTGACGGCCGAAGAAGAGAAAAATATCCGGCTGCTGGAAAAGTCTAAAAACTGCATCTTCCTCCTCGACCATGACGGCAAAACGAGCTATGTCAACCCTGCATTTATGAACCTGCTGGAAGTGGGCGACGGACAAGAAATAATCAACCAGCCCTTTCTGCCGGAACGGTTTTGGTTCAATCCTGAGCAAAGAGAGGTACTGCTGGCGGAACTGAGAAAAGGAAACGTTAAGGCCGGGGAGCTGACACTCAAAACATCCAAAGGCAAAAAGGTGGTGGTTACTGTTTTCCCGGCTTTTACTAAAGACCTCCACGGCGAAATCAACGGTAGTCAGGGGATACTTTACGATATCACGCCCAAAAAAGAGCTGGCGGCCCTGAAGGAAGCCGAGAAGTCGCTGCGAAAAAGCGAAGAAAAATACCGCTCGCTCATTACGAATATACCGGACGTCACATGGACGGCTGATTCCGAAGGCAACACAACTTTTATCAGCCCTAATGTAGAAAAAATTTACGGGTACAGTCCCGAAGAAGTTTACAAACAACCAGACAAATGGTTCGAGAGAATCCACCCCGATGATGCTGAAAGAGTAAGACAGGCATTTAAGGCACTGGTTGAAACAGGGACTATGTTTAACGTCGAGTACAGGATTAAAAGAAAGGATAACACGTGGGTCTGGGTACATGACAGGTCGATTGTCGCCTACGAAAGAAATGGTGCAATGTATGCCGATGGTGTTTTCTCCGATATTACCGACCGCAAGCAGGTAGAAGAAGAACTGACAAAGGCATGGGAAGAAATGAAGCGATTCAACAGACTGGCTGTAGGACGCGAATTACGCATGATTGAGCTTAAACACCAAATCAACGAGCTTTGCCGAGAACTTGGCAGAGAAGAAAAGTACCCTCTGGCCAACGAACTGGCAGGAACCCATAACGGCTGAAGTTATAATAAGGAGCGAAAATTGAAGATAGGTGAAAAACTAATTTTGGGATTTCTCAGCGTTGCCCTGCTGGTCGTAACCGCAGGGTATATCTCCGCTTCCAAAAGCCAAAAGGCGTTACAAAACAGTATCGGCCAGGCATCCGTTACCCTGGCAACTGAAGTGGCCAGGTATATCGATGTAAGCATCTACAAAAGAATTGAAACCTTCGAGGAATATGCCCGGAACCCGGCGGTGCAACAGGCCGTTTCGCAATCCAACAGGGAATTCGAAGAGCTGGCGGATATACAAGCCTACATTAATGACAAAGACCGGCAGTGGACCTCGGCGCCAAAAGAAGAAATAACCGCCTTTATGCAGGAATTAATAGATAATGAATTGTCGAAGGAATTAAGAGAAAAAATAGCCGTCTACGAAGAAAAAAACGGCTATACGGTCTTCGGAGAGGTCTTTGTAACAAACAAATACGGGGCAAATGTTTATCAAACTGGAAAAACCACCGACTACTACCAGGCGGACGAACTATGGTGGCAGCAGGCAAAGATACACGGCCTGTATGTGGAGGACGTTAACTATGATAGAAGTTCGGCTGTTTATTGTACGGATATCTGCATAAGAGTCGACGACGAAGCCGGCAATTTCTCAGGTGTCGTTAAAGCCGTTTTGAATATTGAAGATACCATCAATATCCTGAACGAAGCAGCAAAAGAATACAGCAGCGCCGAGTTCAAACTGCTTACTCAAAACGGGAAAATCATTTATGCAACGGAGGAATTTGAATTTCTCGAGAGTTTACCTGCAAGATTACCGTTTCATTTACGTGAAAAAGAGACAGGCAACACAAAGACCTACTTCATAGCCAAAGGCGACAGGGCCGGCGAAGGGGACGAACTATTTGCTTATGCTCCTTCGAAGGGTTACAAAGATTATAAAGGCCTGGGCTGGATTTTAGTGATAGAGCATAAAACCAGACAGATATTTGCGCCCGTGGCTGAATTAAAAAAACGCGTACTTACCATCTCACTGGTATTAACGGCACTGGCAATTTTGCTCGGCCTTTTCATCACCATGTCTGTTTCCAGACCTGTCGCCAGACTGGCTGCTGCTACAGACGAAATCGGCAGGGGAAACCTGGATGTCAGACTCGAAGTAAAGTCAAACGATGAAATCGGGGAACTGGCCCGGGCCTTCAACAAAATGGCCTCGGATCTAAAAGAAGTCACCACTTCCAGAGATGCGATAAACAAAGAAACTAACATGCGTAAGCAGACGGAAGAAGAACTCACGCTTGCCCACGCCGAACTGCAAAAGCAAGTTGTGGAACTGGCGAATGCCAGGGAAGCGGCCCTTAACATGATGGAGGACGCCGAGCAGGCCAAGGAGCGGGCAGAAAAAGCGCAGGCAGAACTCGAACATCTCAATATACAACTCGAGGATTCCATCAAGCGAGCCAATCTGATGGCAAAAAAAGCCGTAGTTGCGGATCTGGCCAAGAGCCAGTTCCTGGCTAACATGAGCCATGAAATCCGAACACCAATGAATGCAATCATAGGTTTTAGCGAGGTACTGGCAGAAGAAAATCTCACCGACGAACAGAAACATCACGTCGGCATTATTCAGGAAAGCGCTGAAAATCTGCTGCAATTAATAAATGATATTCTGGACTTCTCCAAGATCGAAGCGGGCAAACTCAATATCGAGAACGTCGACTGCTCCCCCGAACAGATGTTTGCCATCCTTGAATCACTGATACGACCCCAGGCAAAGGAAAAAGGACTCGAATTCGAAATTCTCCAGCACAGCCCATTGCCCGCTAAAATACGAACCGACCCCATTCGTTTGCGACAGTGCCTGCTTAATCTTATAAATAATGCCATTAAATTTACCGAGAAAGGCCATGTCTACGTAAATGTTTCCATGCAGGAACTCGAGAAGAACGGCACTGCCAAACCATACATCCGCTTCGATGTCGAGGATACGGGAATTGGTGTACCGGCCGACAAACAGGAAGTGATATTCGAAACTTTCGTCCAGGCAGACGGTGATACCACCCGAAAATACGGCGGTGCAGGATTGGGGCTGGCAATCACCAAAAAGCTGACACGGCTTCTCGGCGGAGAAGTTTCACTGACCAGCGAGCCGGGCAAAGGTTCGGTATTCTCGCTTTTAATCCCGGCTGGTGTTGATATCAAATCCCAACCGTTGTTAAATCAGTACGATTCTGCCAGTGAGTTAATTCGGCGGACGGATACTGCTAAACTTAAACTCTCCGGACAGGTACTGGTTGCCGAAGACAGCCGAACAAACCAGGTGCTTATTAACCTGCTGCTGGAGCGATTAGGCCTGCAGGTGACAATTGCCGAGGACGGCAAAGAAACCGTTGAGAAAGCTCTCGCTCAGCCATTCGACCTGATATTGATGGATATACAAATGCCGAATATGAACGGATATGACGCCACAAAAATCCTGCGGAAAAAAGGTCTGACAACTCCAATAGTTGCCCTGACGGCACATGCAATGAAAGGCGACGACGAAAAATGCATCGCCGCAGGCTGCAACGACTACCTGTCCAAACCGATAAACCAAAAAAAGCTCGTCAAAACCCTCAGTAAATACCTTGCCGCTGCCGACGAGCAGTCTCTGGGCGAAAGAATCGATTCGGTAAAGGAACAGGTCAGCGAACTCGGTCGGCTGTGCTCAGACGGGATACCGGATGAGTCCGCCGCAGAGCAGCATAACAAAGGTATAATTGACTGGGCCTTTGTTACGAATATCTGCGGCGATGAAAAAGCAATTAAGCATATCGCTGAGGCAGCCCTCGAAGACGGACAGGGATGTATAAAATCCATCGCCAATGCAATAAAAGCCAAAAATCCGGCAGATGTTCAGCTGTTCGCACATCGACTAAAAACAACAGCAACGGGTATCGGAGCCGTAAGATTAAGAGAAAAGGCCCTTTGTCTCGAGCAGGCAGGAGAACAAAATGATATACCCGCAGCAGAAGTGCTCCTTAAACAACTGCAGGACGAATTTGGAAAACTTGTGCTGTTTTTAGCTGGAACCGCCCCGACGGAAAAAACAAAAAAACACAAACCCGGAAAAAATCAGAACAACAAGAAAAAGAAAGTAAAGAAAAAACGCAATCAAAGGAATCCCACATGAGATGCTTAATTGTGGAAGATGATTCCGCCGCCCGCAAACTGCTGCAGACCTACCTGGCCGATTACGCCGATTGCTCGGTTGCTGCCAGCGGATATGAAGCGGTGAAGGCCGTTCGCAAGGCGTTCGAGCAGGGCAAAGCCTATGACCTGATATGCCTTGATATCATGATGCCACAGATGGACGGCCAGCAAACACTCAAAGTAATCCGCCGGATAGAACAAAATCGCCAAGTAAAAGACCTCCACCATACCAATATAATTATGACAACGGCATTAGACCACCTGCGGCATATCAGGGATGCATTCCAAACAGGTTGTGAAGCTTATCTTGTCAAGCCCATCAGAAAGCAGGAACTCCTTGAAAAAATGACAAAGCTCGGCCTTATCGAATGTGGCGTATAAGCCGCCCACATCAGTAAAGTACTTGTCCAAAAGCATATCAACGGCTATAATCCGGAACATATATTGACACCCGTGGTAAACGGCAAGAGCGCAGACTTATGACAAGGAGAGCAGTTTTCTATGCCTATTTTCGAATATAAATGCACTAAATGCGGCAGGAAAGCCGAATTCCTCGAAAATTCCGGCAGCAGGGCTGCGAAAAGCTGTCCGCACTGCGGCAGCAGAAAGTTAGAGAAGCAAATCTCCGTGTTCGCAGCAAAAATCAAAGAAGGCGGCTCGAAACGCTGCTATGGATGCAGCGACAACCTCTGTCCACATGCGGGACATTGAATTTCCGGTCGGTCTGCAAGGAGACAGAAAAAGCAATGGATGTGAAAAAGGGCGGTTACAATTTTAATCAGATAGAGCATAAGTGGCAAAAGTTCTGGGAAAAAAGCAAAACATTCAGGGCGGTCGACTGCGATGACTCAAGGCCCAAATATTACGTGCTGGATATGTTCCCCTACCCAAGTGCCGAAGGCCTGCACGTCGGCCATCCGGAGGGTTACACCGCAAGCGATATAGTCGCACGCTATAAACGAACCAAAGGCTTCAACGTCCTGCACCCCATGGGATGGGATGCATTCGGCCTGCCGGCTGAGCAGCATGCCGTTCAAAGCGGTACACAACCTGCAAAAACGACTCAGAAAAATATCGCTAATATGCGGCGGCAAATCAAATCGCTGGGTTTCAGTTATGATTGGGACAGGGAAGTAAACACCACCTGTCCGGATTATTACAAATGGACCCAGTGGATTTTTCTGAAAATGTTCAATAGTTACTTCGACAGGACCGAACAAAAGGCAAAACCGCTCGAACAGTTGCACATTCCTGACGGCTTGACGGGGAGGGATAAACAGAAATTCATAGATGACAATCGGCTTGCATATGAGGCCCAGGCACCTGTCAACTGGTGCCCGGCACTGGGGACGGTGCTGGCCAACGAAGAAGTCATCGGGGGCTTGAGCGAGCGCGGCGGGCATCCCGTAATAAGACGCCCGATGCGGCAGTGGATGCTGAGGATAACAGAATACGCCGAGAGACTGCTTGAAGACCTGAACCAGGTTGATTGGCCAGAATCGATAAAAAAGCTCCAGCAGGACTGGATCGGAAAGAGTATCGGGGCAGATGTTGATTTCAGCGTCGATGGTTTTAATCAGACAATTCGGGTATTCACCACCCGGCCGGATACCCTGTTTGGCGCAACCTATATGGTGCTGGCGCCCGAGCATCCACTTGTAGAGACGATTACAGGTGCGGACAAAAAACAAGACGTTCAAAAATACAGAGAGCAGGCAGCAACCAAAAGCGATTTGGACAGAACGGATTTGGCAAAGGAAAAGACCGGTGTCTTTACCGGTGCTTATGCGATAAATCCGGTCAATGGCAAAAAGATTCCCATCTGGATAAGCGATTACGTCCTGATTAGCTACGGCACCGGTGCGATTATGTCGGTGCCGGCCCACGATGAGCGAGACTTCGAATTCGCCAGGAAATTCGACCTGCCGATTATTCCCGTTGTCGAACCGCCGGAAGCTGAACGGGACAAGTTATGTTTTGTTGGAGACGGAAGGGCTATCAACAGTGGGCAATTTGATGGCTTAACAACCGTTGAGTTCAAGGAGCGGATTACAAAATGGCTCAAAGAAAAAGGACTGGGTAAAAAGGCTGTAAACTATAAGCTGCGAGACTGGCTTTTCAGCAGGCAGCGATACTGGGGTGAGCCGTTCCCGATTCTGCATACAGAAGACAGCCGGGTTGTCGGGCTTTGCGAAAAAGACCTGCCGTTGGTGCTGCCGGAGGTGAAAAACTACAAACCCAGCGGGACAGGAAACTCACCGTTAGCCAATGTCGATGACTGGGTCAATGTGATTTTGCCGGACGGTTCGAAAGCAAAACGAGAAACCAATACGATGCCTCAGTGGGCAGGAAGCTGCTGGTATTATCTGCGATACCTTGACGCGGGAAATCAGCAGCAAAGCTGGGCCCCGGAGAAGGAAAAATACTGGATGGGAAAAAACGGCGTCGATTTGTATATCGGCGGGGCTGAGCATGCGGTGCTGCATCTTTTATATGCACGGTTCTGGCACAAGTTTCTCTACGACCTGGGCTATGTCAGCACCAAAGAACCGTTTGCCAAACTCGTCAATCAGGGGATGATTTTAGGCCAGGACGGCCAGAAGATGAGCAAGTCCCGCGGCAATGTGGTCAACCCCGATAAGGTCATCGCCGATTACGGCGCAGATTCGATGAGGCTCTACGAGATGTTTATGGGGCCGCTGGAGGCGACAAAGCCCTGGAATATACAGGGTGTCGAGGGAGTACACCGATTCTTACAGAGGACATGGCGAATGGTAGTTGACGAAGATACCGGCCGGCTTAGCGAAGCGGTAAAAGAAATTGACGCCGACGAGACGACACTTCGGCTGCTGAATCAGACTATAAAGAAAGTTGGCGATGATATCGAAAGTTTCGGTTTCAATACCGCCATAAGTGCAATGATGATTTTTGCAAATCACCTGGGCAAACAGACCGTCAGGCCGAAATCGGTCGTCGAGAAATTCGTTCAGATTCTGGCTGCCCTTGCACCTCACATTGCCGAGGAACTCTGGCAGAGACTGGGGCATACCGACAGCTTAGCTTACGAGCCCTGGCCCGAATATGACAAGGAACTCATCGAGGAAAAAGAGATTGAATTGGCGGTGCAGGTCAACGGCAAAGTAAGGGACAGGATAATCGTCTCCGCCGATGCAGATGAAGAACAGATAAGACAAAAGGCCTTAGCCGGCGAGCGGGTAGTTGCGGCGATGGCCGGTAAAGAGCCGAAAAAGATTATTGTTATCAAATCCCGCTTAGTGAACATAGTGGTCTGACGATGTGCATTGAGATTGAGGCAAAACTAAAGGTTGATTCACACAGCCAGGTGAAAGAGAAACTGGTCGAAATCGGCGGCGAATTTTTAGAAGAGCAATTGCAGAGAGATTACTATTTTGATAATACAAACTCGACGCTGAGTAAGACCGACAGGGCTCTTCGATTGAGACGGCAGCTGGCCGGCGAGAGAGAAAAATTCATCCTGACTTATAAAGGTGCCAGAGAAAAAGGACAGCTTAAAACAAGACAAGAGATAGAAGTTGAAGTTGCAGATGGTGATATGACCCGCAAGCTGCTTTCTGCTATCGGGTATGAAATGGCACTGGTCTTTGAAAAAAAACGCCGGCTCTGGCAGGTCGGTGTGTGCAGCGTCGCCCTGGACGAACTGCCGTTGTTGGGTTGTTTTGTGGAGATAGAAGGACCCGACGGAGAAAAAATCACCGAGGTGCAAAGAAAACTGGGCATGGCAAAGCTGCCGCATATAACGGAAAGTTACGCATTTTTAATGGCTGCCAGAGTTCATCAACTCGGTAAAGCCGAAAAAGAGGTCTTTTTCTAAAATCTCATGGCCTTGATTATGAAACCAGGTAATGGTTATATCAGCTATATTATAAATCCCAAGTCCGGTGCCACCAGCAGCAAATTGACCGGACGTCGATTCAAGCAGTACCTTGTCAAAAAAGGCTTCGATGTCAGGAGCAATCAGACCGAATCTTTGTCCGATGCATGTGAACTGGCCACCGATGCAGCGGTTGATTATGATTGCGGCCTGGTTGTCGTTGCCGGAGGCGACGGAACCGTCAGGGAAGTTGCGCATGGTCTGGAAGGAAGTGACAAGCAGCTGCTTATAGTGCCATGCGGCACGGAGAATCTGCTGGCAAACGAATTGGGGTTCGATGAAAGATTAAAGACAATAATAAATACTTTCGAGGCAGGCTGCACCCGGCCTTTGGACCTCGGAAACGCAAACGGAAAATGCTTCACTTCTGTGGTCGGCTTTGGATTCGACGGCGAAGTGGTAAGACGTGTCAGCGAACAGCGGCATGGCCACATAGATTATCCCGATTATTTCTGGCCACTGTGGCGAACGTTCTGGAGTTATGAATTTGCCCCGATGAAGGTGGGTGTGGATGGCGAGGAGATTTTCGCAGGCAGGGGACTGGTTTTCGTCGGCAATATTTCAAGATATGCGATGGGTCTGCAGATACTGCACTATGCCAATTTAAGCGATGGGCTGCTGGACGTATGTATTTATAAATGTTCTTCCCGGCTGCGTTTGGTGAAGCATTCGGTTATGACGGTTTTGAAACTTCACGCAGACAGTTCCGATGTCATTTATCGCCAGGGAAAAAATATTACCGTAACTTCCGAAGCTTCTGACATAAAAACCGAAATCGACGGTGACCCGGGCCCTGCCCTGCCGGTACAGATTAGTGTGATACCGCAGGCGGTTAAGGTTATGGTCCCGGAAGGTGCAAAGCCTGCCGGGATAAGAACAAGAATTATCCGGGCAATAGGATAAATAGGGTATAGAAATAAAGTGCTAAAGGTGATTAAGTGTCAGGTATGGATAAAATGAATTTCAAAATTGGTGATATTGAAGTCGGCCTTGACAGGCCTTTGTTCGTAATGGCAGGGCCGTGTGTTATTGAGAGCAGGGACGGTTGTCTGGATATCGCGAAAAGACTGGTTGAAATTGGTCAAAGAGTCGGTGTGGGAATAATTTTCAAGGCCAGTTTCGACAAGGCAAACCGAAGCAGTATATCCGGTTTTCGCGGGCCGGGAATGGAAGAGGGCTTAAAGATTCTTTCAGAGGTTCGCCGCCGGAGCGGTTTGGCTGTTATGACCGATGTACATGAACCCGCTCAGGCAGCGGTGGCCGGCAAAGTTGTTGACTGCCTTCAGGTACCTGCTTTTTTGTGCAGACAGACCGATTTGCTCTGTGCCTGCGGGCAAACAGGCAGAGCCGTAAATATCAAAAAGGGCCAGTTTCTTTCGCCTGCTGAGATGAAAAATGCGGTAGAGAAAGTGCGCTGCTGCGGCAATGAGAAAATACTGCTCACCGAGCGAGGCACATTTTTCGGCTACAATCAGCTGGTAAACGATATGACGGCCATCGAGACAATGAAAAAGCTGGGCTGTCCTGTTGTCTTCGATGCCACACACAGCGTCCAGCAGCCCGGCGGGCTCGGTGATGCAACAGCCGGCCGACGGCAGATGGCCCCTGTACTGGCAAAGGCGGCGGTGGCTGCCGGCGCCAACGGCCTTTTTATCGAGGTCCATCCGGAGCCGGAAAAAGCAAAGTCAGATGCCGCCTGTATTATGCCCTTAGACCAGCTCGAAGATTTATTAGCTGTGTGCAGGGAAATATTCAAAATCACATCCTGTACATAAAATGCCAGATACGAGATACGAGATACGAGATACGTATTTGTTCGGCCCGGTGCCTTCACGCCGATTAGGGCTTAGTCTGGGCGTTGATATCGTACCGTTTAAGACCTGTACGCTGGACTGCGTCTATTGCCAGCTCGGCCCGACCTGCCAAAAAAGTATCGAGCGCAAAGATTATGTTCCTGTTGAGGCAGTTTTGGCCCAGCTCAGACAAAAATTAGCAGAAGGCATAAAGGCCGATTTTATTACTATCAGCGGCTCCGGTGAGCCTACCCTTAATATCAGGTTAGGCGAAATCATAAAAGGAATAAAAAAACTTACCGACATACCGGTCGCCGTTCTGACCAACGGGACATTGTTTACGGACAAATCGGTTCGGGCTGACTGTGCCCTGGCGGATGTGGTGCTGCCGTCTCTGGACGCCGGTGATGCTGAGACTTTCCGGAGGATAAATAGGCCACACCCCGATATCAGTATTGAAAAACTCATTTCCGGGCTGGTCAGTTTCAGAGATGAGTTTGCAGGCCGGATTTGGCTGGAGGTCTTTCTGCTCGACGGGATAAATACGGATAATGAACAAATCGCCAAAATCAAAGATGCTGTAGAGCGCATCGGTCCGGACAATGTCCATCTCAACACAGCCGTGCGGCCGACAGCAGTTGCCGATGTCAAAAGGGTAGAAACCGAAAAACTGCGGGCTATAGCCGAGGAATTCGGCCCAAATTGCGAGGTCGTGGTCGATCTTTTGCCGCGACATCATGACAAAGCTGTCGAAACCAGCGCTGAGAATGTATTATCAATACTGAAACGAAGGCCTTGCTCACTAAATGATATATGCGATGCACTGGGCATCAGCAGCAACGATGCATTAAAATATATCAGTCATCTCCAACAACAGGGGCTTGTGTATTCACAGCAAAAGGACCAAATAGTCTTTTTCAGGGCCAGGTAAAAACAAAAGCCTCTGCACGACAACATGCGGATAAATTTGCATAAATTTGTGCTTAATTCGTTGATATTTGCATTCAATTTGTAAAGACGCCGGTCTTATTGGCCGATAAAACCCTTGCAGTGCTTTCCAAAAAGACCTTTTTTGCATTTGGCCGAAGAAATCGGATTTTCTGCTTTAGTGAACCGGATTTAGACCGATAAATATTCTGGCAGGTTACAGAAGAACATATGGCGAATTGTTATCTTTTTCCTTCAGTCAAAACGGCCTGAAGTAATGAAAAAAATCAAGCGACAACTGATATTAAACAAAGGGGTCGAGAAGTTTATATTTCGTTACGACAGCGGCTGTGAGGATCAACTTCTCGATGCCCTGGTTGAACAGGCAAAGGATAAACGGACGGATTTCGACTGGTTCGATGCAGCAGTGCTGAGTTTCAGACTGGCACAGTCTCTTATCGACCAGGCGGACCAGCTTTTACACGAGGACATAAAAGCGTAAATTTCAAAATTATGGTTTCTGGCTTTAAGTTTTTAAGGTAGGTAAATCATGGAAAACAGAGCAATTACCCAGCAGTTCCTGGATTATTTGAAACTCGAAAAGAGGTTCTCCGAACATACGGCCAAGTGTTATGGTGTCGACCTGAGCCAGTTCAGCCAGTTCCTGACCGAACGGTCCGAAGCCGGTCAGCCGGCAGATGAGCCGGTTTCGTTCGACCCGCCCTGCTTAGAACAACACGGCCCGGCTACAGCTGTCGCAACACGGCCCGATGTCAAAGTCGACCAGCTGCTTCTTACCACCCAAACCGATGATGTCAGAGCATATCTGGCCTTACTGCAGGAAAAACAGTATTCCAAGGCAACCGTAGCGCGCAAACTCGCTACATTACGAAGCTTTTATAAATTCCTGGTCAAAAGAGGCCGGCTCAGCTCCAATCCGGTTGTGCCTGTCAGGACACCCAAGCAGGAGAAAAAACTGCCCCGGTTCCTCGAGTTCGAACAAGTAAAGATATTGCTCGAGACACCGCCAGTTGATAACTGGCTGGGTGCAAGAGACAGGGCTATTCTGGAAACCCTCTACAGCACCGGAATAAGAGTTAGTGAGCTGGTGGCGTTAAACATGGACGACATGGACTTTTTAGGTGAAGTCGTGCATATCAGAGGCAAGGGCAAGAAGGAACGAATTACCCCGATAGGCTCTTCTGCTTTGCAGGTTATTCAGCACTATATGGAGTTCAGAAATAAGAGGGCGCAAAGCAACGGCAATTTTGACCCCAAAGTCCTGTTCGTAAACAAGCACGGCGGACGCCTCAGTACCCGCAGCGTTCGTCGTAAAATGGACAAATATCTCAAGATGGCAGGGCTGGACCCGCTAATCAGCCCGCATACTCTGCGCCACAGCTTCGCAACACATATGTTGAATAACGGTGCGGATTTGAGGAGCGTTCAGGAATTACTCGGGCATCAGTCACTGTCGACAACACAGATATATACCCATCTGACCACAAAAAAGCTCAAAGAGGTTTACGAAAGTGCTCATCCGCGACAAAGCGACCAGGACACTGACAGCTGGTAAAACATAACCAGAACGCGGCTGAGATAGTATTAAGTTTTTAAAAGTCCCCGATTTTAAAAAATACAAAAAATAGGGTTTTTTAAAAAAGGGTGAATCCCTGTTTTTGAGCGAAAAATGGGGGTCGGGGCTGAAAAAACTGCAAAAAATTGCAAAAAATTGAGGTGTTTTTCGCAAAAATTGATGCCTTTTTGGCAAAAATTAGCGTCTTTTGATGCTTTTTGACCGGCTTTTCGCACCTTTTTGGCACTTTTTGAGCACTTTTTCCCGTGATTCGTGACTCGAAAAAAGAGCACAAGAGCACAAGAGCATAAGAGCACAAGAGCATAAGAGCATAAGAGCACAAGAGCATAAGAACACAAGAGCATAAGAGCACAAGGACTCAAGACCCAAGACAAAAGACAGCGGGCAGCGCACAGAGTTGGAGTATATAAGTATATGCGTATATACTTATGGAGTGCTTTAAGAGTCACGGTTTTTCAAGCTGGGGATTTGAGATGCCCGCCGGAGCGGGCAAAAATTGGACATCGCAGATTTGAGAAAAAAAGCAAAAATTTTTCATCACCACTCCTCCGAAGACAGATAAGAGCACAAGAGCATAAGAGCACAAGGACTCAAGACCCAAGACAAAAGACAGCGGGCAGCGCACAGAGTTGGAGTATATAAGTATATGCGTATATACTTATATAGTGCCTTAACAGTCATGGTTTTTCAAGCTGGAGATTTGAGATGCCCGCCAACACAGGTACAAGTTTGATATCGCAGATTTGAGAAAAAAAGCAAAAATTTTTCATCACCACTCCTCCGAAGACAGATAAGAGCATAAGAGCATAAGAGCATAAGAGCATAAGAGCATAAGAGCATAAGAGCACAAGAGCATAAGAGCATAAGAGCACAAGGACTCAAGACTCAAGACAAAAGACAGCGGACAGGGCTACAGTATATAAGTATATGCGTATATACTTATATAGTGCCTTAACAGTCATGGTTTTTCAAGCGGGGGATTTGAGATGCCCGCCGGAGCGGGAAAAAATTGGACATCGCAGATTTGAGAAGGCAAAAAATCAGTACCTTGCATTGCAAGGTAGCGCTGTTTTTAACCTTCAAAAACACAACGGAAAAATATAATCGTGGTTCGTGAAGCGTATTGCGCCGTGCGTATTGCGTATTGCGGACAACGGGTAGCATTCAGCGGGCAGCGCACAGAGTTGGAGTATATAAGTATATGCGTATATACTTATGGAGTGCTTTAAGAGTCACGGTTTTTCAAGCGGGGGGATTTGAGA
>Ga0315284_10005757_pt1 | contig 17629 bp, 15 predicted proteins | sample YL17G09_16_MG_FD_203696 | JGI IMG/M metagenome (GOLD analysis project Ga0315284, IMG submission 203696) | Sediment microbial communities from Yellowstone Lake, YNP, Wyoming, USA - YL17G09_16 | ecosystem: Environmental > Aquatic > Freshwater > Lake > Sediment | place: USA: Wyoming | collected...
GGCGTACTCTCCTTGCTCCCGGCCCCGACGCTCACGCGGCCGGCGGTTACTGCGCGGCCACCTTCCTGCGTTTCTGCTCGTCCACCAACGACTTGTAGTACTGGGCCAGGGCCTGCTGGGCCTTGAGCTTCCCCTTGGTGTCGCTCGTCTTTCTCTCCACTCGCTTCGAGCTGTGGTTCATTGGCGACGCAGAACGAAGCTATCGTGGGCGGGCTTTATTGAGACGATGCCTCTTCGTTCCATGGCAGCAGTCTGAGCAGGAGTCTGGGGGAGGTCATCCCACCTCCCTTCTATGGTCGCCCCATCTTGTGACAGTGTTAGATCCCACTCACGGGTCATGGTGTTGTCCCCGCTTTCGACGCAAAACCGGATTCGATTCCCTTGAACTCTCAGGTCATACGCCTCAACGGGATACCCGTTGTGCCTAAAGTGTTGCGTGCCGTCCGGGTCCTGCTGCACTACCAGGACGCCTTTGAGATAGGCAAACTCGCATGGCTCCCCGTTCCAGCGAACCATGTCCCAAGTCCCCTCAAATCGCGGCTTCCTAGCCTCCGCAGCCGCCCTGGCTTCCTCAGCCTCTATCTTGTAGATCTCGTCCTGGGCGGCGCGGGCGCTCTCGGCTGCGGGATCCGCTGCCAGGTACAGCTTCAGCGCGGCAATGGCCTCGTCATACCGCTGCGCCGCCTTGAGCGCCATCCCGCAATCATGGTTGGCCTCCGGCCACCAGGGGGCAACGAGCAGAGCGCTCCTGAACTCATCGATGGCACCGCTGAGATCCTCGGGCTTCTCTGCTGCCCCGAAAAGCGTCGTCGCCATCACATAGTGGCGCCGCGCCTCCTCCGGAAGAGCCGGAGGTGGGGTCATACCTGCCGCCAGCCTGACGATCTTCTCGCGCAGGGCATCGTCGCTGGGGGTCCTCTGCAGATCGTCCACGAACTGCCTGAGCGACCCCTGCTGCAGTCCGTAGAGGTGTGCGGCGACCGCCTTGGCGTCGGAGGCCTTGGGAGCGGCCAGCAGATAGAGCCGCAAGCTCCCGGCGGCTTCGTAGAGCAGGCCTGCCTTCTCTTGCGCGCTGCCGAGGTTGTAGTAGGCCTCCGCCAGCCACGGGGCGGCGAGGGTCGCCTTCTCGAACTCCGTCGCGGCCCGCTTAAAGTCCTCCGGGCTCTTGGCGGTGGTGAAGAGCGACGTGCCACTCGCCATGAAGCCCTTCGCTTCCTCGGTGACCGCCGGAGCCCGCTTCATCGCGAGCACCAGCTTGATGATCTTCTCGCGCAGGGCCGAGTCAGTGGGGGTCTTCTGGAGGGCGGCGAGGGACTGGGTAAGGGCTTCCTGAGGGGTGGACGATTGGGCCTGGGCGGGCCAGGTCGGGATGAGCACCAGCGCGAGGCCGAAGGCTGACATCAGGAGGATTGTCGCTTTCTGTCTCATGGGTGGCTCCGTCCGGCTTTGTGGATGCTCTCGGCTGTCAGTGCCTGATCAGTTGTACTTCGACCGTCTCCCAATGCGGGTTGTCCCCTCCGATTGAAACGGTTCTCATCGTTCCTACGAGTCTAGTCCCATCGGGCGACAAAGCTAGTTGGTAATAGCTAGTATTGAGCTCGGGATCGCTCTCTGGAGGCAACATGGCAAAGGATATGGTTTCGCCGCTCTGTCTCACATCGTAAACAAGCATCTTCGTATCCCGCCAGTCCTGGTCAACTGCCCAATCACCACTTGGCCCCTTGAATATCTTGAGCAAGGTCGGTTGCGGTTGGGGACTGCGGACCCACCCGTTACCGAAATTCAAGAGATACTCCCATGTTCCCTCAAGGCTCCTTGGTTTGGCCTCTACTTCCACGGCGGCCTTCGCCTCCGTCTTCTCCTTTGCGGCCTTCTCGACCAGGTACTCGAGGCCATCTATGCGCTTGCGGACATCCTTAGCATCCTGCGCGTCGGGAGCGGCCAGCAGATAGAGCTTGTAACTGCGGATGGCCTGCTCCTGAAGACTTGCTCGTTCCTGGATCACGCCACAGTTGAAGTAGTACGCAGCAACCCAGGGGGCGATGAGTAGCGCTTTCTCGTACTCCTTTGCCGCGTCGGCCAGGTCCCCGGGCGACTTGGCATCTCTGACGGCGAACTCCGCGCGGTTCCCATATCTCTCCGCTTCGGCGGGAACTGACGGCTTGGGATCCATCACCAGCACTAGCCTGATGATCTTCTCGCGCAGGGCGCTGTTATCCGGGGGAGGGGGTTGATTGGCGGCCGAAGGCTGCTGGCCCTGCACCTGTCCGCTGCCGCCGCAAGTCGGACACGTGATGCGACCGCTCCCCGCCCTTCCCGTGCCGTACCCGGGGTCACCCGGAAAGGGGCTGCCCCTTACCCCGCCACACCTCTCACAGCCATAGGCTCCTTGTTGCCCATGGACGTCTACGTAGCCTGCGATCCCAGTTCCGTTGCAGGCGGGGCATGGGATGGTGCCCTGGCCCTGGCAGGTGGGGCATTGGTCTGTGAGGTCATCCGGCTTCTTCTGCAGGTCGGCCAGGAACTGCTTGAGCAGCCCCTGCTGCAGCCCGTTGAGGTGCACGCCCACTGCCTTGGCATCGGGGGCCTTGGGCGCGGCCAGCAGGTACAGCCGCAGACTCTCTGCGGCTTCGGCAGACATCCCTGCCTTCTCCTGCGCGGTGCCGAGATTGTAGTAGGCCTCGGCCAGCCACGGGGCGGCGAGGGTCGCCTTCTCGAACTCCGCCGCGGCCTGCTTGAAGTCCTCCGGGACCTTGGCGGCTATGAAGAGCGACGTGCCACTCGCCATGAATCCCTTCACTTCCTCAGGGACCGTCGGGGCCGGCTTCATCTCCAGCACCAGCTTGATGATCTGCTCGCGCAGGGCCGCGTCGGTGGGGCTCTTCTGGAGATCGGCAACGGATTGCGTGAGGGTGGCCTGCGGGCTCGGCACTTGCGCCGGAAGGGACCAGATTGCGGCGAGTATCAGCGCAACCCCGAAGGCTGACGTCAAGAGGATTCTCGCGGTCTGTCTCATGGCGTACTCTCCTTGCTCCCGGCCCCGACGCTCACGCGGCCGGCGGTTACTGCGCGGCCACCTTCCTGCGTTTCTGCTCGTCCACCAACGACTTGTAGTACTGGGCCAGGGCCTGCTGGGCCTTGAGTTTTCCCTTGGTGTCACGGCTGCCTAGACCATCAATGATCGTGCGGATCTGCGCGTTCGCGACGCTCCACCGAGTCGCCTCATAACCGTAGTTCACCACGAAGGTCGCGAGGGCCGTGGCCTCCGCGCCGTGCTCAGAGAGCTTGAGCTTGGTCTTCGCGTCAGAAAGGAAGTCATACCCGGCCTGCAGTACGGCCTGGGCGGCCGCGAGCCGGTCCTGCCGCTGATGGGCGCTTTCCGCATAGTCAACACCGGACTTGCCCAGCTCCAGGCTCGCCTTCGCGGCTGCTAACCGAATTCTCGTTGCCTCACTGCCCTCCGGCAGCGCGGCATAGGCCCCTTCGGCGAAGAAGTCCAGCATCGCGCTCTGGAGGAGATCAAGACTGTGCTTAATCGCTTCGGCCTGAGCACGCTGGCTTTCTCGGGTCCAGGCCCTGAGGTCCTTGACGTCGGCCTCGAAGCCGGACTTGGTCCTCACCATCGCGGCGCGGGCGCGGGCTATCTCGGCCGCCAGGTCGGCATCGCTGAGCTGAGTGACGCGGGCCGGTTTGACCGCAGGCTTGACTGGCGGCTTCTGGGGAGCGGGTTCGGTGGGGAGGCTCTTCAGACCAAGGGGCGGCGCGCCCGCGGTCCCCCCGGGAATATCCAGCCGCGAGGGTCCCTTGACGCGCGTGTCAACGGGGGCCGAGTTCTGGTCGCCCTTCTCGAATAAGGTCTTCACGCTAGAACCCCCGACGCCCTTCAGCCCAAGCTCGCCGACCGCCGCTCCCTCGACCCCTTTCAACCCGAGGCCATCGCCGGGGATCACGCCTTTGAGCCCAAGCTCATTCTCCGTGATCCCCTTCATGCTGCGCAAGGCGTCCTTTTTCGCCTTCTCGAACTCCGCCTGCTTCCGTTTCGCCTCTTCCTGTTCCCTCTTCTGCTGTTCCTCAAGCGCTTTCTGTCTCTCGGCGCTGTTGTCAGACGAAGGAGGTTGATTGCCGGCCGAAGGCTGCTGGCCCTGCACCTGTCCGGTTCCGCCGCAGGTCGGGCACGGCTTTCGTCCGCTGCCTGGGACTGCGGTGCCTTGGCACGGGTTGCCGTAGACCCCGCCGCAGTCCGGGCATCCGTGCAGCCCCGTGATCCCTCCGCAGTTCACGGGGTCAATGCCCCTGGCGCCCCCGCATCGCGGGCATGGGATGGTGCGCTGGCCCTGGCAGGTGGGGCATTGATCAGCGAAGCAGGGGGACGGCTGCAGAAGCAAGGCAAGAACGCCACCGACGCACAACGCCGCCAGGAGCAAGCCAAAGGATGCTATGCGGATCTTCACGGGATTCCTCCTGTGTGGAAGCGAGTGCTGGGGTTTCCCTCACTACCGGAGCCACATGCGGCTGAGGTGTTGCAGACAGGTAGCACTCGGCGCCGACATCCGACCATGCTGCGGTAGCCGCCACCGGCACCAAGATAGGAGAATCGGCCGGGAGCAAAGTCCCCGGTCGACTTCACTGCTCTCCCCGCTGCGTTGGAGCGCATGGCGCTCTCCATTTCGGCTTGTTGGCTTCGGCCGGCTCGGGCGGGCGGCATGGAGGCCGCGATAGGCCAGCAGGGGACTTACAGGTGCCGCCGTTCGATGTGCGGGTTCGGTGTAGCGGCACGGACTCCTTCCATTCGGCCGGGGATGACTGGCACCCGGCCCGCTGAAGCTATGGGAGACAGCCCTCGGGCACCTTTGACTTCGGGGTTCCCCCTCGGTCTGAGGTCAACGCCTGAGGGTTCGTCGCAGTTGGAGGGATGACGGCGCCCCTACCACCACCCCGCTCCCGAACGCGGCCCTGAGGCCGACGTGACGCGCCGTTTCGGCGCCATTCGACCAGACGACGGTGGCGAAACGGGCTGCAGGGCTAGGCCAGGGGTAGCTCGTAATCTGTGGGAAGCGAGAATGAGGGTGGCTCGTGAGCATCCCTTAGCAGGCCCGCGGGTCCACCCTGAACACTGGCTACTTGCTGTGTCATAGTGGCGGGACGCAGACTGAGCGTGGCCATGGGCCGCTATCGAGCACAGCATCGATGAGGTGGAGGCCTCTAACTTGGCTGTTGATACGAGGGCTGCCTTCGTGGTGTTTCTCGCCTCGCCGGGGGATCTCGCGCCAGAGCGCGAGCTGGCGCGCCAGATCGTCGAGCGCCTGAACGTCGGGCTCGCGGCTCAATGGGGCATGGTTGTCGACCTGAGATGCTGGGAGCACATGGGGCCGGATAGCGGCGATCCACAGGACGCTATCAACCCGCATGTGGACATATGCGACCTGTTCGTTGGGCTGCTCGGAGAGTCATGGGGCTATCCGACGCGCGAGCACACCTCGGGTTTTGAGGAGGAATACACGCGGGTCAGCTGTCGCCGGGAGCGGACTGGCGGTCCGGACATCTGGCTCTACTTCAGGGCTATCGAGCCCAAGCGGCGCGCCGACCCCGGGCCGGAACTCCTGAAGGTGATCGAATTCAGAGAGCGGGTTCGCAGTGAGCGGAGGCACTTCTACAGGGAGTTCGGAGCAGAGGATGACTTCGCCGTGTTGTTCCACGACCGCCTCGTACTGCAGTTGTGGGATCTGGCTACGAAGATCCGAGGCGCAGCCGCCAGTAACGACGCTACGGCATCAGCTCCTGCCGCACCAGACGTAGGGCTGCTGGACGCACAGGCGTCAACGGACGCCACAGGCTACCCCGACGAGGTGCGACGGCTGACGCAGTTCATCACGAGCAGAACAGCGGGCGATGGACCGAACGCAGCGGACGTGGAGGATGTGGCTCGGCTCTACCTGCTTTCTTCCGCATGGTTCCATTCGCTCCGGCTTGCCGGGGTGCTGGGGGTTCATGAGGCCCACGTGTTCTATGGTATGCGAAAGCAGTTACATCTGGCCACAGAGGAGCACCGCCTGCTGCTGCGGTCGCTCTTGTCCGATCCGCATGGAGCGAAGCCCGGCTACTACTGGGTTCGGTCTGCGCCCGACGCGGAGTTCGGGGAGGACCTTGCGGCTGTCGCACAGCATGACAGCGAGGACGACGTCAGGGTTGGGAGCTTGTGGCTCCTCACCATCGGCCGGTACGAGTTGTCGACGGATGCGATGCGCGCCCTTGCAGGCGATCCCTCGGCGGCCGTGAGGCGCGCTCTTCTGGAGTATGTGGAGACGCGCGGGCCCGCTGAGGGACTCCCTGTGGCGGATCTGCTGCTCGAGGCCGCGGAGGCTGATGTGCGGGATGTCGCCCGGAGGGTCCGGCTGGCTCTCCTCGCCGCGGCTGATCCTGATATGGCCGTCCGCGAACTGTCGCGGCTGGGCGTAGTGGACCTGGACAGGGTGGAGTCGGCTACTAGGAACAGGCTCGCGCGGGCATCGCGCGACGCGCTGCTGGAGTTGCTGCGAGGAAGTGCCCCGCACCTGCGCCGATTCGCGGCGTCAGCCCTGGCAGGGCGGAGTGATGCCACGTACGAAGATGCCCTCATACTGGCGACTGATTCGGACGTGTTCGTTGCCTCGGCTGGGCTACTTGCGCTGATCCGCCTGGGCGCCGACGTGTCGCTCGTACTCCAGCAATTCTGCACTCGGTGCGACGAAGTGCGCTCCCAGTCACGGGGCTTCGGCCGTACGCTCCTACCAGACGCCGAGGTCAGGCGGGCGTACGTTCGATCCCTGAACTACGACCAACTGGCATCGTGCCTTGACTTTCACCACCGGGACGGCCCGGCGGCGTACCGGGCCCTTGCCTTGGATCACTTCGAACGTGCTGGAGATCGCATACGGGCCGACCTCGGATCCCACTTCGAGAGCCTGAAACAGGAGTACTGGCGGCGGGTTCGGAGAGAGCGGGGCGACCTGGCTGCCCAGGCACTAGCCGCGCGGCGACGTGATAGGCCGGGACTCGAGGGTCTGCTGGAGAGGGAGTTTCTCTCGGCAGCATTGGCAGGCCTGGCCGAACATGGGGCGCCCGACGATGTTGGATTCGCCCGTGAAGCGCTCGAACAAGGGTTGATGCTAGGCGAAGGGGTGGGGGACGCCGTGAGGTTGTTGTCCAAGTACGGTGGCCCCGACGACGTACCCCGCCTGCTGGCAGTCGCCGAAACATACTACGGCGACGTCAGGACTGCCGCTGTCGCCGCCGCTGTGGCCTTGGCACCTGGACTAGGTGGCGCTGCTGGCCGCCTGCTCGAGGCCAAAGACGGCAACCTGGTACGCATGGGGATCGCGTCGCTAGTCGGCGCTGACGGCAAGGACGTGCGAGCCGCCATCTGGGAGCTTCTGTCGTCGCCTCAGCTTGTGGTGAGGAACGCGGCCGCGGCCTACTTCGTACTCACCTCCGACGAGGAGCAGTTGCTCCAGCTGGCCGTGGCATACCAAGAGCAAGCGCCCTGCTACTACTCAGTCGTGTGCGCGTTCGATAGGGCTCTTTACGCGCCGGGCAAGTTGCGGGGTGCCTTCAGGACGATCGCGGAGGGCCTGCTCCGTTGATGGTCGTCGAAGCGCAGCGTGACGAAGACGAGGTCCGCCTGGCCACAGTTCCCCTCCGAACCTGCGTCCGATGATCGGCATTATCGGACGCGGATTCGAGCCGGGAGGAGAACTGAAGCCGGGGCCGGCGAGGCCACTGCAGCAGCCTGCGCCGCCCATGAAGCGCCGCAGTCAATACCTCTCATCCCGCTCCCGAACGCGGCCCTGAAGCCGACCAGCCGGAGGCTGGCAAGCGTGACGCGCCGTTTCACGCGGATTCCGCCGAGAGCCCCACGAGATTCACTGGCCTTCTGCGAGGGGCGCTGGCTCTGATAGGGTGATCAGTCGATCTGCGTGACCTCTCCCTCCCTCTCACCGGCTGGCGATACCTGAGGCGCGGGGGACGGGAGGGCCGTATTGGAGATCCGTCCCGAAGGTGATATAGTCTGGCTGCGACAGGACGGACGTTTCACCTCGATGGCCGCTGGCCACAGCGGGTTTGCCCGCGGTGGCCGACGTCTGTCCTGTCGCAAGGCTGGCGGCCAGGCTGCCGCGGGCTCTCTTTGGCCCACGCAGACCCGGACCGTCGCCACTGGGAAACGGAGCAGTCTCTCCGTGAAGCTGCCAGGGGAGCGTCGGATGCCCGAACGAAGCGCACAGTTGGTCTGCCAGCATCTTGAGAACGTCTCCCGCGACGCACTTCAGCATTACTCAGAGATCATCCGCACCTTCGTCCGCGGCCGTCATGGGATATACGCGCTCTATCGAAAGAACCGCCTCTACTACGTCGGCCTCGCCACCAACCTCCGCGCTCGCATCAACCAGCACTTGCGCGACCGCCATTCGGAGACCTGGGACCACTTCAGTCTCTATCTGACAGTGGGCCATCAGCACCTCCGGGAGATAGAGTCCTTGCTGGTGAGAATAGGCCGGCCGCGGGGTAATCGAGCAAAGCCCAAGTTCCTGCGCTCTGAGAACCTGGGTCCAGGCCTCCGCCGACAGGTCAGCGAATGTCAGCGCAGGGAACTGCGAAAGCTGTTCCCCGGCGTAGCCGGTGTGGGCGCCAAGCAGCAGATGACAGGGAAGAAGCGGGAACTGCCAGCCCGAGAAGGTCGCAGGCCGACACTAGCGCCCTATGTCACCAAGGGATTCCCCATCAGGTTCAGGTTCAAGGGGAAGCTGCATAGGGCGCGGGTGCGTGCCGACGGCACGATCCGTTACCAGGGCCAGGTCTTCACCTCGCCCTCGAGCGCTGCCGCAGCGGTGACGAAGAAGGCCTCGGACGGATGGAAGGCCTGGCGATACCAGCGCGCGCCTGGCGATTGGGTGCCATTGTCCGAACTGCGGAGGTGAGACGCTGTCGGCAGATAGCCAGCGCTGCGGCCCTGTACTACTGCCGCTCCTGAACGCCGCACTGAAGCCAACCTGACGCGCTGTTCGCCGCCCTTTGCGGCACCGCGCTGAGTTCACCCTCAGGATGATCGGCCCTCACTCCCGCGATCACTGCCGATCCGGACGGTCCGGCCAGCACAGCATCTCGCTTTCCCCCCTAGGCCTTGAAGATATAGGTCGTGTTGCCCACCGTCAGCCTCCCTCGCTCACGCGCCGGCCTCTGGCGACGCAGGCCGGACCGGCTGATGCGGGCGATGCGAAACGGAGGGTATGTCGGGGCCGGCTCCACCCAGAACGCTTGCACGACGGCATCGCCGGTGTCGGTGCTGCGCCCCAGCCGCTTGCGAATATCGTCTTTGGACTCGACCTGGTAGCGCCCCCCGCTCGTCTGCCGGTAGTGCGGCGCCGTCAGATCGCCGGTGAGCAGGTCATCAAGAGGCAACGCTACCGCCGGCTTGTTCGCCGGGTCGAGCAGCTCCCGCAGGTTCCACCAGGCGGCGGCCCGCTTGTTCACGAATGCCAACTCGCCCGACCGGTCCTTCCAGTCCGTCGCCTCGCCAGCATTGAACGCCTCGACCGCTTGCTTATCCTCCCGCAACTTGTCCACCACGCCGGCGCCTACCCCGACCACGTCCACCACCGCGTACCCGCCGTGCCCGCGCAGCACCGCCGCCACATGGCCTGTTACCGTCATGGTGTCCGCCACGGCGTATGGTCGGAGCTCCCGGATCGCCTCGCCGTGCCGCAACGCCAGCACCGTCGCGTCGCCGCCCCGGCCCACGTCCACGCCGACGCAGGTGAACTCCGGCCACTCATCCGATTTCTCCAGTTCCAGCCATCTCTCGTTCGCCGCCTCGATCCATGAGAGCGGGATCATCCCTTCCTCCTCTGACGACGCGAACTCGCCGAGCACGCGGTTCTGGTACATGACGCTCGCCTCGGGCCACTGGGCCTGCCGTGCCTCCGCCCATTCGCGGAAGCCGCTGTTGGGCCGCCCCGCGATCACCTCGTCCTTCGTGACGTGCTGGACCCGCCAGTCAGCATATCCGGGCTTGCGCGCGTGGATCTCGTAGAATCGCCCCTGCGGTTCTCCTGGCGTGCTGATGGCGAGCGCGTAGCAGTCGCCGCCGGCCAGCGCGCCCTCCGCCGCGTCCCAGATCGCTGGCGGGATCGCCTTCGCCTCGTCAAACACGTAGAGCAGATGATCGGCGTGCGCGCCCTCGATGCTCTCTGGCTTGTCGCTCGCCACCGCGAAGGCCTGGCCATGCTGTAGTTTGAGTATCAGGTCGAGCAACTCCGTCCGCGAGTCGAATGGCTTCCGGCCGACTGCATCCCAGTTGAGCCGCCCCGCCCAGATGTGAATCTCGGGCCAGAGGTAGAGGCTGAGCTGGCGCCACACGCTCGCGGTCGTGACCGCCTTCCAGTTGATGCCCTGCTCTTCGCGGGTCAGGGCGAAATGAAGCACTACCCAGGCGGCAAGGGCAGTTTTCCCCAGGAGGTGCGGCCCGCGCACCGCCTGCCGCCTGTCCCCTTGGTCGAACTTGCGCAACACCTCCACCTGGTAGGGAGTCGGCCCCTCGCCTTCCTTCCAGGCGATACAGTCGCGCACGAACCCCAGCCGGTCGTTCCGGTAGCCGGCGAGGGAGGCCTCCGTCGTCTGGGCCATGAACTCGCGTGCGACCAGGCCCAGCAGGCTACTCGGCGGTGGCTCTGTCGATCTCCTGGATTCGCTCGGCCAGCTCATGCCATCGCTCCCGTGGAACGAAGTCCCGCATCAACTCAGCCACCTTCCGGACGGTCTCGCGCAGTTCGCTCCCCTGGTAGATGAACTCGGTCAGTTCGTGCTTCTGAGGTGGCGGCCCGTCGTGATAGTCGAAGATCAGCTTCACCAGCGCCGCATTGCCCTTGGCGGCGTTGACAACGATGGACTCGGTGAGCAGTTCGTAGAACTCCCTCTCGCCGCCCTTGCCGTCCTTTGCTTTCTTCCGCAGCGCCTGGATGAGCAGATTCCGCAGGCTCTTGCTGCCCTTGGGCCGGCCCCCGGGATTGCCCGATTGGCCGGGCATGAACCCCTTGCCGGTAATGCCGCCCAGGTTGTTCCTCGGTTGTTCCTGAACCTCATCAGTCATGTCAGCACCCGATCTCCACCCCACGCGCCGCGGCAGCCTCGGAGAAGCTCTGCCCCGTCGCCTCCAGGATCGCCTCCTTGCCGGTTAGTTGCTGCCAGCGCAGCACGGACACGTCCACGTAGGCCGGGCTCAGCTCGATCCCAAAGGCGCGACAGCCGAGTTGCTCGGCGGCGATCACCGCCGGGCCGCTGCCCAGGAACATGTCCAGTACGACCTCTCCGGGCCGCAGATGATTGCGGATCGGGATGCGCCAGAGTTCCGTTGGTTTGGTGGTCGGATGCTGGTGTTCGCTCTGCCGGGCGATCTGCCACACCGTAGACTGGTTGCGCTTGCCCAGGAAGGTATGTCGTTCCCGCCAGCCGTAGAGGCAAGGCTCATGCCGCCAATGATAATCCGCGCGGCTGAACTGGAAGCTCTCCTTGACCCAGACGATCTCCTGGTGGACTTGCACGCCTACCGAGGCCAGGGCGGCCAGGAATGCCGGCCGGGTGATCGATGCATGCCAGACATACCAAGCGGCATCATCGGTGGTATGAATGGCGGCCGCGCGGAAGGCAGCCGTCAGGAAGGCCTCCAGCGCCGGTGCGTCGAGGTCGTCGTTGGCGATCGGATCGTAGACTCTGCCCCCGCCGTGCTCTCGCCGGTGCGCGTTGCCGTCATAGGAGACTCCGTAGGGCGGATCGCAGGCAAGCAGGGCTGCCCTCTCTCCCTCCATCAGTCTCTCGACCACGGACGGATCGATAGAGTCTCCGCACATGATGCGATGCTGCGGCATCGGCACCGCGGTGAAACGCTTGCCGCAGTGTTCGCAGGTGCACTCAATCGCTTCGCTCATCGCGCACCTCCTCGAAGGTCTGGCCGGTTGCGGCCAGCAGGGGCTGCTGGCTGGTGAGCTTCATCCAGCGCAAGAGCGCGACGTCGACATAGGCCGCTGAGATGTCCAGGCCGAGGCATCGACGTCCGACCTGTTCAGCCGCGACGAGAGTCGTACCCGAGCCGAGGAACGGCTCGAGGATCGAGGCGCCCTCGCCGGAGTAGTTGCTTAGAAGGTCGGCCCACATCCTGACCGGTTTCGGACAGGGATGGCCTCCGGTCCCACCATGCGTGCCGGCCGGGAAGTCGAAGACGTCGTTTGCCCGGGTGCGAGGCCAGCGCTCTCCGAAGAACAGGATCGGCTCCCAGCACCAGAAGCGGGAGATCTTGCCGTTGGTCATGGCGTTGGTCTTGATCCAGGGCGCCACGTGGTAGGGATCGAAGAGCCGCAGCCACAGCGAGAGGTTATTGCAGCCGGGCGTGACGATCTGCCGTTGGCTGAGAGCGCGCGCCGCCTCGAACCACTGCCGGGTGAACTCTCGATAGGCCTCCGCGGTCTTGTCGTCGTCGGTTTGCTCGTCATATCCCAGACCCACGTTGTAGGGCGGATCGGTCGCCAGCAGCTCGCAGGCTTCGCCGGAGGTCAGCTCCGCCAGATCCGCCTCACTGGTGGCATCGCCGCACATGACGCGATGCTTCACCTGCGGCTCCGCTTCGAACCGATGCCCGCAGTGCTGACAGGTGCACTCAGACATCGGTCAGCCTCCCACAGCGAGGACACCGTGCCACCCGGCCCAAGAACCAGAGATCGCCCGGCCGCGTCACCGGCTGGGCCGGCGGCTCCGGGGCATCGACTTCCACCGGCTCCTCCTCGGGCTCGAACTGGCTCATCAGCTCGGCCAGCGCCTGGTCGGTGTAGCCGGTGATCTCCATGTCGGCGCCCGCGACCTCGAGCATTCCGGAGTCGAGTTCCTGGAGCAGCTCCTTGAGGGTGGGGTTGTCCATCTCCGACAGCTCGCTGAGACGGTTATCAGCGATGAGGTCCGCCCACTCCGCGGCTTCGGTGCCGTAGTTCTGGCGGTCCACGGGAGCGAGGTCAACACCGAGCAGCTTCGCCGCCGCCAGCCGGCCGTGTCCCCGGACGATGAAGCCGGAGCGATTCGACACCGTGATGGGTGCCCGCCACCCCTGGTGCTTGATGATCTTGGCGAGCAGGCGGATCTGCTCGTCCGAGTGACGGTTGGGGTTACGCGGGTTGGGAACGAGCGTCTCGACATCCACGATTTCGTCGTGCGCGCAATGCACGGGGATGCCGGAGGCAAAGACGGTTTCCGTCAGGGTGACAGCAGGCCCGCCCGCGACACGATCTGGCGCTTGGTCCATGTTCCCACCTCTTCCCTCAGCCGCAGTGGCGGCCGATCACAGATGTGAACCCCAAAAAGAGACAGCCAGCCCCTGGGTCCAGATTCGGGATCATGACTCCCTATCTCGACTCAGACGCTGACTGTCGACCGCCAGCTCTTCACCCCGAACCCGCCAAAGGCGGGTAAGCCCGCGCGGGCCAGGGGCCTGATTCTGTCAGTGGCATTCTACCACATCAAACGGATGATTGCTAGCGCCTCTGAGTAGTATCCGCTTGAGGCCCGGTCGTGCTCGCCGCAGGAGGATTCGTCTTCCCGGCGCTCCTCTTTGCGCCGCGCTTCAGGTCTTCATCGGTAGGGAGGACGCCGATCTCACGCAGACGGCACACCAGATTGACGTTGCGCACGAACCTTCTGGCAACCGCGATGGCGTTGGCACCATTGAGTTCCGCTGCGGAAACCACACCCTCCTTCTCAAGGTTGATGCCTACCTGGCAGCGGCTACACGCGGGGCCAACGCAGAAATCGCTCAACGACCTGATGCCTGTCCATTTCACCGTATTGGCCATCAGCCCACACTTTCGCGCCGTAGCCAGGCGAAGAGCTGTCGACCTCTCGCGGGGGATCCTGCCTGAGACCTTCCCCCACTCTGTTACGCGTCTGCCCTTAGCGAACTCCAGGCGCAGGTCAGCTAAGTCGCGCCCGGACTCCTTCAGCATGCGCAATATTGGTTCGGCCCGATCTTTCCATCGTTTCCACTTGCCGAGATACTCATCGAAGAACTCCTCCTGAAGACCCTTCGTCCGGCGAGCTCGGTCGTAGTACTTCTTGAACGTACCAGGGTTGCTGATCTCGCCCGGGCAACACGCCTCCCACGCTGGATGCACTCGCTTCTTCCAAGCGATCCTTGCGCTGGTCTCAAGACTGCGCCTCAGCAAGTTCTGTAGCGACACCTCCCGCTGGGCCACGAAGGCAAGCACCCTCCAGTACAGATCGCCTTTCTCGTATCGCCTGCTGCCGGCCGACTTGCGGTAGGGGGATTTCCTCAGGAGGCCTTTCTCGTCTATAGCAGACACGTAGGCGGCGAGAATCACGGCCGCTCTCTCCGCGGCTCCTTGGTACTCTGCAAGGGCCTCCTCTACGTCCGCCTCACACGTGGCCGCGCGGAACTCGTGCGCGAAGTCCTTGTCGACCTCTCTGCGATCGGCATCAGGTATGGGCACTGGAAGGCCAAACTGCTCCCCTAGGTCCCGCCATATTCGGCTGACCCCTTCCTCGAGCGCCCTCCTGATCTGCTCTCGGTTCATCAGCAGTCTGCTCCGCATTCGCGATAGGGACAGGGACAACTGAGTACCAGAAGCCGCATGGGATAATCCCGCTGATACAAGCAGGTGCGTGTTCGCACCGACAGTCTACAACGGAGAACGTGTGATGTCCAACACCTGGCTCACTGCACCACAAGCTGCAAAGCAACTGGGCCTTGCCGCCTACTCGCTTCATCGGATGGCGCGGCGGGGTGAACTGCGCTTCCAGCGTCTAGGGCGATTGTGGCTGTTCGAACGCCGCGAGATCAGGCGACTGAGCCGCGCTCGGAGAGCATCGAAGCCATCGACGGAGACTCGCCTCCAGGGGGGCGTTCATGCCGACTAAGGCAGCGGGGAAGGGCCGCGCCACGCTAACGCGTGAGACCTTCTCGATCAGCCGCGAGACCGAGTTCTTCACCGAGAAGGAACTGGAGATGCAGATCGGCCACGGCCGGCAGTGGTGGCCCGTGGCGCTAATCAAGGAGTTGATGGACAACGCCCTTGACGCCTCCGAATCCGCGCAGGTGCCGCCCGAGATCGACGTCGAGGTGACCGAAGATGGCTTCTCCGTCCAGGACAACGGTCTCGGCATCCCGGAGGACGTGATCGCCCGGTCCCTCGACTTCATGCAGCGGGTCAGCGACAAGGCACTCTATGTGTCGCCGACCCGCGGCCAGTTGGGCAGCGCGCTAAAGACTGTGTGGGCGGCGCCCTATGTCGCCAATGGCAGCGGGCGGGTCGAGGTGGAGACGGGCGGCCGCCGCCACCTGATCGAGGTGTCGCTCGACGAGATCGCCCAGCGGCCGCAGGTTAGCCATACCGTGGGGGACGACTCTCTTGTAAGAAATGGGACCTGCGTGCGGGTGGCCTGGCCCGACTTAGGTTGCTCAGACGCTGCTGACGACGACTACGATTCTTACAACAGCCCCCCCACCGTGCAGGAATTGGTGGAGGCGTACGCCGCACTCAACCCCCACGCCAGCTTCCGATTCAGCAAGCTTACCTACCAGGCGACAGACCGCGATTCTTACAAGTGGCGGGCGGCCGACCCGACTTCGCCCCACTGGTACACCCCCGAGACGTTGCGGAGCCTGATCGCCGGATTCCTCCTGCGGGAGCGGGAGGGCGGCCGGGCGCGCACCGTCCGCGAGTTCGTTTCGGAATTCCGCGGCCTCTCCAGCACGGCCAAGCAGAAGCAGGTGACAGCGGGGCTGTCGCGGGTGCATCTGCGCGATCTGGCCGGGGACGGGGCGCTCGACACCGGCATGGTCGAGCAACTGCTCCAGCGCATGCAGGCGCTTTCCAAGCCGGTGAAGCCACAGGCGCTGGGCGTGATCGGGGAGGAGCACCTCAAGTCCTGGATGGTGACCCACGCCAATGTCTCCGGGGAGAGCGTGAAGTACGCCCGCAAGCTAGGAGTGGAGGACGGTCTGCCCTTTGTGATCGAACTGGCGTTCGGGGTGCGCCAGGGGGATGAGGACGGTCGCCGGGTGATCTACGGCCTGAACTGGGCCCCGGCACTGGGCACACCTGTGCCCGAACTGTCGACCCTCATGCAGCAGATGCGAATGGACCCCCATGATCCGATCACCGTGGTACTGCACATGGCGAAGCCGCGCTTCGACTTCGTTGACCACGGAAAGTCGAGGCTGCAGCTATGAGCGACAGCATGGCCGAAGCGCTCGCCAGTGTGGTGCGGTCGGTGGGGAAGTCGTGGAAGCAGGCGAAGCGACGGGCCGACCGCGAGGATCGGGTATCGAGCTGGGACCTGGGCCGAATGCGGGGTGGATACTCCCGCACCACGATCCGCGAGGTCGCCTTCCGGGTGATGGAGGCCGCTTACATGAAGGCCTCCGGGAACGGCCGGTATCCCGCGAACGCCAGGCAGATCTACTACGCCGCCCGACCAGCGATCTTGGCGGAGGCCGACGCCGAGAGTTTGGACTCACAGTACTTCACACAGGAGCTTCTGAAGTCGTATCTGGAGCGGCGGAGGCCGGACTGGGATGTAGTCTTCGATGCCCGCGGACACTTCACCGAGCCCCATAGGAACGGGCGGGACCGGCAGCCTCCAGTGGGCCTGGGGGGTGCTGAGGTGCGGGAGTACGTGGGGAGGTTCACTGCGACCCAGGTGAACGAGACACCCATCTTCCAGAATCCAAAGATGATCGCGACGGTCGGCCCTGCCCTCCGCTTCAGTGGTGTGCTGTTCATTGAGAAAGAGGGGTTCGATCCGATCCTCGAGGCGGCCCGTATCGCTGACCGCTACGACCTGGCGATAGCCTCCACCAAAGGTATGCCAGTCTCAGCGTGCTGCGACCTGCTGGGCAAGATCGGCCTGCCTGTTTACGTAGTGAGGGATTTCGACAAGGCCGGCTTCTCCATCGTCTCAGCATTGCGCCGTGGAACCCGGGGCAGCCGCAGCCGGCCCGCAACAGTCATCGATCTGGGGTTGCGGCTGGCCGATGTCGAGGAGCTGGAGAGAGAACCCGTCGCTTACAGCTGTCCGTTGAGTTGGTCTTTGAACCTTCGGGACAACGGCGCCACGGAGGAAGAGATCGGAGTTCTCTGTGGGCCGCATCACCATGGCCCGTGCGAGCGAGTCGAGCTGAATGCGATGACCTCGGATCGGTTCATCGAGTGGCTGGAAGGCAAACTGGATGGACGCGGCGTCCAGAAGGTGATCCCTGACAGCAAGGTGCTGGGAAGGGCCTACCGCCGGGCGAGATTCCTCCAGAAACTCGACCGCGCACAAGCGGGGTTGGCGGAGCAGATGAAGGCTGACGCAGTCGCGCTCCCCGCGGCGTTGCCGAAGAAGGTCGAACGCCTGCTCCAAGAGACACCCGAGCTAAGCTGGGATCAGGTTATCTGGACGCTCGCCGCTCGGGACGGCGATGGTGACAGGGGCCGTCGTGGCACCCAGCGCAGGAGGTCGCTCCGGAATCCCGATAAGGGAGGCGCGCAAGCGTGACCCGCGCCCCCCAGCCAACCGCCGGTACGGTAGAGGTGGCCCAACGAGAGCGCGGCCTCCG
>Ga0315284_10005759_pt1 | contig 17625 bp, 18 predicted proteins | sample YL17G09_16_MG_FD_203696 | JGI IMG/M metagenome (GOLD analysis project Ga0315284, IMG submission 203696) | Sediment microbial communities from Yellowstone Lake, YNP, Wyoming, USA - YL17G09_16 | ecosystem: Environmental > Aquatic > Freshwater > Lake > Sediment | place: USA: Wyoming | collected...
GTAGCACTGACTTGCGTAGGTACGTTCACGCCCGCCATAAGCGAGAGCAAGGTGGCCTTCTTCTTCGCGTACCCAGCGGCAGAATCCTCAATGACCACGATATCGGCAGGAACGGGCACGGCCTTGTTAGTGAGATTGAAAATCTCAGAGTCTACGTTCTGGTGAATTGCTGGCTCAGTCAGCATTTCACGTCAACTCCGTGATGCGTGCCGAACCGTTCGCAGAGGCCCAAATACCGTCAATCGCCCCTTGGAAGATAGGCAGGATCATTTCCCAAGTGGACTTCGGCGTCATCAGGTACGTGAAGCTAGTGGTGGACGCCGTAGCGCCGTATTTCACGTACAACGACTGATTCGAGTCGTTGAATATGATCACACCACGACGATTGGTGTTGGCGGCCAACAACGATACGGTGGTAGCTGAAGACGCCACGTTCGTGAGGGCTGCCGCAGCGGCCACAAGCGATCTGTCATTAGGAGAGAGCGCAACAACCAACGCAGGGTCCGCAGCCACCGCAGCGGTGCTTGGGGCTTTCACCGTGGCGAATCGCGCGTTGGCCCCGTCAGTTCCAGCAATCAGTAGTGCCTGCGTGTTTGCGGGGATCGCAACGCCATTAGAAACGGCCATTTCAACGCCGTTGGCGTCCAACAGCACCACAGGCGGCAATGTGAAACCAATAGCCATCAGATCACTTCCACCCCAAACAGATTGAAGCTGGTATTCGCGGTGTCGCTATACACACGCACTACATCCGTTGCCGCCAAGGTCACGCCGATGGTAGCGGTGAACGTCGAGTTTGCGAGCAACGTGACGTCATAGAACAGGTACTGCTTGGGCGCATCCGCTGCTCCCGCCACAGCCACGCTCACGCGGAACTTGATCTTAGTCGCGTTCTGGTTACAGACCGTGATCGTAGACGCAGTTACGCTCGTGGCCCCTGGAACGGTGTACAGAGCCGTAAGCGAAGCCGCTCCAGGCGCAATCTGCCCCAGTACCTTGAGCGCTTCAGCCACGGTTTTGTTAGCCCCCCATCAGCAAGAAATGCCTACGCCACGCCAAGTCGGGTATCGTTGCGGCACTGCGCGGATTGAACACCCCGTACTGATCTTTCATACGGAAATCGCCATCCACCATGCGTTGTCCGCCCAGCGATGTAGGATCATTTCCAGGGGACAGGTTTTCGTAAACCATCCCTTCTTCATCAGCTTCCCCCGGATGCCGATCTGGCGTTGTAGGCATTAGACCCTCCGCTTAGGACGTCCGCGTTTTGGTGTCTTCTTCTCAGGAGTAACAACCGGAGGAGCAACAACCGGATTTTGGCGTTCCTCTGCCAAACGACGCTCTTTCACGGTCATGCCTGGGCGCGTAACGTGCTCAACAACAGGCACAGCCCCTTCATCGGTTGCTGCCGCCACAGGAGCTTCCAGAACCTGGCGCATCTTCGTCTTTTCGGCCTCTTGATACACGCTTACGGACTGAACCGACTTCTCGAACGCTGCGACTTTTCCATTGGCCGTCATCAGCATGTTACCGGTGTGACGAGCCAAGTTTTCAAGCACCGCAACGGCTCGATTGACGTAGAGCTTGGCGAACTTGGCTTGCTCCAAGTCCAACAAACCACCCGTGATGTCGGTGTCCACAACAGCGAGTAGCTTGGCTACTGCTTTGGCGGACTCATTCAACGCAGCTTGAGCGCCGCTCGCTTGAGCAACTTCGTTCTTGGCGGCTTCAAGCAGATCGTCCATCCGCACACCAATGTCGTGTGCGGTGGCGATCTTTACTTCGCTTTTCAGGGTGTTACTCACGCGGTCCCCTTAGAATCAGGCCCAAGCAATGACGCAAAGCACGTCGTTGAGCTTGACCTTGAACTCAAACTTCAACTGCGCCGCAGGAGTCAACACCGTGCCGGGGTAGTAGTCGTTGTTCGCTCCAGAGTTTGCACCAGGACGAATCAAATCGCCGTTCAAGAACACGTCGTAGTCAGTGAGGAACGCGCCGAGCGCCATGTTCGGCAAAGCCGTGTCCAGGTTGCCATCTGCAAGGCTCACGTTGGTATCCGCATTGGTCGTGACCGTCACGTTGCTGTAGGTCTTGGAGACACGAGACCCTGTGGTTTTTGCCAGGTAAATACCACGCAACAGCGAGACTTCACCGCCGAACGCTGTCTCGTAGTCATCCCATTCAGCCGTAGTGTCCGAGAGCTTGATGCCGTTGGTCTGAGCCCATGTCGAACCTGCCTGGTTACTGTCGTCCAGGAACAACTCGCGAGCACCCAACAGACGCAGATCGTTCGTGCCTGTGGTTTCGATCGTTCCAGTGCTGGCAATAACCGTGGTTCCGATGTCGATTTCGACGCCGCCTGTCGCGGCTTTCAGACCGCTGGCAAAGTCGTTCAGGATCGCGTCGTTGTTGAACACATCAACGGCAGCGCCGAACTGGATCTCGCTGGTGCCTCCTGTGGACCCTTCCAAGATGCGCAGCAAGTTGGCGTTCAACAGATCGCGGATCACCCAGGCGATACCTGCGGCATTCAGATCCAACGTGGCGTTGGTGGCCTGCTCGACAACGGTCGCGCCCTGGTTGTCGTACGCGCGCTGGCGCGTGACATCCGTGTTGGACGAGGCGTCCACGAAGCTCGACTGACCCAGGAAGCAATCTTCTGGGATGTTGTCCAGCTGATACCGGCTGACCCAGGCGTAGTTGATCGTTTTACCTGCGATGTCGGCCACCGGACAGGCTTCGAGATCATCGAGCGCAGCGTTCTGCCGAACAAACGAAAGTTTGGCTCGGTTGCCCGCAGACGTGTCGTTGAACGCGGCTCCATCGACACCAGTGCTTTCGTACTGGAGCAGAGCGAACACGTCACGACCAGACGACTGGATCACCTGGCCCGTAGTCGAATCACGAACGATCATCAAGTTCTTTGGGTAAATCGCGTTCGCCCCTGCAAGCTCGGTTAGCTCGAAGACGTCGAAACCAGCGCCGCTAAGGGCCGACTGAGCAACCACGGCACCGTCAACCGTGAGGGCCACAGCAGCTACAGCAGGAGGCGTTTCGGACGAACCGAAGGTCAGGATCTCCCAGTTCTGCGCCGCCGTGACGGTGACGTCCGTGAGCAGGGCTTCACGACACAAAAGCTTCTGCGACTCAAGTTCATCGAGATCGAAGTTCAGGTCGCGAATAGCGCGTTTCTTGCTGTTGATCGTTGGGACATCGTCGTACCAGTTGCCGCTGGTGGTGGACCAGATCAGGCGATTCAGCTGAGAACGGATGCCGTTCAGATCCCGTTCGATCTCCGTAGCCCCCGATTCCAGGGTTACGCCAGCTGCCAGGGTGTCGTCGTACAGGTCAGAGTTACGGATCTGGGTGTCTTGACGTTCAAAAGTACGGGCCATCTAAAACTCCTGTTACGGCAACTTCTTGGTGTAGTCCGACGTCATTTTATCGCCCGGTTTAGGAGCGATGAGCATGGTGACCCTATCATAGCCGGTTCCGATACCGCCACTCTCAGAAAGGGCATAATCGTCAGTTTCTACAAGCCTTTGGCCGTTGTAGTACACAGCGATCGTGTCAGCCCCGGAAACGCGAACGAAAATCTCGGGTGTGGTGAAAACCAGGTTCACTCCGTTGATGGCCCCGATCAGCCCAATGCCTATACGCCGTAGTCCTTGAAGCTGGCTCAGCGTCAGCAGGTCAAGAACGCCAAGACCGGCGAAGTCGAGGTACCAGTTGCCGGGGTCATCGCCCCAAATGATCCGCTTGATCTGGCTGAGAACGAACTCCTGGTAGTCCTCCTGAGTGACAGACCCACCAGTGGCCCCGGCTACTATTTGAGCGGGAGTCTTCTGATCATCCGTGGCGTCAGCGACGCGAACGCGATCATAACGAATGCGCTGTTGAGGAGTAGGAGCAGCCATCCGGTAACTCTAGGAAGTCAGTGTGCGCGTCAATGCCACCGCTGTAACTACGACGGAACCCTTTGTAATCACTCGGTTATTGTTGATTATCAGATTCCCTTCGGTGTCTTGCAGATCAGTCAACACGACGGCACCCGTCTGGTATCCGAGGATCGTCACGTTCACGTAGCCGACCCCAGGCACAGCCAGACACGTAGCGACCACATCCGAGCGGTACAGGGAACTGCCGAACGATCGATTCTTGAGTAGACCGTCGAGGGCTGCGATCACGGCTGCGGTAGTGACCACCGCGCCGAACGTAGGCAAAACCCCTATATCCACGGTCATAACGACAGGGATCAGGAAGAATACGCCGCTTTCGACAGCCACCACCTGGGTGACCTCCTTGCGCGCGTCCAGGTACGATTGGAGGGAACGAATGAGCCCGCGACTTGGAGCGGCGTAGAAGCCCGCACCGTCCTTGGACAGAATCGGCACGGACACCAAGTTGGCACTGCAATCACTCGCCAGGAACTTGTCCACATGGTTGTAAACCCCTGTGGTGAGCGCGGTTGTCTCCTCCAGCGTGTCCTCTACCGCGACGTCAATGATGTTCAGACTAGCGAACAACAGAGTCGCTATAGGTGTCGGTACACCAATACGCACAACGATAGCTTGGCGCAGTGTCTCGATGGAATTCAGCAGGGTTCCCGTCGTAACGAGATCGATGCCGATGTCATCCAGCGTATCGCTGATGGTTCCGAGCGTGGCGGCTGTTGCGGTGGCGGCGGATTCGATAGTTGTTGCTGCCGAGCCGATGGACAAAGCGTTGGCGTTGATCGAGTCGAAGTAAGATTTCAACGCTGCTTTGGTAATCGTCGTCAGTCCGTCCCCGAGAGCGGTCGGCACAGCGTCGATGGCCTGTTTCCCGGAGATCACTGTCACCTGAACGGTAGAAGCTTCGACCTCGATTTCCTGCGCTGAGTTTTTGGTAGAGCGCGCGGAGAACAACGCTGTAGGGGTATCTGTCAGAACCACCTGAGTCATCTTGGTTGCGATGCTCGTCAGGCTGGGCAACATCGCTGCCAGATCCGAGAGCGTGGCATTCAAGCTGGTTCTGATAGACGCTGTCTGAGGATTGACGATTGGCTGAGCCGCCGCCGCTTGAGCCACGATGTCGGCCAACAGCGTTTGCAGAGTCGTGTCCTGAGCCGCTGAATGGACAGCGATGGCTTGCGCTACAGAAACGCGCCCAAACAGTGGGTCTGCGTAGGAGTTTGAGATGGCTTCGTAGTCCGTTCGAACAACGGCAACATTTCGCGCCTTCCACACTTGAGGAGCCTGGGATTTAGCCTTGGTCAAGTCCTCGGGATCGTCGCCACCAATCGACCCGGCAGGGTTGTTGATCACGAGAGTGATAGGCGTGGCCATGATGACCAACGGCGACACCACATCCGTAATCGTGTCCTTGTTTACGATACCTGTGAGGCCGTGGGACGTGACGTACTTGACGTCTATCGTCGCTCCCAGAGGAGGAATGTTGCCCGTAATCCCGTTTCCAAAACGCAGGGTGGGAGGGTCATCGTTGTACCCGACCTCGTACTGATCGGACTGCGCGAAGTCCAACAACGGAGATTCGGTCCACGGATTTCCGTTCACCGTCAACGAAACCGACCCTAGAACAACGAAGGTTCCATCAGGCACGCGCGAGAGCGAGAACACCTGGAACGACGTCCCATCAGACGTGAAGGTGTCGGTATTGCTACTACCTTCGTAGCAAGGCACGAGCACCACAGCCGTGGACAACGCGGAGATAACCACCGCTTCGCTGACCTCGAAGATCAGGTTGAACGGCCCCCGGAGTTGGAAGCCTTTGGGAATCGTTACCGGGAAAACCTGAGCGACCTTCGTGTTGATGTTTACGTCAACAGACGAGGACACCGCAGCGGACATCTTGTAACCCAGCTGCCGCGTCAAACGAGCTACCGCGCCGCGCGTCCGTGCTGTCTGCAAGTAGGTGTCGGACGCACGCCGGTCGAGGTAGAAGCTGAGCGTGTCGAGCCCGAAGGACACCAAATCGAGCAACATGATCGCCAAACTGGAAGTGGCGAAGTCGTTGTAGTCCGCAGCAAACTGGACCTGCATGCGCGAGCGCAGATCATCGTTGTGCGTATCGAAGTCGAGCCCTGTGTACTGGACTCGATTGATGTTCGTCGCTGCCAGTGTTTCAGCCATCAGATCGTCCCCAAGGCCATAGTCAGCGTGTCGTTCGTGTTCGTCGTGTTCAGTTGGTAGGAGATCACAACGATTACGGTCGTGTCTTCGACGGTCAAGACGATGCTCGTAACACGCACGCGCGGTTCATACAAAGCAATGGCTTGCGCAATCTCCCTCCGAATGTCCTGCGACAGATCGGAGTTGATGTTGTCGAAGATGTAAGCCAGCACGTTGGTTCCGAACTTCGGACGCATGATGCGCTCGCCCAGGCCGGTCATCACCAGTTGCACCAAGGCTTCCTTGATCAAAGGCCCGTCTTGCACCGCTTCCGGGAACTGTGTAGCCCCCTTGCGAAATGGAAACGCAATCGCTTTATAGATGAACGTCATACCTAAAGATCAAATCAGATCGAGAGGGCAAGGCGGTAGTTGAGGAAGTGAGGGCAGAGATGGCAGTGCTGGTAGACCAGGGAGTGCTGGCAACGCAGGCAACCGCAAGCGGGGCGGGAAGTTTACTTTGATCCCAAACGCGAAGCTGGGTAGTGACGGGAGCTTAGGCAGCGACGGCAATGCAGGGATCCCAGGCAGAGGCGGCAGCGCAGGCAACCTCAAACTCGGAGGAAATTTGGCCGTAGGGATCTTCGGCTTGAAGCCGGGAATAGTCACGTCCCCGTCAATCCCGAACGACGGAAGCGAGGGCAACGACGGCAGCGAGGGCAACGCCGGGATGCCGGGAAACGGCGGCAGCGCTGGCAGCCGCAACGACGGCGGAAACGCAGGAAAGTTGCATCGGCTGGCCATAACCCGGCCTACAATAGCGGAAGGATGGTTCCAGGGGGAGGGACAACCGCTGCGGTCGTCGTAATAGTGGCCGCATGGATCGCGGAGGCCATCAGCGCCGCTGTCAGCGGAGCCGTACTGTAAATGTTCGTGAAAGCCGCGATCATAGGACCGACCACCAAAGCCGAACCGGCACAGGCAATGACCGTTCCGACCTGAGCGCCAGCTACGGGCGTTCCCGGTATCCAGAAAGCCAGCAGGCCCGCCGCCCAAGCATTAGCTAGGTTGGCAGGCGTTCCAGCTTGCGGAGGCAGCGTAAGAGCCCCCAGCAACGCCCCTTCGAGCGCAGCCGTGTGCGCGGGCGTAAGAACAGGGGCGCTAGCGCCAAACAGCCCCGCAGCAGCGTAGGACGTGTAGACAGCGGCCATCTGTTTGGCCACCAACGCACCGTTAGGCAGAAACGCTTGAAGTACGGAGGTAAGCCCCGAAGTCAGCTGTGCCGGGTTCAAAGGCATAACGATTTCAAGGCTTTAGCTTGACAGACTTGCTCAAAATGATCGGAGGTGGCGGAATAATAGGAGGACCGGACGGTCCCACTCCAGTAGGGTGAACATGCGACGCCAACCAGAGCATGAGCGGTTCTCCGCACACAGCGCTCAGCGGCGCGGGAAACCCCAACGACACGCCTGCGGCACTCAGGTTCACCTCTTTACCCGTCATGTTGATCTTACCCGTAACAGAGGCGACAAGATCACCCTTGTCCAGCGTTACGAGGTTGCCGTCCTTGTCCACCAAGGTGATGCCGTCCGCCGTCATGGTCACAGCGTGGCCGTGTTCTGAGACCACCATCACGGACTTGTTCTCCGCATCGAGTGCGATGAACGACCCGTTTTGGTTCATCAACTGAACGCTGCCGGTCTTGGTCAGTTCGACGAAGGCAAACTTCCCGATGGTGCGGTCAGCGGTGACGCTGGGGTCTGTGAGCGCCTCGTCGCCGGGATCTGCCTTGTGCCAGAGCAGCCGAACGTACTCATTGTCCTTCTCCTCAGAGAACACGAGCATGTGGCCCAAGCGCGTAACGAAGCCTCGCTTTTCAGGCCGCTTGTTCGTGTACTTGAACTCCTCGGCCTTGTCTTCCGTGCCGAACCAGCCGCCCAAGTAGCCGAACGGCTGACTGGGGTTGCCGTTGTGGTAGAAGATCCGAACGCTATCGCCCAGTTCAGGCGGCCAAAACGAGCCTTTGCCGTTGCTCGCCATGTCGAACACAGGCGGCACCCAGACATCCAGCGCACCGGTCTGTCCGAGATCGTCTATGCGCGCCTGGATGCGCCCACGCTCCTCGGGGTCTTCGTTCGAAGTGACGGTACCTCGGTAAAAGCCGTAAAACAGCTTGAGTACCTCCTCCAAACCATACTTCTGAAGCTCATAAACGAGCTGAAACAACAGGGAACTGTCTGGCGCGTCCACGAGCTAAACCCCCGGTTTGAATGGAATACCGTCTGGCGGTGGTGGCGGAGGAGGCGGAGGAGGAGGCTCGAAACGACCCCGTACCTGGAGCTTAGGCTGAACCTCTAACGAGCCGTCCGCTTCGCGGGCATCCACGATAGCTTTCACCTTGTCCTTCAGAGGGGCAGAGGTGGCTTGTAGGTAACCAGCGTTGTTGATCCCATCCCACTTCGTGCTGTACCCGCCATCGCCCAACGTATGCACGACCTTGGTCAACGAGTACGGCCCGTCGAAGCGTTTTCCAAGTCCCACCACTTGAACAATCGCGCCGGGTTCCAAATCAGGAATGCCGATGGACTCCACGTTTAGGATTACGCCTGAGTTGATGAACTGGGAAAACTCGTTCGCCTCGTTGTTTGCTTTCTGCGCGGGGAAGGACTCATCACCAAGAACGACTGCCGTTCCACCCTTCACCACATCTCCGACCGTCTTGGCCCCAGGAGCAAGTTTGCTAGCCTTCGGCCCCTTACTCACCACCTTACCTTTGGACGCAGACGGGCCGAGCGCTGGAACGCCTTTGTCCTCGGCATTCTCTGTTATAACGATCGGATCTTTTTTCTTGGTGTCGTCTACTTTCGGCTTGGTTGTGCCGTTGATAACGCCGCGAATGAAAACCTGCTTGGACTGCGTTGAAACTCCAAGGATCGGGTAGTCGCCTGCCGCATTCAGTTCGCCTCCCAGGCTCCGAACACCGCGAATACCGAAGCCGTACAGTCTGAACGTCTTGTTGCCTTTCCCGCCAAACCGGGTGTAGGCATCGAGCACCTTCAGTATGGGGCTCTTGGGCTTTTTAGGATTCGGGGTGTAGTAGACGTCGCACCGACACTGTTCGAGCAGGTCACGCAGAACGATATTGTCGTTCTTACCTGCCATCTCCAGGGGTATGAACGTGTCGTCGAGCAAAGCCAGTTCGCGACTTCCTTTAACGCCGTCGAAGTTCACCTCAACATCGCGCGGGGGCGAGCCTGCGCCAGCAGCAACAAGCTTGATCCACTCACGCCGCGTGCGGCTCTCCTTGGCCAGATCACCGGAAATCGTTGACGAGCCGTACATGCTGGCTGAGCACGTACACTGGGCAGTGAGCGTTAGGGAGATCGCTTCTCCGATGGAAAAGTCGGGATCCGTCAACTGCCCGACAAAAATGCGTGTGGCTAACTCGCCGCCGCTGGCCACATAGCCGTACTGAACCTCCAACAAGGTCTCTCCGGTCACAATGGCGTCGCTCTCTAAGAGCGCCATCGCGTCTTCGTACGTAGGCGTGCAAGTAACCTTCACGATGAAGAAGTTGCCAAGCGACTGCTCGATCTCCACGCCGCTGACAATAGCCAGGTTCGTTCCTAGCCCGCCTACCTGGGGAGCATCAGCGTACCCGAACTTATCAGCGTCCTTCAGCGGGTTGGGCGTGAACCACAAAGGCAAACGCGCGCCGTCCCCACGAGTCAACGCAACGCGAACAAAGGGAGCGAAAAAGTCATACAGAGCCATCAGAACACCGGAAGCTGTCTACCCAGAAGTTCCCCGTAAACGTACGTCTTCGAAGGCACACGAAGGGTGCTACCGAACTTCAGGTCTGTCGGCAAAATCTCCAGCTGATTGGCTACAGCCAACACCCACCACAGCACGGGATCGCCGTAGAACTTGTAGGCCAGCGTGTCGATGCGATCCGTCATCTTCACAACGTACTGAGTCTCGTCCGGCTGAACGGGGATGTCTTCGAGAACAAGCAAATCCCAGAACTCGTACCCATCCACTCCGACAAGCGGAGAGAAGCGTAGGCGACTGTTCTTGCTGATTCGCGTTGTCACAAATCACGTACCTTTTTTGACCAAACCCGCCATAGTCGTTCGAGCCCCGCTACTTGCTGACGGTTGAGGCGCACCCCCAGCCGTCACTCCGCCTCCCGACGTGGACAAACGCTGCAAGTCCGTACGAAGCTCGTTCATCTTCTGCGTAAACAAAATCTCGTAGCGCGCGTACCACGCGGGCTCGCTGATCAACTGAGCCAGAACCTTGAAGTTTTCGGGCAGGTTCTCCATGCCAGCCATGTTAACAATCGGCGGAGCAACCGCTGCCGTCATCGACAGTGTCTTATCCTTCTCCTTCTGCAACTGAATCAGCTGCGCTGTCATACGCATGACATCAGCGTTAAGCGTCGCAGAATCCGCTGTCACGGCTTTCACCACAATGTCCATAGCCAAGAGCATGTCATCTAAGCTCTTGAGCCACAGAGTGTTCAAAGTCTTGATGAACCCCTTGAACCCCGTAATGTAGTTCTCGTAGAACTGGGCTGTCTTGGGCGTTAGTTCTGCGTAAGCAACACTAAACGCCTTCGGAAGCTGTTCCGCCTCTTGACGTACAAGAGCTAGGGACTTAGCGCTACGCTTGGCTCCGCCAGGAGAGATCAAGTTAGACATCTCCGCCTCGTCTGTAACCAGCGGTTTCGGAGGAACTAGAGGAGGAATAGCCCCAGGCATGCGCCACTCGGGTACGATGCTTTGCCCACCAGGCGACGCAGGCACGACCAAGAAATTAGGATCGCGCTTCTTTGTTGCCTCCGCAAGCTTATTCGCGTCCGCCTCCATATTGAAGTTCTGCAAAGCCGCTGTGGTCTTGTCGATCTGTGTCGTAGCAGCGTCCGCCCCGGTCTTCATCTTCGTAAAAATCAGATCCCCTTCTTCCTTCGGGTGCATCCAATTATAGAGCGCATCCCCCCAGGCAGAGGGATTCAAATCAAACCATTCTATGATCTTATTGCCTAACAGATAACCAATCGCGCCCGCTCCCACAACAAGAGCCGCCCCGATAGCCACACCAACACCTCCCGACGATGCTATCAACGCAGGGCTGGTAGCCAAAAACCCTAAAGCTGTACTAAGGGCCGTACCCAAGCTGGCCCCTACACTAGCCACCACGCTTCCAGAAGACATCGCAGCAGCAAAGCGGGGGGTAAATTTAGCCGTAAACGCAACAAACAGATCCTTGGACGAAGCCGCCACACCCGCCCCCCAGGATGTGAGTTTTGCGAAGGCAGCCGGAATCGAAGGAAACAACTCGGCGGCACCTACGGAGCCTGCAAAACTGGAAGCAAAACTAGAGGTGAAGGTACTCCACACAGTGGACAGCCCCGAAAGAGCCAACGCGCGTGTCGTCAGTTTTCCGATAGCCGAAGCAATAACATTGGCCCCTGTGGAATCTGTGGCCGTGATGACCGCCCCCATCTTCGTTAGAAGCGGCTGCACAAACAACGGCCATGCGATCTTAGTCACAGACCCTACTAACGCCGTCGTGAGCATGCCTCCCAAGGGAGACAGGAGCAGAGCACCAGCCACAACCAAGGACGCTTTCGCAGTCCCCAACTCTTTCTCCAAGGCCGTCCACAAGCCGCTCGCTAAACCCTTTATCCCGGCCCAAGCAGCGGAAACCAAGCCCTTGAAAGCCTCTCCAAGCGGACCAGCGTTTGCAGTTTTGTTGGACGAGAACCCAGCAATAGCAATCTTGACAGCGTTACCAAACCAAGTACCCAAGGTATTTCCGACTTCAGTCCAGTTCACGCTCTTGATCAGCTTTGTAACCAAGCCCATCAGCGGGATTGCAATACTCTTGAACGTCTCCCACAGACTGCTCAGCAACTTTTCGGCCACACCACCCTTGGCAAAAATGCCCGTGAAGTTCTCGAAGAACGTAGATCCCAGTCCGTTCCAATCGACCTTCTCAATGAGAGATCGCACCCAGTTTGCCAAATCGATCGCATACGTAAAAGCTTTAGACAGCAGCGCAGGAAGATCATTCCTAACCCAAGTAATTAGGTTGTCCCACCCCGCCTTTAGTTGGGGAGCTATCTTGGCCCACAACAGCGGGACGTTTTTCAGCAACCAGTCAAAGGTCTTGCTAACCCCGGCCTTGAAGTTGGCCCAAAGTCCGGGGATCTTGGCAAACCACTCGGTCAGCGTAACGCCTAATTTGTCGAACGCGGATTCCAAATCGTAGGTCTTGGTCTCGGCGTTGTACGAGTGCATCACCAAGTCGCCAAACAGCGTAGTTACAAACGCCAGCGGAACAGCCAGCAACGTGAGGGGGCTTGCCAACATCGAGAAACGGAACCCAAGCGATCCTAGAATCCCCAGCGTAGGCCCGAACGTAGAAGCGAGCTTTCCAAACAAAGCTGCCGCTGGTTTCAGTGAGGGCGGTAGAAACGCCGTTACGCCCTGACTGCTGACTTCTGACAACTTCGTGATAACAGCCCCGAGAGGCCCATCCTCGCCTGCTAGATCGCGAAGCTGATCTCCAAACATCTTGAAGTTCTTACCGGAATCCTTGACGAAGGTTCGAGTGCTTGCCATTCCGATCTTGCGGAAGCCCATCTCAAAGTTATCTTCGATGAGCGACATGGACTCTGCGAGCGTACGCCCCGTACTGAAGCCTGCCTTTCCGATCTCGGAGATTGTAACCGTGGCCTCGTGTGACTTCTTCATCACATCCTTCAGGCCCTCACCGCCCTTCGTCATCATGTCGGTAAGAGCGTTCGTAGCGTCCTCGCCCAAGGCGTCCTTCATACGAGAACGCATCTTGGCGGCGAAATCCGTTACATTGCCTCCCGTCCGACCAACCTCCTGAGACATCTCCACCATGCCCGCAGCAAATCCCTCGGGGCCTTTCTGGAGCATGTCGAAGGCTTTAGAGAAGTCACCACCAACAATAGAAAGATCCGTTAGGATCTTAGGCATATCGGACTGTACGCCCGTGAACAGATCAGAGTACCCAGCCCTACCCGCCGCGAGCGCTGTCGAGATCGCCGCTGTTGCAGCTTCAGCCTTACCAGCGTCCTTGTAGATCGAGTAGAAACCTGCGGACAACGCCACGCTCTCTTGAGCAAACGCTGCAAGGTCCGCCCCGCGCAGGACGTTGCCATAGCGGTCAGTAGTTTTGGACAACTGCTCCATGAGCGCGGGCATCTTATTCAACGTCGCGCCAACGTCTCCTGCCTCTTGACCGTATGCCAAGGTCGAGGACATCAACTGTTTCAACGACGCATCGCTCAGGCCATAGCCATTCGACAATGTCTTCAGCATCGTCGCAGTGCCTTTTAGATCACCACCGGTAACTTCCGAGAACTTGGCCAGATCAGAGGCAGACTTCACCCCGATAGCGGCGAACTGCTCTTGTGCAAACGACATCGAATACAGGGAATCGGTGGCCTTACCGATGTCGATGTTCAGCCCCTTGGCCATGCCTGCGGCTTGACCGGACAGCTTTTTGATCTGGTCCGCCCCCATACCCATGTTCGCAAACGTCGCCTTCGACGTTTTGCCCATAGACGTGAACTCAGATTCGAGTCCTGTAGTCAGGTTGCGACCCGCTCCCCCGAGCTTTTCCATCGCATCTGTGATCTGATTTAAGTTGGCAAGGCTCAATCCTTCCAAAAAGTTACCCAGGCGCAGTTGCCCGAGAATAGAGCCCAACTTGTGCGTGATCTCCGACAGCCCTCCCACTCCTCTTGAGGCTGACTTGGCCTTCGAGAAAATGGTGTCGAACGCCTTACCCGCCGCCGCACCTGTAGCGAGCCAGAGACCGGGGCCTTTCTTAGAAGGCTCACCCCGACTCATGGGATTGTTTGATGTCGGAGGAGGAGGAGGAGGAGGCGCAGGAGGCCCCATCCCGCCGCCCTTGCCCATCTTGGCTACCTGATCGTTGATCGAGGTGAACCCAGCCAGCACTTGCTTCTGGTACGCCAGCAGACCGTCATCTTTAGCGGCGAAGGCGAACCCGATGCCATCGAAGTTCAAGCCCATCGCAGACCCCTAGCGCTGGGGGCTCTGGACGCTTCGAAGGATGAGAAGATCACGCCCATTGTGTGTCATCAGTGGGACCGCGCGGTCCCGTCAGCGGCCTTTTCGCGAGCGCGCACGGCTGTTTGCCGCCTCCATACTAGCATTGTGCTTCTCGATCTGCTCAATCTTCGTAGCCACAAATCTATGCCGCCGCGACGACGGGATTGCCATAGCCGCAAGGTACGACTGGTTGGCCTGATCCATCAGGAAAAAGACCTCGGCTTCTAATCCTTCTTCGCTGCCGAAGGGAAAAAAAAGGCACGCTGCGTGATGTCCAGTTCGTTCTTGAAACTGGCTGCGCATTTCGGACAGGTGATTTCCACCGTCGTGTCCACACCACCTTCCAGATCCTGGTAACTGTCCCGCAAGAAGTTACGTTCCGACAACGACAGCGCCTTGAGATCCCCGATAGTCGCGGGTTTTCCTTGCATGGTCACAACACGAGCTGCCAAGGCCAAGGTGGCTTTGTCGTTCTCGTTTTTGATCGTGCTCAGACGCTCCTCACGAATGCCGTCCATAGGAGACAGCACGACTTCCCGACCCCGTGGTGTGGTCAGCGTCAGGGAGCGCACCTTGGGATCAACCATCGGCTTCACGTCGAGCGACGACAAATCGACGTTGAACGAACCCTCAAGATCGCACTCCGGGCACTTGCTGCGGAACGGGTAGTCATCCCCAAGCGTCACGCGGCGAATCAGCAGGAACAGGTACACACGGTCACCGACGAGCAGCTTCGGAATAATCCGAGCAATCTCATCCCTGTCCGTGATTGTCCCAACTGCCGTCGTGCAGCGAGCAATCAGTTCGCCCATCTTCTTGAAGTCTTTGAACTTGTTGGAGGCCAACATGTCTTCTTCGGCTCCGGTGATCTCCCGAACCGTGACATCCGTAATCAGCTCTCCGCTGTCCGTCAGGTAACCGCACGGAAAGGTTCCGCCGCCCTCCGTTGCCTTCGGATCACGGATGTTGTTCTCAATAATGTACGACTCGTTCGCCATCAGTTCTTCCTTTGCGTCATGTAGTCCAAATACATACAGAATAGAGCTTTCACGGCATCAGTTACCGAGAGCCCTTTGGTAGCCAGAACGACCTTGAACTGCTCGTAGGAGTCAGGATCAACCCACACGTTGATCTTCACGTCCATTCCGGCGTCTTGGTAGTTTTTCAGGTCTTCGAACAGGTCAGGATGAGCGACGACGCGCGTCATCATGTAGCGCACCAGAGAGCCCATTGAGCGAAACCCGGCAGCCAACTCCAGGCTGGAAGTGAGTCGCGTATACAGGGGGCGTGAGATCCACACGTTCACCGGGCGGCGTTTCGCAACCCCGACTTCGGCGGCTTTGTCAGCAGCTTTGGCTGCGATCTGACACGCGCGGCAAATGGTAACGCCGTTGGACGGGACCAGAAGTCCCCCTGCGGCCACAGGTACGATCATCTCTATGATCAGATGATCTTGTCCCCCGCAGTTGGCACAGAGATCCTTGTAGCGATCACGCACCGCTTCGCGCCAAGTGCTCCACTTCTGCGCTTCGGTTGGCGGTTGGATCAGTATCTCTACAGGACCGGACGCTTCGGCATCCTGGTCTGAATCGTTGGTCATCCGTACCTCACGAGTAGCGTAGACCAACGCAGAGTAACGAAATCCTCCTAATTCACAAGGAGATTTACGCTTTTTTCGAGGTATCGCCTGCTAACTACTCGCCGCGCATCCGACGCAGGTAGTCTTCGGCATCGAAAAAGCGATCAGACGTTTCACCGCCCGCGCCTGTAACGCGCGCCCGCCGCACGGGTGTTGCTGGGATCGGAGTGCCCAAAGGCCGCTCGTACGCGCCAACATTGGCTGACGTGGTAGCCGAGCCGTCCTCACGCAAGCGACGGTTGAGCGCTGCGATGTCAGGGAACGAAAACGGGTTTGCCATACATCCTCCTACACAAGCGAAATTTGCTCGAACATCTCAACCTGAAGCTCTAGCTCCTGAATCGACATGTCCCCCGCTGTAGCATCAAAGTCCGAGCCTGCTTTGTACCGGCTGGGGATGCACCCGTACAGGATGTAAGCCCGTGCGGGGATGCGTGCAGCAAACTCAAAAGGTGTTCCGAGAAGGCTGTTCAGCCCTCGCGTGAGGCCAAACAGCAAGCCGCCCAACGCCAACCCGGCCAAGGCATCGCTAGCGCCCACGCCGACGCCCAGAAGCGCCGCACGCTCTGCGTCTCCAGCGACAGTCGGTTTCCCCGGTTCACCCCCTTTAGGCGGGTCGGAGGTTGTCCGCTGAAAGAAGTGGATCAGCATCAGGTTACGCCGGTAGGTAGGGCCGCCTACGTTGAGCGCAGGGATTACCGACGAAAACTGACTGGTGTCCCCAAACAGGGCCGCCTTCGCCCAGTTGGAGAAATCGGACTCGAACAGCGTAACGCCCCGCGATAGCGTGATCGGACTGACGGAACCGGACTTCACGACCTTCCGGTCGAACATCCAGTTGCCTTCCTTGAAGGTCTCGATCTCCAACGTCACTTCAGGGGCTGATACCTGGCTGAACCCGAATACCGGCGTCAATACCGGCAACGACAGAGTGTTCAGCGGGCCAATGTCAGCCAACCAGAAGGGGAAGACTTGAAGGTAGTCGGTTAGATACCCCCTAGACATTCGAATATCCTGACAATATGCCGCACGTCATGCGACGTCAGAAGTATCACGGAAGGATGGAGGTGTCCTCAGAGACGTAGAAGCTCTCGTAGGCAACATCCACTTCAGCCACGGAAATGTCAGACGCTGTTGCGTCGAGGTCTGCGGCAATCTTGCAACGAATCGGGAACGCTTCCATAACATGGTACTTCCGAGCAGGCGTCGCGTCGTTCACGATCTTATCTGTGTTTGGATTGTCGAACCCACCGGTTCCCTGCAAGGCATCGCGGTGGAAATGCCAGATAATTAAATCTGTACGATACTGCCCTTTGCCCTCAACCGTCTTAACTATCCAATCGTAGAACGTCGAGTCCTTGAGAACGACACCCCGACCCAGCGTCAAGTCGGCCATTGTAGGCAAACCGGGCTGCTTGCGCGTGTAGATCATGTGACCTTCACGGTACTCCACAGCTTCCAAGGAGACTTCAGGCGTCGAACAAGTCGAGAATCCCGCCGCCGCCGTCAGAGCAAACGGGTTGTACCCGTCCTTGGTCGTAGCCGCGACGAAGAAACGCATCGAGTGAAAATAGTCTGTTGACGATGCCCGAGCCATAGAGCCCTCCTTTTACCTACACAGCGCAGAAACCTATAGAGATCAGACGACCGCGCCAGTAGCATCCACCCAGGCCGCACCGTTCGAGAAGTTCGGAATGCCGGTCGTGGAGTTCCAAATCGTGGACAGCGGAACGGAAGCCGCAGCCGGACGGCCACCGGTC
>Ga0315284_10005760_pt1 | contig 17623 bp, 38 predicted proteins | sample YL17G09_16_MG_FD_203696 | JGI IMG/M metagenome (GOLD analysis project Ga0315284, IMG submission 203696) | Sediment microbial communities from Yellowstone Lake, YNP, Wyoming, USA - YL17G09_16 | ecosystem: Environmental > Aquatic > Freshwater > Lake > Sediment | place: USA: Wyoming | collected...
GTTTTGGTAACAAAAATAATCTTCGAGGGATATAATAATGAAAACTCGTTCTTGTTTTGTAGCCAATAGTAGTTCAAGTAGTTTTATTATTCTTGGAAAAATTTTAAATGATGTTAACGCAAAAGAATTAACGCCTAATCAAAGATTAAAAGTTGAAACACGATTAGGTATTTTTCATATTCCAAATAGTATTCCTGTGTATTTAACTCAATATTTTTCAGATTGTTCTCCAATACACAATGAAATATCTAAAGGTAATTTAATCTATGAATATGATTCTGGAAATCATGGTGGGCCATATGATGAAGATGAATATGATGAAATAGATGATAATATTTGGATATTAAAAGAAGATAATACTTATTCAATAACTGATTGGGAACAAGATGGTTGTGAATTATATAACACTAATAAAGAAAATTCTTGTTCAACTACTTTTAATTATGATAATTGGTGGGAATGCGGCTGCGATTATGATTATACTGACGCCGATGTTTCCCCAGAAGTAGATACTGGTTGTGATTGTGATGATTGTACTTCTCAAGATATTTATTGTGAAGACGGTCATGTAGACGATGACGATGATGATTATGAAGAATGGTATAAAGATGATTGGTATGATTCTGAAGATGATGAATTATTAACTGATTGCGGTGATACATTCGAAAATAGAGATACTGATAATGAAGATGTAGTTTATGTTCGAGACGACGACACTATGAAACAAGCAATAGAAAAAATTAAAGATAAAAATATTAAACAAGTATTAGAATATTTTGCTGATTGGTTAGCTGGTATAACTTATCGGATGAAATTTTAGAAAGGGCCTTTATGAAGATAAGAACTGGGTTTGTATCTAATAGTAGTAGTTCATCTTTTATTCTTAAAGTGCCTAAAAATTTAGAAGTTTGTCCTACATGTGGTATTAATCCTGTATCTTTATTAATTGATTATATTTCAGAAACACATGGAGAATGGGCATCTGGTGAAGAAACTTCTATAAAAACTCTTGAAGAAAAAATTGTTGAATTAACTACTGAGGTCTTAGAGAGAGAAACTAAATTTAAAGAAGACGATATGGATTCTTATGTAACGTACTTAAAAAGCAAAATAGTTGAATACCAAAAATATCTTGAAGATGAAGATAATATCTATTATTCATTATATGCAGACAATAATGATTCAGTTCTAGATTATCTATTAGAAAAATTAAATAAAAGTATTAAAGTTATTAATGAATATGAAGATTAATAGGAAAAGAAATGAAAAATAAATACCATATTTCTGGAAGTATAAAAAGAGAAACAACTAGTTTTAATTGGTGGTGTGCATCTATAGAAATATATGATCAAGAAAATGAAATTGAAATAGATTCTAAAAAATATTGTGTATTTACAAGATGGGAAGCCCGTAAAGTAAAGAATATCTTAAAAATTTGGGCCGAAACTAAAATTGAGAGTTTAATCGAATTAGATAATCTCGACAAAGAACTAAATACTATTCTAGAAGAATTAAAAATAATATAATTTCCTTTTACATTCTATTTACATAAATTAGCAATAAATGCTAATTATTGTAAGCAAATAATCACAAAGAGAAAAATATGACTAAAATATTAAATTTTATTGATGATTATTTTTTTTATTTAGATTGTTATTACCCAAGATGGATATCTTATATAATAAAATCTTTTAGTATTTTTCCTATTATAATTATATCTTTACCTTTTATTTTAGGTATGGTTATTGTAATGCCTTTTGTTTTTTTATATAAGAATAGCAAAGAGGAAAACTAATGGAACGAAAACTACAAACGGTTATATTCATTTATTCGGATGATATTATTTTTGGCGGGCTAGGCCATCAAATAATTAGACTTTCAAATGGTGAACTTAAAAAATTACATAGACTTAGCCCAGGAGATAAATTCATTAATGATGGTATTACTTTTGAAGCAAGTTTTATAACTTCTGAGTTAGTTTATTAGGAATTTAAAATGAAGATAAGAACAGGTTTTATAGCAAATAGTTCATCTAGTTCATTTATAATATCATTAAAAAAATTATCTGAAGAAGAATTAGAACTAATAGAAGATTATTGTCATAATGATGAATTAAATACTGATGATTGGCATTGTTCTCAAGATGGAGAAAATTTAAAAGGTTGGACAATGATGGATAATGATGGTTTTTCTGAATTTTTACAAGAAAATAGAATTAAGGGCATCATTATAGAAAATGAATAAAATTTGAATTAGGAATTATTATGACTTATTATTATGAAACAGATGACTGTAAAGTATGTTTTAATAATGACTATAATTATGTCTTTAATAAAAATAATGGAATGTTTAGCCGCTGGGGCAAAACTAAAGAAGAAGACCCGCAAGTATCTAATTTATCAGCAGAAATTCTTGACATTGAAATAACTGATATTTGCAAAGGCCCAGGCGGGAAACCTTGTAAATTTTGTTATAAGAACAATTTACCCACTAATAAACATAACATGTCATTTGGTGTTTATAAATTAATTTTAGATAAGATGAAGAAACATTTAACTCAAGTAGCATTTGGCGTAAATTCCTCTTGTGAATCTAATTCTGATATTTGGAAAATGATGGAATATACCCGAGAATGTGGAATTATTCCTAATACTACAGTTGCTGACATTACAGAAGAAACAGCTAAAAAATTAGCTAAATATTGCGGAGCTGTGTCTGTAAGTAGATATGACAACAAAGATATTTGTTATGATTCTGTTAAAAGATTAATAGATGCTGGTTTATCTCAGTGCAATATACATGTAATGATTTCAGAAGAGACCTATTGGACTGCTCATGATACTTTAGATGATGTAATTCATGATGAAAGACTAAAAGGTCTTAATGCAGTAGTAATGTTGTCTCTAAAGCAAAAAGGACGTGGTATTGGATATCACCCACTAGCTCAAGATAGATTTGATTCTCTAGTCAATTACGCGCTTTTAAATGCTATTCCAATTGGATTTGATAGTTGTGGAGCACGTAAGTTTCTACATACAATTAAAGATAGATTAGATTTTAAAGATTTAAATCTAATGGTAGAACCTTGTGAGTCTTCATTATTTAGCAGTTACATAAATGTCTTTGGTGATTTTTTTCCATGTAGCTTTGCCGAAGGAACCGAAGATTGGATAGAAGGATTACCTATTAATGAAGATACTGATTTTTTAAATGATATTTGGTTACATCCCAGTACAGAATCTTTTAGAAAAAGATTATTAAAGTGTAATAGGGACTGTCCAATTTATAAAGTATGAAAGGGAAATACTATGGAGCAAAATAAACCACCGATAGCAATTGATTTAGATGGAGTACTTGCTTCATATAAAGAGTTTCACGGCTGGGAAAATATTGGCGACCCAATCCCAGGTGCAGTAGATTTTGTGCGCGAACTTTCTAAAGATTATCAAATTATAATTTATACAGCTAGATTAAATTGTCCAAGTAAAGATTATTATACAATACATGGTTTAATTACTGATTGGTTAATTGAAAATGGATTTTCTTCGTATATATCTTCACTTGAAAAGAAAATTGTAGCTAAAGCTTATATTGATGATAGAGCTGTTACTTGTATTCCTGAACGTACATCTATTGAAGGAGATCCTTTATCTGAAGCAAAAGGTAGACTTTATTTTGACTTTGTTAGGGCTAAAGTTAAACTAGTTGTCAATCGAGATAATGTCTATGAAAAATGGGAAGCCAAAAAAGATATTTCATAGGAAAAATGGATAGATGATAAAAACAAATAAGGAGAAATATTATGAGTCTAAATGTATATCTGTATTTAAATCCAAAAGATTGGAAAAGTTTTATTCCTAAATTAGTTAAATATGGAGACAAATATTTTAATTTACATTGGGGATGTTTTACTTTTGTAATCGTTGGAAAAGGTATAGGAGAATGCAATAATTTACATTTAGGGTGTACTTTATCTAGATAATAAATAGGAGAAATATTATGAGTCTAGATGTATATATCTATTTAAATCCAAAAAATTGGAAAGGTTTTATCCCTAAATTAGTTAAATATAACAACACATATTTTAATTTAGATTGGGGATATTTTACTTTTATAATTATATGGGTACGTGGTGGTTTACATTTAGCGTGTACTTTATACAAAAAATAAGAAAGGAGGAATATCAATGGCTTGTAAGAAAAAAGGTAAAGGCGGCGGTAAAAAGTAATTAATATTATTAGAATTTTAATCCTACCTAGTTGTTCTTGACTATTTCATTTTCATGTACTATTCTTGGAAAGCTATTCTGAAAATAAATTCAGATACAAGGAGGATCTATTTCTAATGCAGGTAAAAAAACGTGATAATTCTATTGTTAATTTCCAAATTGAAAAGATTAAAAATGCAATTCAAAATGCCGCCAAATCAGCCAATGAACAAATAACTCCACAAAAATTAGGTCACGTTGTAAATAAAATTGTTACTTCATTATCAATGTTAGATAAAGAAGTCTTAGATATAGAAGAAATACAGGATATAGTTGAACATATTCTTTTAGCATCTACTTTAAAACAAACTGCAAGAGAATATGTAATCTACAGAGAACAACGTCGTCAAAATAGAGAATTCTTTAAACAAGATAATATGACTCTTGTTGAAAATTATTTATCTGAAGCTGATTGGCGTGTTAAAGAAAATAGTTCAATTATTTATTCTATCCAAGGATTAAATTTACATATTTCGGGCGAAGTATCTAAAAATTACTGGCTTAATAGAATATATCCGGTTGAAGTTAAACAAGCTCATGAATCTGGAGCAATGCATATTCATGATTTATCAATGATTTCAACATATTGTAACGGATGGGATCTCAAAGATTTATTATTAGAAGGATTTACTGGAGTTCCCGGTAAGACTGCCAGTGATCCAGCTAAACATTTTAGAACTGTATTATTACATGTAGTTAATTTTTTATTTTCACTTCAAAGTTGTTCTGCGGGAGCCGTAGCCTTTTCTAACTTTGATACTCTATTAGCTCCATTTATTAGATACGATAAATTAACTTATGAAGAAGTTAAACAATCTATACAAGAATTCATATTTAATATGAATATTGCTACAAGGACAGGTGCGCAATCACCGTTTACTAATCTTACTTTTGATTTACAACCTCCAAAACATTTAGGAAATGAAGCTGTTATTATTGGTGGACAATTAAAGGAAGAAACATACAGTGAATTTCAGCAAGAAATGAATTGGATTAATCAATCATTTTTAGAAGTAATGGCACAAGGTGATTCTTGTGGTAGACCATTTACCTTTCCAATTCCAACTTATAATATAACAAAAGATTTCAACTGGGATAATCCTGAATTAGATATACTTTGGCAAGTTACTGCAAAATATGGTATTCCTACTTTTAGTAATTATGTAAATTCTCAATTAGATCCAGCAGATATACGTTCTATGTGTTGCCGTCTTAAGATCAGAAGTGACATTCTACAAAAAAGAGCTGGAGGAATGTTTGGTGCAGGAAGTTTAACAGGAAGTATTGGAGTTGTTACCATCAATATCCCTCAAATAACTTATTTATCTAAAAATAAAGAAGATTTTTTTAAACGATTAGAACATTTAATGCATCTATCTAAAGTATCTCTTGAAATTAAACGTAAGACTATTGAAGAATTAGCTGATAAAGATTTTTATCCCTATTCAAAATTTTATCTTCGTAATATTAAAACTAGATTTAGTAAATATTATCAAAATCATTTTAGTACTATTGGTCTTATTGGAATGAACGAAGCCTGTATTTCTATGTTTAATAAAGATATTGGTAGTCAAGAAGGACAAGATTTTACTAAAGAAGTATTAAATTTTATGAACGCCAAGGCCCTAGAATTTCAAAAAGAAACCGGAAACTTCTATAACATTGAAGCTACCCCAGGTGAAGGAACTAGTCACAGATTAGCTAGATTAGATTATAAAAAGTATAGTAAACAAGCAATTGTAAATGGAGCAGAAAATAATTGGTATTATACAAATAGTACCGCTCTTCCAACTAACTATACTTCAAATCCATTTAAAGCCCTTGAGTTGCAAGATGAGATACTAGCTAAGTATACAGGTGGCAGTACATTACATTTTTATCTTGGTGAGGCATTAATCGATCCACAGGCCATAAAGAAATTTATTCGTAAAGTTTGCGAGAACTATACATTGCCTTATTTTACCATAAGCCCAACTTTTTCCGTATGTCAAAATCACGGATATATAAATGGTAATAAAGAGTATTGTCCAGAATGTAAAGAAAAGACAGAGGTTTATTCTCGTGTAGTAGGATATATTCGTCCAGTATCTCAATGGAATAATGGTAAGCGCGAAGAATTTAAAGATAGAGAAAATTTTAAAATAGAGGAATAATAATGGAAAAATTTAATAATAATGGTTATCAACCTAAAATTACTAAAAAAGTAGTAGAAAAAATAAAAAAAGAAATAGAAAAAAATTGGGAATGTCGTTTTCAATATCCTAAAATTTTAACAACTGAAGATAGAATTGATATTTTAGAAAGAAAAATTAACGAATTAGAAAATTATATAAAAGATATACATAAAGAATTAGGAAGATAACTATGGAAGAAACTACTCACAAATGTAAATGTGGATCTGAAGTAGAAATATTTGTTAACCATTCTTATTATGATATGATTACTGTTCGATGTGAGAAATGCCAAGAAGAAAAAGATTTTGTAACTCGCCAAGAAGCGATTGAATATTTAAATAATCTACATAATTAGAGTAATTAATGATACCAATAGGTGGATTTCAAGAATTTTCACTTCAAGATTATCCAGGTGAAATAGCTAGTATTATATTTACTCAAGGATGTAACTGGGCGTGCCCTTGGTGTCATAATAAATCTTTATGGTCTAAACAAGTAGATCCAGAAAAACAATCTTATTTTGAGCAAAAAGTTAATGAATTTATGCGGCAAGATAAAATAAATCATGTAGTTGTCACTGGTGGAGAACCAACGATATGGGGTTCAAAACTAGTTGAGTTTTTAGAAGAATTAAAAGCGGCGAATAAAAAAATTAAATTAGACACAAATGGTAGTATACCACCCGTATTACGAGATATTATTTTACACAGAACAAATTTAATAGATTTTATAGCTATGGATATTAAAGCCAACTGGAATATTACTGAATATACTAAAGCCTCGGGTATTTACTTCTTTGATAATAATATGGGTGATATAACTTCTTCTATTCATTTAATTAAACGAAAGAGTAAAGTTCCTTATCATTTTAGGGTTACCCTACATCCTGGTATTACGGAAGAAATGTTGGGTAACATTTATAAAGATTATAGTCTTACTAAAGAGGAAGTTATATTACAAGAATATAAGGAGATCAAATGAATCTACAATTAGTTTCTAAAGAAGGGGAAAATTTTTCCCATATTCTTATCCAACCAACAAAAGATGAATATTTAAAATTTAGTAAATTTTTTCCCGGAGGATTATTACCTGAAATAAAAACTAGAATTAAAAATTCTAGTGGTGCTCTAAAAATTTTATTTCCTCCATTTGCACAAGTAATAGTAAATACCAAAACAGATCCTATCGATTATACGACCGAAGTAGTTAATGTAGAATGTACTAAAATTAAAATTGCTCGACGTGATGCAGAAAAATTATTTAGTAATATTAAGAAAATACTTGAAAATATTAAAGATGAATACGAAAAAACTAATTTAAAAGAAGAACTTATGATTGTAGACATTAATTTATTAGGAGAAGATCTTGCCTAGTCTTAAAGATTGGTCTATTGTAAATGATTCTGGGGATAATTTTCCAAATAAAAGAATGAAATTAACAGGAAAAATATATCTTTCAGAAATATTTAAAGATGGAGTTGAAGTAATTACTTCTCCAATTCAATCTTTTACTTATATTCTTGACGGTCAAGCTTTAACATCAAATGGTACAAATTACTATTTAGGTATGCCTAGTAAAAAGTGGATGGATTGGCTTCGAGAAAATAAATTAGAGATAAAAGATTACGAAGGAATAAATTGGTTGCAAAATTAAAAAATATAATGTTATAATTAGTTTATGAGGAAGTTTGCTCCGGGTCACATCATAAGGGTAGTAAGACAATTTTATAATATAATAGAAACTCGAAGAAAAAATAATCTAATTGAACTTGGCGGCTGGATACTTCTTGACCATATTCTTTGGTTAAATAAATCTAATGGCACCAAAACTCATCTTTATGTCTCTGATGAAGTTTCAGAATTAATGAATCTTATCGGAGGCATATCCTTTCATACTCATCCCAAAAACGATCAAGACGGCCCAGATGGAATATCTGCAGAAGATAGAGCAATGGCATGTGCTTTTGGTCATGAGGTTGTTTTCACTTGTAAGGGTGCCTATTTAATACTTCCGGTTAAAAAAATAAAATATGAACGAATACGTAAAATGCAAGATAATATAGAAGTAGAAGCTTTTGCGTCTACCAAAAGTGAAGAAGAAGCAATTTTAAAAATGCAAAAGATTGGTAATGAAAAATTTAAGTGTACTATCCAACACATTCCTTTATCTGAACAAGAATAATAAAGAGTAAATAGTAGAGAAGATAAAAGTATTAACTTTTATTGGAGGTCTACCATGATTACGCAAGCAATTGCCTTAGCGATGTTAACTTTTATTAGCTTTTTCCTATTATTTCGTAAATTTCCGCCAAAAGTTAAAGCATGGTTTATTAAACATCCATTACTTACTGATGCAATAACAACTATATTGACTTATGGATTATTGGGAATGACTTTGACTGCATTATTTGCTAGTGCTGTATTAGATATTTTTATTTTAATAACTTTCTATATCGTTGAACACAAAGAAGAATTTCAATATCTTTGGGATTTTGCCAATTGGTTAAAAGTATCATTGAAAACAGTTCAAGAAAAATTAAAAGAGTTTGGAACAAACTATAAAAATAAGAATCCAGAGGTAATCAATGCTAGTAACTAAAGATATTTATAGAACTAAATGTGGTATTTTAGCTAGAATAGTAGCTAAAAGTAAATTTACACCAGATAAAATTCCTACTTTTCTTGCTAAACAAACTTGGTTTATGCAATTAAATGGTGTACAAATTAAAAAAAATAAAGTACATTTATCAAACAGTGGAGCATATCATCTTTTTGGAAAAGATTGGTGTGACAAATGTTGGTCCGAAGAATTAATAAAAACAGAAACTTATGAACTTTGTACTCCAACTAAAGATCCAACTAATCCAGCTAGTTGGTACGAAATGAGGTTAAAATAATGGATCAAGATAAGCAACGTATTATTAAAAAGATTCAATCTGATATGCTTCTGGATACAGAAACTGATTCAGAAGAAATTACAGTTACGATTAAAGTGCCCAAACTCCTTAATGAAATTATTAAACAAGTATCCCAGAAGATTTTAGAAATAAATAGTAATATGGCAAATATTATTATTGAAGGTATGGTTAAACAACGATGGGAGACTTATCTTACTGAAGCTACATTAATATCCCAACCACAGGTACAAACTCCACAACCCACCATGAATTTTACTGATCTATTAGGACAGCTGGGGACTCCTAAAACTGGGGCCTCAAATACTAATGAGGCGTTGGGCGGAATGCAACAAAGTATGGGTAAATTAATGGAAATGATGAGTATGATGAAAAAAGCTCAAGAGCAATTTTCAAGTCTTGAGCAAGTATTACCAAAAGAGGAGAAAGATAATGCAAAAGATTAAAGAAATATGGGCAATGGTATGGCAAAAGTTCAGTAAAATATTAGGACCATTTTTAAAAGAATGGGATAAGATACTTTTACTATTGAAACAAATAGGTAATAGTCTAGTATTTCTAGTTTCATATTTAATTACTAAAGCGGCACAAGAAAATGCGTATTTAAGGGAGTTAATTGCTAGTTGTCAAACTGGTATTTTCTGCGGCCTAAATTCACAAGAGGTATAACATGAGCGCATATCCATCAGAAATACTTTGTCCTAAGTGCGGAAAGATAATTAAAAAGCAGATAATGTTATCTAATTTTAAAGTACCAATTATTTTCCAATTTAATTGTCCACATTGTGAAAAATGTATTGAAATTAGTTATACGTTTGTATATACTGAGAATGGCCCTCAAGTAGAGGTACTCAGTGTGAAAGAAGTAATATTTAAATCTTTAGATCATGTACTTGCTACAACCCCTGTTTTTTTTGAGGATTTTTAATGTATTTTCCTAAAGAATTATTTTATAAAGATGTTCTTACTATAGAATACGAAAAAAATACTTCTAGAATTTTAGTAAATATTACTCCAACTTTCTTAGAAAAACTTAATAATACTAAGAATGTTAAAGAAGTAGTTCAAATATATAGAGATATATTTAAAGATTTTAATCCTAAAGACGCAATCTTTTTCGAAGAAGAATATCCATTAGCTAATGGTGAAGAATATCTAGCAATAGCATATTTAACTCAAATTTTATTCGATAGGATTGATTTATTAAGAGGAGAGAAAGAAAAATGGCTACCGAAACATTAAATGGTATTAAACACGATAAAGACAAAATTCCCCTCGGCCTAATTCCCCCAGAAGCATTAATAGAAATAGCTAAAGTTTTTGGATTTGGAGCTAAAAAATATTCTCCTCATAATTGGCGTGGTGGTTTTAAATGGTCAAGATTATATGATGCTTTATTGCGTCATCTTTATGCTTGGCAAATGAATGAAGATCTTGATGAAGAAACAAAACTAAGTCATCTCGGCCATGCGGGGTGCTGCTTAACTATGCTTTTAACCCACGTAATTAATAATCTTGGTGAAGACGATAGATACAAAAAGCCGCCCTAATAGACTGAATTTGGAAAAAATTTTTTGAGAGCGAATTTTAGAAAATAGAAATAAAAGACAAAATAGAAAAAGGAGTGATTTATGGTAGATAAGACTACATTGGATTTAGATCTACTAGATGAAGCTATCTCTGAAGAACTTGGAGAAGAAGTTAAGTCTACCAAAGTAAAATTTAATTCCCATAAATTTTTAAAGAAAAAGGGAGATGTAGATCTTTATTATCTTAAAGATTCTGAAATTAAAAAAACTAGTCTATTAACAGATAACGTTTCTGCATATTTAGATTGGGCTAATTTTATATGTCCAGGAATTACTAGTGATTCAAATTGGTTAAAAAGACTAACAGAAGAACTAAGAGCACGTAAAGATTTTTATTCAGCAGTAAGCAATGGTCAATCACAATTTTATACATTTGCAGGTTTAATAGTTAGTTCAACTAAATTACAACCAATTACCTATAAGGGTAAAGGAAATTAATTATGATTAATTTAATAAAAAAATATTTTTTTAATAAAAAAATGAATAAACTAAATAAAGAATATAAAAAATTAATACAAAATCAATGTTATGTTTTAGGTTATGCTGATTTACTTACTAAAAATCCTGGAGTTTCTATTTTTGGTGGAGTGGATTTAAAAATAATGTTAAATACAACACGTTTATATTTAACAAAAATTTCATTTAAAGAAGAAAATAAAGAAATAACTGGAACAATATTAGCTAATAATTTTGTTTATTTTCCCAATGATATATTTGATGAAAGTAAAATTCATCAATTAGTTCTTAATTTTGTTAATGAATATGGATCTAATTCAACGATATCTTTTACAAATGTTAAAATTGTTTCTAAAGAATTAGAAACAAGTATTGATACTTTAATTACACCAATGATTTTAAAATTTAAGGCAGAAAAAGTTTCGTATATAAATCGTATAAATTAAAGGAGAAAAAAATGAATTTAAAAGCAGAACTTAGGCCAGTAAATAAGGGCAGTGTATTAGGTAGTGGTAAAATTATATTTGATGGTAAATTTTCTATTAATATTGCGGTAATGAAGAAAAAAGATGGTGGGGCCTTTGTAAAATTTCCTTCACACCAAGGACCAGATAAAGATGGTGGAACCAAATGGTATAATGATGTATGGTTTGATGATAAAGAATTTTTAAATGAAATAAATGACGTAGTACTTTCTGAATTTGATAATGTTCAATCAGGTACTTCACATACTCCAGCAAAAGCTACCGCATCTACTACCCCTAAAAAACCAATAGCTCAAAAAACTAAAGCAGAAGAAGATACTAGTATTGAAATTACTCCCAATAATAGTGATGAATATCCATTTTAATAGGAGAATTTAATGCCAGCACATCAGTCATATGAAGAACAATTAGCTGATTTTATTATAGATCAGGCTTTACCTCATGATGTTATTCCGTTGATTTATGTGCTGGAACCACATAAAGATCCTCTAGAGCCATATATTTATAAAGGTATTCATCTTGTAGAAACTAATGAAATGCTGCGAACTCCATTCTTACGAGAACCTAATAGGACACATATTAAACATTTCTATACTAGAAATTTAGAATCAGTAAATAAGTATCGAGAAGATATTGTTCTATATTTAGAATCTGTAGAATGGACATCTTTTTTAGAAGATATTTACCATAACGAAGAAGAAACTTTATTAGAAACAATATTATTTAATACAATAATTCATCAAGATGATTCTTTTAATTCAATTAAGTCTTATCTAATTCATTATCAGCAAACTAGTTCAGAAGAATCATTAAAGAAAGCTGATAATATTATTGTTGATTTCCGTCGTCAATTTATTTAAGAGTAAATAATGAACGAATCAATACGAGCTACAATTATTCTCTTAGCCCGCCAGTGGCCTAATCGTTTTCCTATTACTAGAGCTTGGACAGTAGAGACTTTATACATAATAGATAAAGTAATTCGACCTGGATGTTTAGGACTCAACTGGGAAACTCGTGGGCATTATCCAATTAATCATGAACTACTTCATAGTCTTGATGAAGTAGGATGTATTAGTGGATTGCGCGTTAGATTAAAACCTGAATCAGTAGATTTTGCCGAAACTAAAGTAACTCAAGAACAAAAAGAAGCTTTAATGGAGTTACATTCTCAATGGTTAGAGTATAAAGATATCGGTGGACTTTATATTTGGAAAGCTAAAATAAAGGCAAGTATCAAATGAGTAGTGACATTATTTTGGTATATATGCTCACAATTATATTTTTATTCTCAATATATTGTCATTTATTAAAAAGGAAATGATATGAATACAAAGGAAAAAAATTTAAAACATCGCCTAATTAAAAATCTTACTAAACAATATGGATTTCGTTACTTAGATGCAAAACTTACTTATAATGTCGTACTTCAATCTATATTTGAATTACTAGAAGAAAAGGGTGAGTGTCTTGTAACAGGAATAGGACGATTTTATTTAAAGAAACGTAATGGTTTAATTAAAACTTCATTAATGCCTGGTGGACAGATAGAATTAAAAGATAGAATAGTATTAAATTTTAAACCATCTGCTCCAGTACGAAAAAGAATAAATAAAAAAGAAGATTAAAATGAAAATTATTAAACGTTTATGGCCAAAAAAACAAACAGATAAATTTCGTAAACATGACATTATTCAAAATTTTGCTGGAACTTTTAGAATCATTTATGGTATAGTCACAGACATAGATTTTGAACGATATGAAAATGACGAAGAAGTAGAATTTATTGCTTGGTTTTTTAAAGAACAAGATGCTAAAAATTATATACTTACTCAAGCAATAGTTGATATTGTAATAGAAGATTTAGAAACTCATTGTTTTTTATGTGATAAAGATACAGCAGATTTTTTAATAAGAATGATTAGGGAACTTAAAACTATAGATCTAGAGGAGAATTTATAATGTATATTGAAAGAAAATTAAATCCTATTACTTGGGAAACTACTTGGATTATTGATGGTGAAAAAGAAGTTGATGCTTTATTAGTATTTTTAAATGATAAAAGAGTAGCAGCTGATATTAAACAATTAGATACTAACGAGGGATGGATTGATATCGAAGTACCACTAGTTGAAAAAACATTAACTATTACTAATGAATCTAAAGTAGATTTATCTGCGCCGGAAGTTCCAGATACTTTTGGTTTAGAAGTTAAACGTCTTACTGGTGTAGTACAAGTAAAACTACCATAGAGGGATGATAAAATGGAAAACAATAAACAAGAGAGGGATAATAAAATGGAAAACAATAAACAAGAGAGGGATAATAAAATGGAAAACAATAAACAAGAGAGGGATAATAAAATGGAAAACAATAAACAAGAGATAGTAATTAATAAAGCATATAATTCTTTTGATGGTAATAATTTTTATTTTTTTATTGGAGAAAAAAGAATAGTAACTATTTTAGCATTAAGTTTTGTAGAAACATTACATCCTATTACTTTTAATTCCGATAGGGATCCTGTTCAAAAAGTAGAAGGAACAATAATTGATATTTTATTCGACGAGTGTTCTGAGTTTTGTAATATAGAAACAATTCCTGAATTTCATATTAAGGCTATTCATGAAGAAAATTTAACAAATTCTAATAAAGCAATAGATATCCAATTAAATAATGTTCGAATTTATAATAGAAAATTTGGTATAGCTGCTGATGATATACAACCTACTATGCAATTTAGTTTTGTTGCTGATTCAGTTGAATATAAAAATATAACTTTATAGATTAACAAAGAAAATTAGAGAAAGAAAAAATTAAAAAAGGAGAAAGAAATGGTAGCTAATATTTCAAGTATGTTCTCGGGTCGTAGTATTAAGCCATGGCATAATCAAGGTACAGTAGTAGATGGTTTACTGTCCTCAGAAGAGGCTATTAAGACTGCGGGTCTGTCTTGGAAAGTTACTCCTAAAGAGATGTTTATATCTTCTTGTTCAGCTACAAAGGGTCTAATTAAAGTAGACTCAAATAGGGCTATTGTACGAGAAGATACCGAAACAGTACTTGGAGTAGTAGGTAATCGATATTTGCCCATTCAAAACTCCGAAGCTTTCAATTTCTTTGATAATGTTGTTGGCAATAAAGATGCTTTTTATGATACAGCTGGGGCGTTGGGACAAGGAGAACGCATTTGGTTATTGGCAAAACTCCCAGGCGATATTCAAGTTGCTGGTAAAGATACTGTAGAAAAGTATTTACTTCTAGTTAATTCACATGATGGAAGTACTGCATTACAAATGATGTTTACTCCAGTTCGTGTAGTCTGTCAGAATACATTGAATATGGCGCTTAATAAAAAAATAGGTCACGGAATTAGCATTCGACATACAAAGAATGCTCAACATAAAATTCAAGAAGCTCAACGAGCCTTGGGTATGGCCGTTACTTATTATAATAATTTCGAAACTACCGCCAATCAAATGGCTACTGCCCGCTTCTCAGACGCTCAGATGACTAATCTTATCAATAAATTATTCCCTGCACCAAAGGTTCGAAAGAATAAAGAGGAATTAGGAGAAGTAGATTCTACCGTAACTAGTCGTTCAAAAGAACAATTAATGACACTTTGGAATAGTGGAACCGGGATTGCTCCATTTCGTGGTACTGCATGGGGAGCTTTTAATGCAGTAACTGAATACGCAGACTACTATCGTAATATTCGTGCAGGAGATAATGATGTTGGTAATGCTCAATTAGCTTCTATTTGGTTAGGTTCTGCAGCAAATTTAAAACAAGAAGCATTTAATCAAATCCAAATATTGGTAGGATAATCAATGGCAATATGTAATAAATGTGGAGAAGAATTAGGATTCATAAAAAATATTTGTTCTAGTTGTTTTCAACTTTGGCTTAACATGCGTAAATTATCTTTTATTCATCTTGAGAATAAATATGGTAAATTAAATATTAATAATCGTAAAAAGATAATGAAAGAGATGCGTAGATTAGATAATCTTTGGCATAAAAATAAAGAAGAATACGAAGTTGAAATAAAGAAAGAAAATAAAAATGAAAATCCAAAAAATAATAACTGAACCACAATTTAAAATTACTTCTAAAAAATGTGATTGCTGTAACGAGGAATATCAAAAAGATGATTTAGCTTTTGATGAATTTTTGGATATAAATTTTGTTGGCGGATATGATTCAATATTTGGAGACATGACTTCAGTTGAGTGTGATCTTTGTCAAAATTGTATAGAAAAATTACTAGGACCATATCTCAGAAAGAGTACATTAACGTGATAATAGATAAAAAATATCAAGTATTTTATATTGATCCTCCCTGGTCTTATAATTCTAAAGCTCATCATAAATCTAAGTTTAGGGGTGGTGCAATAGGGCATTACCCCTTAATGTCTATGAAAGATATCAAAAATTTAGATCCCGCCGCAATTGCTGCTGAAGATTCAGTAATGTTTCTATGGGCTACTTATCCATTACTTCCAGATATATTAGATATTATGAAAAATTGGGGATGGACTTATAAAACCACAGCTTTCACCTGGATTAAACTAAACAAGAAAGCTAATTCATTTTTTATGGGATGTGGATGCTACTCTAGATCTAATAGTGAAATAGTACTCCTGGGGACTCGTGGCAAGGTTTTAGTCCCAGAAGATAGAGGAGTATCATCTATAGTCTTAACTCGTTGTGAGGAGCATTCTAGGAAGCCTGATGAGGTACGTAATAGAATCACTAGAATGTATCCTAATCTATTAAAAACTGAGTTGTTTGCCACTAAGAAGTCTGATGATTGGGATTCTTATGGTTTAGATCTTGATGGCCAAGACGCTCAGGATTATTTAAAAAAGAATAATATGATGTTTCGTTATTCACGTAACCAAATCTATTGACTTTGAAGAGTTGTCTCTGATATAGTCAACAAAGAAAGAGAGAATAACAATGTCACTAATCGAATCAACCGTAATATTTATCTTTATTATTACTCTAGGAATTAGTGTGATGGAAGCTAATATGATTTGGAATTTCGCCAAGACTAAATTCAGAAACATATTGACTCGAATTAAAAAAAAACCAGTTAAAAAAGAAGTAACTATTGAGAAACAAAAAGAAATTACTGAAGATAAACTTGAATATTCTGTGTTTAATACACTTGAAATATTAAAAAAAAGCAATCTTAGTGTTGAAGAATTATTAGTATTTTTATCTAATATAATGTATTCAATTGGGGCTAGTATTACTAGAGACAATCCATCATTAGAGGAGATTCCAAAGTTATATTATGCTAATCCCAATAATGTTGGATATGCTTTAATGATGCAAGCTATTGATATGAATAGTAAATGGGTTGCCGATCTTAAAGAGATTATGCAGAATAATAAAGGAGAAAAGAAATGAGTCGTCCGCTACTTTATAAAATTTACAAAGGCATTGGTGGTAAATATGGAGCCTTACAATTTGCCCTAAAGCCAGGATATTATGAATGTTCTGCGTGTAAAAAAGTAAACGATGTCCCATTTCATAAAGATACTTGTACCGCCAATCCTCCAGGAGAGATGGTGCAAGAAAATGGATGCATCTTTGTAGAAATATGTTCTGCTACTGGAAAAAATCAATATGATTGGAAGAATAAAATTGTTTTGGCTTTAAATATCGGCGATATTAGTAATCTACTTTATGGATTCTCTAAGGGAGAACAAGTAGAAATCTTTCAT
>Ga0315284_10005761_pt1 | contig 17622 bp, 16 predicted proteins | sample YL17G09_16_MG_FD_203696 | JGI IMG/M metagenome (GOLD analysis project Ga0315284, IMG submission 203696) | Sediment microbial communities from Yellowstone Lake, YNP, Wyoming, USA - YL17G09_16 | ecosystem: Environmental > Aquatic > Freshwater > Lake > Sediment | place: USA: Wyoming | collected...
CATAAGAAGAAAGAGATTATTGAGCTCATTGATAAATTCTTCTTTACTGACCTATTGGCTAAACTGGATATTAATAACACTATCGTTGCCGTGACTGCTGACCACTCTACTGTCTGCGCTATCAAAGCGCATTCTAGCGATCCTGTCCCATTATTAGTCTCGGGCGGTAACATTAAACCCGATGGCTCGCTTAGTTTTTCTGAAAAGGCAGCCAGATTAGGTTCAATAGGCGAACTTTGCGGCAGGGATATCATGCCCCTCCTTGTAAAATCTGCTCAAGAATAACCAGGGACGGTTCTCAAGTCGTTCGTAAAGTGTCCCCTAAAAAGAGAATAAATTATCTAAAATCCCACTGTTTATTTTCCTAAAATGATAACTGCTCCAAGCATACCCTTCTAAACGTGATACTAAAGATGCCCTTATCGGATTAGCTTCTATATAGTTTATACATTCTAAGAGATAGGCATCTTTTTCTATAATCTTACTTTTAAATCTGTCTTGCCACAGATGGCCTACTTTCTCGTATCTAGAATTAAAATATAGTGTGTAACTTAGATTTAAACCCCGCATAATTTTATTTAATACCAAAGGATTCTGTACTTCAACAACAAGATGCACATGGTTAGGCATCAGACAGAAGCAGTACAATCTAAATTTGTAGCGCTTTTTGTATTTGGTTAGTATGGATAAGTATTTTTCGTAATCCGCCGCATCCCTAAAAACCAATTGTTTTTGGTTGCCTCGTGTGATAATATGATAAAAAGCATTTTTCAGAGTGATTCTTGCTGTTCTTGGCATATCCATCACCTCCTAATACAATAGACGTATAGAGTATAAATTTCTAACATAAAAAGAAGGGGACACTTTTGCTTTGAGTTGAGAACCGTCCCTAGTTAAGATGGATAATTATGACGCAATAGTTATCGGTGGAGGACATGCGGGTATTGAAGCTGCTTTAGCTTGTAGCCGGATAGGTTCTAAGACTTTACTTTTAACATTAAGCCGCGATACCATAGGCCTGATGAGTTGCAATCCGGCAGTTGGCGGCGTAGGTAAGGGCCAACTGGTAAAAGAAATAGACGCGCTGGGAGGCCAAATGGCCAAGGCAACTGATGCCTGCGGCATTCAGTTTAGGATACTCAATGCTTCTAAGGGCCCGGCAGTGCAATCTTCGCGCGCACAGGTGGATAGGAACAAATATAGACAATATATGCAAAAGATACTTAAGGAACAAGATAATCTTTTTATAAAGGAAGCCGAGGTAAAAAAGTTAGTAGTCAGAGATAATCAAGTAAGAGGAGTGTTGACCGACAAAAATGAAGAGATTAATTCTTCTTGCGTAGTTATCTCACCCGGAACATTTTTAGATGGGCTGATACACATAGGCTTAAATCATTTTAGCGCAGGCCGGATTAATGAGCCCGCAGCAGTTGATTTAGCCAGAAACTTAAAAGAATTAGGATTCAATCTGTTGAGGTTTAAGACCGGTACCTGCCCGCGCCTGGATAAAGATTCCATAAACTTTTCTAAATTAACTGTTCAGGAAGGGGATAATCCGCTTCGGCCATTTTCTTTTTCTACAAAACAAATAATACAGAAACAGATGCCCTGCCATATAACTTATACCAATAAGAATACCCACCAGATTATCAGGGATAACCTGGATAAATCTCCGTTATATACAGGAATAATTAAGGCCACAGGCGTCAGATACTGTCCGTCAATTGAAGATAAGGTCGTTAAATTTACGGATAGGGAAAGACATCAGATATTTTTAGAGCCTGAAGGTTATGAAACGCCTCAGATTTACCCTAATGGTTTGGCTACGAGCCTGCCCGAGGATGTACAACTTAACATATTACATTCCATTGAGGGGTTAGAAGAGGTGCGTGTAATCCGCTTTGGTTATGGCATAGAGCATACTGTGGTAGAGCCCATGCAACTTTATCCTACTTTAGAGACAAAGTTGATTAAGAATCTATATCTTGCCGGCCAGATAAACGGTACCACCGGTTACGAAGAAGCCGCAGCTCAAGGGTTAGTGGCGGGTATAAACGCTGCTTTACGGGTCGAGAATAAAGAGCCGCTTATTTTAGACCGCGCCTCGAGCTATATCGGGGTATTGATTGATGACCTTACCACCAAAGGCACAAATGAACCTTACCGGATGTTTACTTCGCGCGTAGAGTATCGCTTGATTTTGCGCGAAGACAATGCGGATTTACGCCTTGGAAAAAAAGGTTATGATTTAGGTTTGGTAAGTAAGGAAGATTATCTTAAAACAGAAATAAAAATTGAAGCAATCAAACAGGGAATTAATTTTTTAAAAACTACACGCCTAAAACCTATGCCACAGATAAATGATAAACTCCTGTGTTTAGGAACATCACCCTTAAAGAAAAACACGACCTTAGAAGAGCTTCTTAAAATGCCTCAGCTAAATTTAGAAAATATTAAGAATCTGAATCAGATAAAATTAAAGATTCCTGAATTTGCTTTGTCTCAGATTGAAATTGAGGTAAAATATGCGGGGTTTATCCAGAGGCAGCTTAAAGAAGTAGAAAGGTTTAATAATCTAGAAAAAATAAGACTGCCTCAAGGATTAAATTATGCTGATATTCCGGGATTATCTCGGGAGATAAAAGAAAAACTGAATAAGTCCAGACCCCTTAATTTAGGCCAGGCATCGCGCATCTCCGGGGTTACGCCCGCAGCCATTTCCATTCTCATGGTCTATTTACGGAAACTAAATGGATAAGAATAAAAACTATTTAAGCCTTAAGCGATTCTGTCAGGATTTAGGCATAGATTTATTCGGCGTAGCTGATATTAATAAAATAAAAGAAGATTTTGCATTATCTAAAAGCTTATTAGAAAAATTTGATAAAGCAGTGTGCCTGGGATTAGGTTTATCTAAAAGCATCTTGGAAGAAATTGAATCCGCTCCTACGCGGCTATATTTCCATCATTATCGCACAGCCAACGCCTTACTGGACCAGATTGCTTTTAAGGCAGGCAATTATATACAGAAAAATGGTTTTCTTGCTCTGCCTATACCCGCTTCACAGATTATAGACTGGCAGAATCAGAAGGCGCATCTTTCGCATAAAAGAATAGGCTATTTAGCGGGATTAGGCTGGATAGGCAGGAATAATTTACTGGTCAACAAAACTTTTGGCAGTCAATTCCGCATAGTTTCCATTCTTACTGATATGCCATTAAAGACAGACAAGCCTGCAAAAGAGGCCTGCGGGGATTGCAGGCTGTGTATTGAGGCTTGCCCTGTAAATGCAATAAAAGAGAATCTTGAGGATTTCGAGCATTTAAGATGTTTTGAGAAATTAAAAGAATTCCAGAAACAACGTTTGGTTGACCAGTATATCTGCGGCGTATGTGTTAAGGCTTGCAAAGGGTGAAGGCATGTCTAAAGTAAAAATTTTAATTTTCAGCTTAGCATTGATCACTGCAAATTCGGTATATGCCTACGACGATGGAGATTTTCAGGTATGGCATACAGACGCCCAAGAAATCAAGATAAACAAAGAGTTCAAGCTTGCATTTGAAGAAGAATTCCGTTGGGGAGACAATGCCAATGATTTCTATTACCATCATTACGATGCAGCCTTTATTTATGGAATAAACAAATATTTGGATGTGGGTGCGGGTTACCGCCAGATATACGAAAAGAAAAGCGGCGATTTTAAAGAAGAAAACCAGCCGAATATAAACGTTGCGGTAAAATGTGAATTCTTAGGATATAAGCTTGAAGACCGATCGCGTCTTGAATACCGGCATTTCGATTATCAGACTGATTTTTGGCAATATCGCAATAAATTTACGGTGAAGTTACCTTGGAAATTCACCAGAATAGAGATTCAGCCGTATCTGGCAGATGAGGTTTTTTTAAATTTTTACGGAGCTGCATTCACCAGAAATAGATTTTTTTCTGGCTTGGGGATGAATATCACCAAAAACCTAAAAGCAGAAATTTATTATCTGTTTCAGAGTAGTGAAGGTGCTCATAAATGGACAGATGTGAATGCGTTAGGAACAAAGATAAAATGGTTATTTTAAAACTTAAAAAGATTGTCAGCAAAAACAGAAATGGTATAATATTATAGAATTTTAGATAATTTTATTATTGAGGAGAGCAAAACATGCTTAAAGAACTTATCTTTGGTATTGTAGGGGGCTTGGGTTTATTCATCTATGGTATCTGGGAGATGAGCGAGGGATTACACAAGGCAAGCGGTGAAAGGATGAGGAGAATCCTGCATAATTTTACCGGCAGTCCCCTTAAAGGAGTTTTGGTGGGTACAGGTATAACCAGTTTAATCCAGTCCTCATCTGCCACCACGGTCATGGTAGTGGGATTTGTAAATGCCGGGCTGATGACGCTTGTCCAGGCATTAGGGGTTATCTTTGGGGCTAACATCGGTACTACAGTTACTGCCCAGTTAATTGCCTTTAAGCTTACGGATTATGCGCTACCCATCATTGGTATAGGAATGCTTACTATGCTTCTTGCTAAAAAGAAAAGCCATAAGTACATTGGCGAGTTTCTCCTGGGTTTTGGTATTCTCTTCTTAGGCTTAAACATACTAACTAATGTAGTTAAACCTTTGGGTCAGTATCCTGCATTTAATAATGTATTAGTAAGTTTTAGCAGGAATCCTCTTTTAGGAATATTAGCTGGTGCGGTTGTCACTGCGATATTACAGAGTAGCTCTGTTACTACAGGTATGGTTTTGGGTTTAGCCATGGTAAACTTAGTGGATTTAAAAGCTGCCCTACCCCTGCTTTTAGGGTGCAATATCGGAACCTGCGTTACGGCATTAATTGCTTCGGTCGGCACTAATATCTCGGCAAAAAGGGCAGCGGTAGCCCATATCATGTTTAATGTGATTGGGGTGGTCTATTTCATACCTTTTTTGGGCCTTTTTCAAAATCTGGTTGTGCACACTTCCGGTAATCTTACCCGGCAGATTGCTAATGCCCACACTTTATTCAATGTGATAAATACGATTCTTTTCGTTCCTTTTATTCCTTTATACGCCAATTTGCTGACCAAGATAGTCAAGGGTAAAGAAGAGGAAGAAATAGAATATTTACCCAAGTATTTGGAAAAGCATTTGTTAAATACACCACCCATAGCTATAGAAGCGGCAATCAAAGAGACCATCCGGACTTTAGGTTTAACTCAGAGAATGGTAACTCTTGCCATGAGCAGTTTTTTTAATAATGATGCAAAGTCTTTAGAAAAAATAACCCATGGTGAAGAAGCAGTCGATTCTTTAAGAGAGGCAATTACTAACTATCTTGTGGAATTAATGCAACGGGAATTGAGCGTCGAGGAATCCAGGAAGATTCCGCCACTTATACACGCCATTAACGACGTGGAAAGAATAGGTGACCATGCTGAGAACTTAAGAGACTTAGCCCAGCAGAAGATAGATAATCGGATGCCCTTCTCCAATACGGCTATTGAAGAATTAAAGAAGATGTCTGAGGATATAAACCGGATGGTTAGCTGTTCCATTAATGCCTTGAAACTCAATAACATAGATGAAGCAAAAATAGTTTTAGAGCAAGAATGTCAGATTAACACCTTAAGAGATAGTCTAAAAGATAACCACGTCATGCGCCTTGAACAGGGGCAGTGCAATGTTCTTTCAGGAGTGGTCTTTCTAGATATGATAAGCAACCTGGAGAAGATAGGCGACCATCTCACTAACGTGGCCCAGGCAGTAATAGAAGGTTTGCAGTGGGATGGTAAATAGAGAGCTAAAAATTTCACAAAATATAATTTAGGAGGGGAGACCGGTTACATGGAAGAGCGCAGAATATTTGAGCGATTCAATGTAGAATTTCCAGTAAAATTCCTCGACTTAAATACAGATAAAGAAGGAGCGGGAAAAATCATAAATATCAGTGCAGGCGGAGGCGGGATAATAGTAACCACAAAATACCTGTTGCCTGGCACGCCTTTAGAGATGCAGCTTATTATCCCCGATGACAAGGCCCCTCTTAATGCTAACGCAAAGGTAATTTGGCTGAAGGCAATGGAGCCCACTTTGTTTTTAGCAGGAGTGCAGTTTGATAAAGTGGATTTTATGGGCATAGCCCGGGCCTTAAGGTTACGTCATTAAATAGACCTACTTACAATCTCTCCTTGACCCCCAATTCTTTAAATGATATAATTCAAAGAAATATGAAAAAGAAGATTATTTTTTGGATTAGAAAGCAACTGAGAGATTCAGGCGCAAAAGGCATAGTAATGGGGCTTTCCGGCGGAGTAGATTCAGCGCTTGTAGCAGCCCTCGCAAAAGAAGCTCTTGGTAAGGATAGAGTTTTAGCCCTGATTTTGCCTTGCCATAGCCAGAGTGTAGATTTAAAAGATGCAAGGCTGCTAGCAAATAAACTGCGCATAAAGACAAAAATGATGGATTTATCAAAGATTTACGATAATTTGATAAAAATTTTACCTGGAGCAGGCAGTCTGGCAAAAGTAAACCTAAAACCGCGCTTAAGGATGCTGGTACTATATTATTTTGCTAACAAACTTAATTATTTAGTCTGCGGCACAGGCAATAAATCAGAGTTTATGGTAGGTTATTTTACCAAACACGGAGATGGAGCGACCGATATCTTGCCTATAGGGGATTTATTAAAGAAAGAAGTAAGGAAACTAGCCAAAGAATTGGGAATTCCCAATCGTATCATTACCAAACCACCTACTGCGGGTCTCTGGCCAGGCCAGACCGATGAAGGCGAGATGGGCATCACCTACCCTGAATTAGATGATATATTAGAGCGAATGGAAAACAAGAGAAGGCAGGTTCTTCCTAATAAAAAGGTAGATAAAGTAAGAGGAATGATTAAGCGCTCTGAACATAAAAGACAAGGACCAAAAATCTGTTATCTAGGGACGGTTCTCAAAGTAAAGCAGAACTGTCCCTATTTAGGGGACACTTCTCGATTGAGTTGAGAACCGTCCCTAAAGGGAGGAGAAATGGATGAAATATTAGAGATATTAGAAAAGGACGCACGCACCACACCAGAAGATATTGCTAAGATGTTAAAGAAAAAGCCTCAAGGGATAAAAGAGGCCATAAAGAAATACGAAAAGGAAGGAGTAATCTTAAAATATAAGGCAGTGATCAATAAAGAGCTGGTTAAAGATGCAAATTCGGAAGTAAGGGCTCTTATTGAAGTTAATATTACGCCCCAAAAAGACGTGGGTTTTGATAGGGTAGCAGAGCGGATATATTCTTTTCCTGAAGTTTCCAGTTGCTATCTTATTTCTGGCACCTATGATTTGCTTTTGATCGTTGAGGGGAAAGACCTACACACTGTTTCTCGGTTTGTCGCAGAAAAACTTGCACCATTAGAGAATATCAAAGGCACAACTACACACTTTTTGCTAAAGAAATACAAGGAAGACGGAGTAATTTTAAAACATAGAGAAGAAAATAAGAGGATAGCTATCTCCTATTAAAAAAGTAAGGATAGCGTATAGCGTGGAGCGTATAGCGTTTAGTAAAACTATACGCTATCCGCTATGCGCTAAACGCTAATGGATATAATTTCTAAAAAGGTCGAAAAAATGCAACCTTCGGGTATCCGGGCATTCTTTGATTTAGTCCTGGGGATGAAAGACGTTATCTCCCTAGGCGTGGGAGAGCCGGATTTTGTTACTCCCTGGCAGATACGCGAAGCAGGGATATATTCTTTAGAGGAAGGTTCCACATCCTATACCTCAAATAAAGGGCTATATAAATTAAGATTGAGTATCAGCCGCTATTTGAAGAATAGATACGGCTTAGAATATTGCCCTGATGAAGAAATCCTGATTACCGTAGGTGTGAGCGAAGGTTTTGATTTAACTCTACGGGCAATTATAAACCCGCAAGATAAAATATTAATACCCAGCCCGAGTTATGTCTCTTACGGTCCGCTTACCGAATTAGCAGGCGGTATACCTATATATATAGATACAAAGAATGAAGGGTTTAAACTTACGCCCAAGATATTAGATAAACACATTGATAAAAAGACTAAAGCTATAATTTTGAATTATCCCACAAACCCCACAGGCATTTCTTATACCAGGAAGGAATTAAATGAAATAAATAAGATTATATTGAAACATAAGCTACTGTGTATATCTGATGAGATTTATGGAGACCTCACCTATGACTTTGAACATACACCCTTTGCTATTCTTTCGGGCGCAAAAGAGAACACAATTTATCTGAATGGGTTCTCCAAAAGTTATGCTATGACCGGTTGGCGCGTGGGTTTTGCCTGCGGACCAAAAGAGATAATTGCTGCGATGACCAAAGTCCATCAGTATACAATTATGTGCGTTCCGATAACCAGCCAGATGGCAGCATGCGAGGCACTACAGACAGGCAGGAAGTCAGTTGAGGAAATGAAACGTGAATATAAAAGGCGCAGAGAGATAATAATTGATGGATTGAATAAATTAGGCTTAGAATGCATAAAACCCGATGGCGCGTTTTATGTATTTACCTCCATCGAAAAAACAGGCTTGGATTGTTTGAATTTCGCCCGGAAATTATTAAAAGAACAGAAAGTGGCGGTGGTTCCGGGGACCGCTTTTGGCCGCGAGTTCAATGATTATATCCGTATCTCATATGCTTCTAGCCTTGATAATTTAAAAGAGGCACTGATAAGAATGGGGAATTTTTTAAAAACAATTCAGGGGAGGAAATAATAAAATGAAACCCAAAACGAAATCGGATGTGATGAAATTAGTAAAAGAGCATAAGGTAAGATACATCAGGCTATGTTTTACTGATGTATTGGGATTTTTAAAGGGTTTTACCATCACCGTAGATGAGTTACCGCGCGCCTTAGGAGATGGTATGGGCTTTGACGGTTCCTCCATTGAAGGATTCGCGCGGATTGAGGAATCCGATATGATTGCCCGGCCCGACCCTACTACATTTGCTATATTGCCTTGGGAATCTAAGGAGCAGCCAGTGGCGCGGATGTTTTGCGATATCTATAAACCCGACGGCAAACCTTTTGCGGCTGACCCCCGATACGTATTAAAAAAGAATTTAGCCCGCGCTAAAAAAATGGGATTAACTTATTATGTAGGACCCGAACTGGAATATTTTTATTTTAATAACCCCAAAAATACAATTATATTGGACAAAGGCGGATACTTTGATTTAACGCCCTTAGATGTTGCCCAGAGCGTAAGAAACGAAACCGTAAGTGCCCTGGAAGACCTGGGTATTGTGGTGGAATATAGTCATCATGAAGTAGCTTCTAGCCAGCACGAAATTGACTTAAGATACACAGATGCCTTTTCCATGGCAGATAATGTGATGACTTATAGATTGGTAGCAAAGGAGATTGCCCAGGCAAAAGGCCTACACGCCAGTTTTATGCCCAAGCCTGTTTTTGGTATCAATGGTTCAGGCATGCATACGCACCAATCATTATTTAAGGGCTCTACCAATGCCTTCTTTGACAAAAAAGATAAGTACCATCTCTCTAAAACCGCCAAACAATTTATTGCGGGTTTATTGAAGCATGCGCCTGAGATAACCTCGGTGACTAACCAGTGGGTTAATTCCTACAAGCGCTTGGTTCCCGGATACGAAGCGCCTGTATATATGTGCTGGGCGCAGATGAATCGCTCTGCCCTGATTAGAGTGCCTATGTATAAACCCGGAAAAGAAAAATCTACACGCATTGAATATCGCGCGCCTGACCCGGCATGCAATCCCTATCTTGCCTTTTCGGTGATGTTGGCTGCTGGCCTTGAAGGTATGCAGGAAAATTATGTATTACCTGAACCGGCAAATGACAATATCTACCGGATGAGTGAAGAAGAGAGAGCGCGCGTGAAAATTAAATCTCTACCCGAAGACCTCTTTGAGGCAGTCAAAATCACCGAGAAATCGGAGCTTGTGAAAAAGGCGTTGGGCGATGAATTATTCCAATTTTTTATTACGAATAAAAAATTGGAGTGGGATGAATATAAAGCCCAAGTAACGCAATACGAAATAGAAAAATATTTGCCCATCCTCTAAAAGATTTTAGATATTTATGGCTTTGGCTATATGGAAAGCCAAACCATTGCCTTACCGGCTTATGCCCAAGAGCAAAAGAAAAATAGGTTACCAGATTTATCTGAAACAGATCGAAGCGCTTGCTAAGGTAGCAAATCTGATTACCTCAGGTTTATATTTAGAGGAACTCCTGCGCCTGGTGGTTAATGTTACTGCGGAAATTATGAATTCTAAGATTTCTTCTTTAATGCTCCTTGACCCTGACAAAAAAGAATTGGTAGTGAAGGCCACGCAGTCAATTTCTGAGGCGTACAACAAAAAACCCAATATAAGATTAGGAGGGGGGATCGCAGGCCTGGTTGCCCAGAATAATAAACCGATATACGTTTTGGATGTTAAAAAAGATAGCCGTTACCTGAATCAGGATATTGCTAAAAAAGAAGGCTTGTATTCTTTAGCCAGTGTGCCCTTAGCTGTAAAGGGAAGAGTTATAGGCGTGCTTAACTGTTATACTTCCAAGAAACATAAATTCGCCAAGCCCGAATTGGACGTTTTAACCGCCTTAGCTAATCAGGCAGCTGTGGCGATTGAAAATGCAGAGTTAGACCTTCGGGCGCGTAGCGCCGAAGAGGCGCTTCTGACCCGTAAACTCATTGAGCGGGCCAAAGATATCCTTTCACAAGAAGCGAATATCTTACCTTCCGAGGCTTATAGGTTAATCCAGAAGCAGAGTATGGACAGCCGTAAATCCATGCGTGAAATTGCTGAGGCCATAATTTTGACTAAAGACATAAAGGAAAAAAAGGTTTAATGACACGATATAAAACCCCATCCTAATTTCAAATCGAGCTTTTCTCGCCAAAAAAGGAATATGCCGAAAGAAACTTTAGAATATCTACTGAGAATTCCTTCCCAAGATAAATGGAAAAGAATTGGTACACAAAGAAGGGCAGGGGTGTTGGCTCCGTTATTTTCTGTTTATTCCAAGAAGAGCATAGGTATAGGTGAGTTCCGGGATTTAAAACTGTTAATAGATTGGGCTAAATTAAGCGGCAATTCTATAATTCAACTCTTACCTTTGAATGAACTAGGGCTCCTTTTTTGTCCCTATGATTCCATAAGTTCTTTCGCCCTTGAGCCAACCTACATATCTTTAGAAGATATCCCCGGCGCAAATAAAAGTCCTATCAAGACAAGGATCAACCAGCTTAAGAAAGAATTTCCCACAGGTAAATCGCATATAGATTACCGAATAAAGAAAGCAAAACTTAATGTGCTATGGGATATATTTATTGAAGAAGGTCAATCTACCTCCCGAGAGTTTAAAAAATTTGTAGAAAACAACAGTTATTGGCTTAATGATTTTACGCTATTTAAGGTTCTTAAGGGTTATCACGCAGGAGCACCCTGGTATGAATGGGAAGACAAATATAAAAACCGCAACATATCGCAACTTAAAGTGGTTAGCAAAAAGCATGAGAAAGAAATTGTATTTCAGATTTGGGTCCAGTGGCAGCTCTATAAACAGTTTAAAGAAGTGAAAGAATACGCGCAGTCAAAAAAGATTTTACTAAAAGGAGACCTGCCCCTGCTTGTTTCCAGAGATAGCGCGGATGTCTGGCAACATCAGGATTTCTTTAAATTAGATTTTGCCGCAGGCGCGCCTGTTGATATGTATTGCGCCAAAGGTCAACGTTGGGGCATGCCTACCTATAATTGGGATAAAGTAGCAGTTGATGGTTATAGATATTTAAAGGGAAAACTTAAGTATGCCCAAGAATTTTACGATATATTAAGGATAGACCATGTAGTGGGCTTATTCCGTATCTGGAGTATTCCTTATAATGAGCCTTTGGAGAATCAGGGCCTGCATGGTTTTTTTGACCCCCAAGATGAAAATAAATGGGAAAAGCAGGGCAGAGCTATATTATCAGTTATGCTCAATAATACCAGGATGCTTCTGTGCGCTGAGGATTTAGGGATGATACCTAAGGTATGCACCCAGGTATTGGAAGAATTCGGCATACCCGGTAATGATGTCCAGCGCTGGATGAAAGATTGGAAAGTAAAACATGATTTTCTCAACCCCCAGGATTACCGCGCCCTTTCTGTAGCGATGTTATCCACCCATGATACCACGAATTGGGCTGCGTGGTGGGAGAATGAAGCAGGGACAATTGATGAATGGCTTTTTAGAAGAAAGTGCTTTGAGCGCAAAATAGATTATGCCGGTGTAAAAGGAAATTTATTTGATTTAAGCCGCTCCAAGCACGGTAGGTTGCGTTGGTTAAATAGCGTAACCTCTAGCGATGTTTTGGCAACTATTTTAGGCAAAAGGAGAGAAGAAATAAAGGATTTTATCGAGATGTATGAAAATACCTATCAAGAAAAAGAAAGACTGTGGAGAATTTTAAAGATATCCGGCCCAACCCAGGAGAGTGCAAATAGGCAGGCCATCAGCGTTATATTAAAAACGACTCTGGAATCCAGGGCAATATTTTGTATTCACCTGATATTGGATTGGTTATATTTAGCCGATATATTTAAAGGCGACCCCTACGATTACAGGATAAACACGCCTGGAACAATCAATGAAAAGAATTGGTCTTTAACTATTCCGATTTCGCTCGATGCATTGCTCAAACACAGGGTTACAAAAGAAATCAGGAAGATGATTGCTTCTTCGGGTAGGAGAGAAAAATAAAGATTTAACCTAAGATAGAGAATTTGTTTGACAAAGCTTATCTTTATGTTACAATGATTTTCAATTTTAGAAGAAGACAAAGGTGTCTTTCCTTTATACCAAGGTAAGGCGCCTTTTTTATTTTTTTTAAGGTTTCCTGCCTAAATATTAAGCAAAATATGAATAAAAAATAATTAAAAGGAGGAAGAATGCCTAAGAAGATTGAAGAATTTATAGCGAAAGTCATTGAAAAGAATCCTGGTGAGCTAGAGTTTCATCAGGCAGTGCGGGAAGTTGTGGAATCAGTAATGCCGTTTATTGAGAAAAATCCCAAATACCAGGAAGCTAAAATCCTGGAAAGAATGGTGGAACCCGAGAGAGTAATAATGTTTCGTGTCCCTTGGCTGGATGATAAGGGAGAAATCCAGATAAACAGGGGATATCGTATAGAAATGAATAGCGCCATTGGCCCTTATAAAGGCGGAATTCGTTTTCATCCTAGCGTTAACTTAAGTATCTTAAAATTCTTAGCGTTTGAGCAGGTATTTAAAAATAGTTTAACTACCCTGCCTATGGGCGGCGGAAAAGGCGGTTCTGACTTCGACCCTAAAGGGAAATCAGATAATGAGGTAATGAGGTTCTGCCAGAGCTTCATGACAGAATTATGCAGACACATTGGTCCCGATACAGATGTGCCTGCCGGGGATATAGGCGTAGGCGGGCGTGAAATAGGGTATATGTTTGGTCAGTACAAAAGACTGCGTAACGAATTTACCGGTGTTCTTACTGGTAAGGGTTTAAACTGGGGCGGAAGTTTAATCAGACCAGAAGCTACAGGTTATGGTTGCGTATATTTTGTAGAGGAGATGTTAAAAACAAGAGGAGAATTCTTGAAAGGCAAGGTCTGCGCCGTATCCGGTTCCGGTAATGTTGCGCAGTACACCGTAGAAAAGTTAATTCAGTTAGGAGCAAAGGTGGTGACATTGTCAGATTCTAATGGGTTTATTTATGATGAGGCAGGTATCGATAAGAAAGAATTGAAGTGCGTAATGGAGTTGAAGAATGTACGCCGCGGCCGTATAAAGGAATGTGCAAAAGAATTTAATTGCAAATATTTTGAAAATAAAAATCCTTGGGGGATAAAATGCGATATTGCCTTTCCTTGCGCTACTCAGAATGAAATAGACGAAGATGACGCTAAGGCATTGGTCAAAAACGGTTGCATTGCTATTGGCGAGGGGGCAAATATGCCGACTACGCCGGAAGGCGTTGAGGTATTCCAGAAGGCAAAGATTCTTTATGCGCCTGGTAAGGCAGCTAACGCCGGAGGAGTTGCTACTTCCGGACTGGAAATGACCCAAAATAGCATGAGACTCTCGTGGTCACGCGAAGAGGTTGATAGGAAACTACGCGAGATTATGGTAGCTATTCATGAGCAATGCGTCAGATACGGCAAAGAAGGTAATTACATAAATTATGTCAATGGCGCAAATATTGCCGGATTTGTAAAAGTAGCTGATGCCATGATTGATCAAGGCTTGGTCTAGAATTATTAAGGACATCCACTAAAAATAAGCTTGACAAATTTAAAATAATATGTTATATTTTTTATGATAATAAAGCACAAGGTTTGTGCTTAAAGGAAAGAACAATGTAGCGTTCTGGAAAAGAACGCTTTTTTATTTTACGGTACTTTCCTTTCAACGTCAGAAAGCCGGATAATGACGTCCTTTTTAGCAATGCTTGCTAAGTAGGACGTTTTTATTTTTAGGACGAGGGCGTTCTTCCGTGTCCAATTATGGACGGAGAACGCCTTTTTTGTTTTTAAGGCCCTGCCTATTAAATAGGCATAACGAGGGATTTCCTATGCAAAATATGCCTTATGAAGAACAGATAAATGCCTTAAGTAAAATAAGTAAAGCCATAGCTTCCGATGTTTATTTAGAAGATATTCTTCGCCTAATAGTTACCGTAACTGCAGAGATGATGGATTCAAATATTTGTTCATTAATGCTTATTGACGAGAAGAAAAATGAGCTTGTCATCCGGGCAACACAAAGTATCAGCGAAGAGTATAACAAGAAGCCATCCTTAAAGATTGGAGAAGGTGTTGCCGGAAAGGTAGTAAAAGAAAATAAACCCATAGCTATTAAAGATGTCACTAAGGAAAAGGAATACAAACACAAAGATATTGCCAAGAAAGAGGGCCTGTGTTCGCTCTTATGCGTCCCTCTGGCAGTGAAAAACAAGGTTATAGGAGTGATTAACTGTTATACATCTGTGCCACATGATTTTTCTGAAACAGAGATTAATATTTTAACCTCTGTAGCCAATCAGGCAGCGGTGGCTATTGAAAACGCAGAACTTATTGTAAAAAGTAAGGTAATTCAGGAAGAATTAGAAATACGCAAGAGAATTGAGCGTGCCAAAGGAATTCTGATGAAGGAGGAGGGTTTGACAGAGGAAGAGGCATATTTGAGGATTCGCAAATACAGTATGGATACTCGTAAAACAATGCGCGAGGTTGCCGAAGCAATTATTTTGGCATCGGATATGAGAAAGGTAACAGAAATAAAAAAGACACATGCTCATTAGGCCAAGATTCCTTAGCCTCGGTGTCCGAGGCTAAGGATATGAGCGAATAAGAAAAGGAGGAAGGTTGCGATGAATTTACAAAGGCCAAACGCAAATGATGCAACAGGGACGTTTAACCGTTCTAAAAATGTAGTACCGGGTTCGGGTATTTGTTCTAGGTGTGTTGATGGGTGTAAAGGTAATTGCGAGGTTTTTAAAGCTTCATTCAGGAGCCGCGAGGTAATCTATCCGGGTGCTTTCGGTGAGATTACTGCTGGTGGAGATAAGGATTATCCAGTAGATTATTCTCATCTTAATATTCAAGGATACGCTTTAGGTGCAAGGGGATTACCAGGAGGAGAAGAAGGTAATCCGGATAATACAAAATTTCCTGATGTAAATACCGAGACTGAGTATGGCTGGGGTTCAAAAGTAAAGATGAAGGTTCCTGTTTTTACGGGTGCTTTGGGTTCAACAGAAATTGCCAGAAAAAATTGGGAGCATTTTGCCGTGGGAGCTGCTATATCGGGCATTACTCTTGTATGCGGTGAGAATGTTTGTGGTATCGATCCCGGTCTTGAACTTGATAGCAAAGGCAAAATCAAAAATTCACCGGATATGGACCGGCGCATAGAAATTTATAAGAGATTCCATGAGGGTTATGGAGAGATACTGGTGCAGATGAATGTGGAGGATACACGTTTGGGTGTAGCTGAGTATGTAAGAAAGAAACATAATCTTGAGACTATAGAGTTGAAATGGGGACAGGGAGCAAAGTGTATTGGAGGAGAGATAAAAGTAAAAAGTCTGGAAAGGGCGCTCGAGCTTCAGAAACGCGGCTATATTGTTACTCCGGATCCATCTTTGGAGGCTATTCAGCAGGCTTTTAAAGACGGCGCGATAAAAGAGTTTGAACGTCATTCCCGATTAGGTTTTGTTTCCGAAGAAACATTTTTAGCCGAAGTTACACGCTTAAGAGAACTCGGTTTTAAGCGTATCACCTTAAAAACCGGTGCCTATTCTATGCGCGAACTAGCTATGGCGATTAAATATTCGGCAATGGCGCATATCGACCTTTTGACCATAGACGGTGCTCCAGGTGGTACAGGGATGAGCCCCTGGAGGATGATGGAAGAGTGGGGAATACCTACCTTTTATCTGGAGGCGCTTACCTATGAGTTCTGTCAGAAATTAACCAAAAAAGGTATACGTGTTCCGGATATAGCCATCGCCGGAGGTTTTTCTAGCGAAGACCATATTTTTAAGGCGATAGCTATGGGTGCCCCCTATGTTAAGGCAGTATGTATGGGAAGGGCACTGATGATTCCGGGCATGGTAGGCAATAACATCGCTAAATGGATTAAAGAAGGCAACCTTCCTGTTACAGTATCAGAGTATGGCAAAACAGACAAAGAGATTTTTGTCTGTTACGAGGAGTTAGCTGAGAAATACGGTGAAGATATTAAAGATATATCACTAGGGGCTATGGGGGTTTATTCTTTTGTCCAAAAGCTCAAAGTTGGACTTCAGCAGTTGATGGCGGGAAGTAGAAACTTCAGGTTAAACGCGATTTCCCGTAGCGATCTTATGTGTTTGACTGAAGAGGCGGCTTGTGTTTCAAGCATACCTTATGTCATGGATGCCTATCGTAAAGAGGCCGAGGCAATTCTTGATGGTAAAAATACCGTAAAGCGAGCGAATAATTTTAATCACAGGAAAATACGAGTAGCAGTAGAGAGGTGACCCATGGAAAAGAAAGGGTTATGTGACACATGCGAAAATGATAAAAGCTGTGCTCTCCGGAGCAGGTTTCCGGTTTTGCAATGCGAAGAATTTACGAACTCGAATAGTAAAGTAATAAAGATGAAACAACCTAAGCAAAAGAAGGGCGAATGCTTACAGGAAATAACAACCGAGGAGTAATTCTTTAGATTTAAAGCAGGGTTGATTACGACGAAGTAAAATAAGGCAATTTATTTGCAGGGACTAAGGCGTCTTTTATCCAATGTAAGGGCGAAAGGCGCCTTTTTATTTTTAGAATCAAAAGGAGGCAGAAGAAATGTGCAATACGGGTGATACAGCGTGGGTTTTAATTTCATCAGCACTTGTTTTATTAATGACTCCGGGTCTAGCTTTCTTCTACGGAGGCATGGTCAGAAAAAAGAACGTATTAAGTGTGCTTATGCAATGCTTCATTATTATGTGCGTTTTAAGTATTCAATGGGTTCTTTTTGGCTACAGTCTCTCTTTTGCTCCGGCTGAAGGTTTCTGGGGTGGTTTTAAATGGTTCGGTTTAAATGGTGTAGGATTAGA
>Ga0315284_10005762_pt1 | contig 17619 bp, 15 predicted proteins | sample YL17G09_16_MG_FD_203696 | JGI IMG/M metagenome (GOLD analysis project Ga0315284, IMG submission 203696) | Sediment microbial communities from Yellowstone Lake, YNP, Wyoming, USA - YL17G09_16 | ecosystem: Environmental > Aquatic > Freshwater > Lake > Sediment | place: USA: Wyoming | collected...
CAACTCGAAATAAAAATACAAGTTCCGATTATTGTTTGGAACAAAAACAAAATCACCAAATTTTCGATTACACGGAATATAGTCACTCGCAATACGGAGCCGCATATCGAAACGCGCTACCGACGGTCGGTATAACTCCCAGCCACATGCCGCGACAAGCATTTTCAAAAAATTCGGTTGATATTGAATCTTCGCTTTTTGGAATCAATTCCACCAATTTAGTAACTCCTCAAGCCCCGGTCGCGCCGAAATTAATTCCACTTCCCGAAGTTGCATACTTTGAGAGAATACCGTTTATTCTACCGAACCCGCTCGTCGTCGAAAATAAACAACGCCCGTTTCCAGTTCCTTGATCCCTTAGAACCAAGGATTTAGCTCCAACGTCTTTCCCTTCATGGTTGATAGCGTCGGGGGCGGAATGAGCGTGTACATGTTTGACACATCGCGCTTGTAATTCAGGTAAGCGCGCGCCTCGCTAATGAGTCGTGGAATGCACCAATTACAAACCAAAGTATTTAGAGATTCGATTTGTTCCGTAATGTTTGTCGGTTGGTTCATTGCGCTTTCTAAATATATGCCGCGCATAATAATTTTCAAATTATCGCAATCTTGCGGACCAATCTCGTATTTACCGCCACTTTGGTTGTATACCCCGGCGCGAATCCCATTTTGTATAATTTGCATGTTTTGATCGCTAAAAAATGCCAGTGACATGGGCGTATCGTTCCAATTTCCAGTCATTGCATCCGTAAATGATGTGCATTGTGATGAAATGGGTATTCTATCAAACAGTGCAAATTGGGCCGACGGCGAAGGACTTTCAATATCGAGACGCCCGTTTGAAAACTGTTTAGGAAGAATGTTCTGATTCAAATTCATGTTTTTTTGCTTATATGTGTTTTCTCCTTGTATGTGTTTTTTATAACGTTTGCTTAAATGATATTTTATTTATATATTTATATTATAAAAATAAATAATTTTAATTTTATGAAATTTGATTATTTTTATAACTTTTATATATGTCTTTAATTCTAAAATATTTTATTGAATAAATATAATATAATAGTATAATATATTTATTCGATCGTTCGATAATTCAATAAATTCGATAAAATGTCATTTCAAACCACGGTTTTATGGATAGCAGTTTTTATATTTATTGCAGCCCTCGCATTTATAGGTTATAACATTTATTCTTCGCAATACAATACTGTAAACTGGCCGCCGTTCATATCCGACTGTCCGGATTACTGGACGTCCGACGGAACAACCTGTACATCAGGTTCATACAATCTATGTTCAGGAACAACCAGCTTTAAAATAACGGACTATCCGAATTTATGCGACAAGTTCGACTTTTCTAAGAAAAATAAATGCGGATCGCAAGTCAATTGGTCTGGCGTTTCAAACAGTTTAAAATGTAATAATTAAATGTAATTAAAATAATCATCCACCCAATATTCAATAATCAATATTTTCAAAACTATTTTCGAAATTCCGATTTATCCACGCTCGTCATAATCCGCTGATAATCCGTATATTTCTTTTCAATGTCGCTATAGTCCGGTTTTTGAACAACGATGATCGGAATCAGAAGCATCCACCGGTCTTGTTTTTGAAGTTGTAACCAATATTTATCAACTGCGTAATAATAATGATGCTCTGGTTCTTTCATCAACTTTGTGATGCCTTCTTTTATATTCGAAATGAGCGCATCATAGTAATGGCGTTTTACAATGTATCCGGTGGTGGTTTGACAGTGAGACACTCGAATGCTTACGCTGTCATTGGTTTCAAACGGGGGCAGATTATTTCCCGCAAGAAGAAGCACGTCCCACTTATTTTGTTTATTTGAAAAAAACGAATCTGCAATTTCAACAAATTTATCCGGCAACATGAATAAAATATCGTCTTCTAAAATCATGACGGACTCCCATTTTGCCTCTTTTGCCATTTGAAGACATTTCAAGTGGCTTAAACTGCATCCTATACGCCCATTCGCATTTTTAATCGCGTTGAATCTTGTGATATTACCCGTCATTCGTATTTGTTCCAGTTGGCTTTCTATGTGCTGTTTCCTGTCTGTTCTGTGATCAAGGTTAATATAAAATCCCTTGATTTCAAAAAGCCCGTTGATATCTACATTATCGTCATCATTTTCATACTTCCACGGTTCATTCTTATAAATCGAACACATTGCTTATTACTTTCTTATACGCTATCACTATCTAATCTATCCTAAATCATATATTGTCCATCGTTTTATATTCGTTTCATTTATTTATTTAATTACACCATTATAAATAAATGCATAATAATCAATCAAACCCCACAATCGTCATTCGCAGCGTTGTAACAAGTTCTTTATCTTGACCTTCTTGACCTTTATCTTTTTTATCTTTATCTTTTTTATCTTTATCATCCTGGGAAATTGATTTTTGATAATCTCTCGCCACTTTCATTTCTGTCTCTACAATTTTCTGCAGAAGGTTGTTTTTTTTATAGCACGACGCGATCAATGCGACAAATTCAGCTTGCGTCGCTTTCACTTTGAACACGTTTAATCCCGACCCGTTATTTTTTACACACCACGATAAAAAATCGTCACAGTTGTTTAATAGTATGGATGTTAGCACATAGTATGCAAACACGTGCGTATTCTCTCTGTAAAATGATCGCATCATATTTTTAGAATGTTCAGAGTCGTTAACCAGGTGTTGATAATTGACTCCCATAAAATCAAGAATCTTTATGCACTGGTAGAGAGAAAATATGCTTTCCAAATGCAAATAAAAATCGAAATTCTTCTTGAATTGTTTCGCATTTCGAGATTCTAGCGACGGCGGATTTTTAAAATACGTTTGAAATGCAACATTCACGATTCGCGCCCATATTTCCGAATACGTTTCCGATAGTCGAATGTCGACTCCCTGCGGAAGCGAAAATAATTTTTTCATATATGTCATAGTCGCAGTCGTGTTGTCGTCGCCATCTTCGGTATCAAAATCATTACCAAACGTGTGCATTGTTTCATGAATCAACACTTTGAACCACTCTTCTTCGCGATAAATTACAATTTCATTTTTCTTTTCGCAACGATACGTGTATCCGGTATTTGCATTGACCGGACCAATAACTTCGCTTTTATTTTCAGGGAGCTCTTTTTTAAATGGTGTCAAGTAGATGTAAATGTCGAGAGATTCAACGCATTTCGATTTTAGCGAAACCATGTGCAGCCACATGAAGACGCGGTGTGCGTGCGTTTTATAATACGACACGGACTCTTCGCAGCGATGGCTCTTAAACAACACAAAATGTAAAATAATTTGTCGTTGATTGATTTTACAATTGAACGTCAAAACCTTTTTTGAATTGTTTTTTATGCATTCTCTCATTTCTCTCGAGAGATACTTGTCGGAAAATGTTTCTGGATGCGGAACCTGGGATTGAACGTCGATTGCGCTTTCCTGGAATTTAAAACATCCGGCATTATTTTGCGTGTTGAGTTCGACGCTGGCGGCGTTTAGTTTTTCGTATAACATGGTTGCCGTGTCATGCTTATTCGTTTTATTGTGTGAACTGCGCTTTTCATTCGTCTCATGGTGGTTTTGGTCCTGTTCATTTTTATAATTACGCGCACGCGGTTCAGGAACATCATCATCATCTAGAAACACTTTCGGTGTAACATCCGTTAATAATGACTGTATTGTTTTTTGTATAATTTTCGAATCCAGATTCATTGGATTGAAGATAAAATTTAATTCTAAAATAAATATATGTTTATAGTATAATACTATTATACTATTATAATTATATAATTCATATTTATAATTAATTTATTTATTTATTTATTTATTATATTAAAGAATAAAAAAATGAAAATAAATTATTTGGGAATTCTTCTTATTATATTGATGATTTTATTCGCAATGAAAATATATAAGGACTCTGATTCTTTTAATTTAAGGTGCATTATTTCAAAAGTGGATGGAAACACGTATTGCGTTAGGGAGCGAAGTAAAGTTGAATTGGCGGCAGATTTATTAGCAGAAGCAACGAAAAAAATGAAACGCTTGGTAGAATACATGAATTCCACCCATGCATCCAATCCGGCAGTAAAACGCCTGGTTGAAAATTTCAACCCAAATAAAATAAGCGAAACGCTGCCTACAAGCGAGCACACTGCATATAGCGAAAACAAGGGCGAAAAAATGGCGTTTTGTTTGAATGAAGATAAAGCGGGAACGCGGTTAATTGATTTGAGCACGCTGACATTTGTCGCCATTCACGAACTCGCGCATTTAATGACGGAGAGTATTGGACACAAGGAAGAATTCTGGGACAATTTTAAATTTTTGCTCGAATCCGCGAAAAAATCGGGCATTTATGAACCGGTTGACTACGCGAAATCTCCGGTGCAATACTGCGGAACACGGATTGACGAAAACCCGCTTTATAAATAAAATAGAATCGAATAGAATAAAACTAAAAATTGATTTTTTTATCCATGCATTAAAATATGACAACGTCGATCAATCAGTCAACTCAGTAAAGAGAATACAATGGTTTGGACAATGTGGCAAGGATGGCATGACGAAAATCAAAAAAATTTGCGTCTAGAAAGGGAACTCAAACAATTGACAACCCTTCTTCGTAGGGTCGCAGATGAACGCGACGGTTTGAAAATAGAATGCGACAAATTGAAGGAAGAACGCGACGAACTTGAAGAAGAAAATAAAAAATTACGAAACAGTTAAACTGAAAACCCCATTTTAATTTTAACACAATTTAGAAATTTAGAATATATAAAAGTATTATCAAAAAAAAGAATTTTCATTTTAAAAAAAACAAGATTTTCATTTTTTAGGGATATTTTGATATTTATTGATATTTCTAATTTTTATATTTTTATTTTCAATACTTTTAAAAAAAGTATAATAAATAAAAATTGAATTAAACTTATCTCACTATACTATATCAACAAACAACCATGAGCATGGCGAAGGCGAATGGAACTGGGACATATAATTTCGCATCATACTTGTCGTCTCTTTATATAAAACAGGGTGAAAAATGCACTCACACGCGACTGAAAGATGTGGAACTTGGAATCAAGGGTGGAGCGTATCTAATACCGGAATCCGAGCTCGACGATTTTTATAGAAAATATTATAATCATGTATTTGTAGAGGGGAAACAAGAATATCTTACGGAAATTCAACATGAAGACGGCGGTCCAATTCTGGTTGATTTCGATTTCAGGTATGATGTCAGCGTCGAAGAACGCAAACATTCAAAAGATCACGTCGTTGACATGGTGTTGTTATATATGAACACGCTAAAAAAGATGGTGGAATTTATTGGTGGTGGTGGTGCTCATGTTGAAATTCCGGTATTTATTTTCGAAAAGCAGACCGTGAATTGTAAAAGCGATATGACAAAAGACGGCATTCACATGATCATTGGAATTCAAATGGAGAGAAAACAGCAAATGTTTCTTCGAGCCAAAATCTTACCGGAGCTTCAAACAATCTGGGGCGATCTCCCAATTACAAACTCGTGGGAGGATGTGATTGACAACTCGATTACAAGCGGAAAAACGGGGTGGCAACTTTACAATTCGCGAAAACCGGGATGCAAGGCGTATTTGCTAAAGTATCACTTTTTGCTAAAGCTCGGCACGAATAGCGAGTGGGAGTTTTCTGAAAAAAAAGCGACCGAATTCAAATTTGACAAGGATTTCAAATTGCTTACTGCTCGCTACCGCGGACACGTGTCGTTCCCACTGATTGACTCGTGTAAAGCCGAAGTAGAACAAATGTTTAAAACAAAAAAGGCGCCCTCTTGTTCGACAGCTTTGACGGCTGGATCCGGATCCTCGTCGTCTCGCGTCAACATTGTTATGGTATCATCGTGCAATCCCGTTATTGATTACAGTTCGATTACAAACAAGGAACAGCTGGAACACGCCGTGGGTTCAGTGATGAGTTCAACCGAGCCGCGAGAATATGAAGTCGTGGAAACACACAAGTTTACCATGTCGCTTTCCAGTAAATTTTACGAGCCATATGAAAAGTGGGTTCAAGTGGGATGGGCGCTAAAAAATACCAGCGAAAAACTATTTTTGACCTGGATGCTATTCAGCGCACAAAGTGAGAAATTCGACTATTCTAGAATTCCCGAAATGTTCAAACAGTGGCAAAAATTCAGGGTTGGGAAAAGCGAACTTTCGAGACGCTCCATCATGTTTTGGTCGAAACAGGATAATCCCGGCGAATACAAGCACATTCGCGAGGAAACGGTGGATTATTACATTGACCAGACGCTTATTACACACATTGGAAAAACAAAGATTAACGAGGCGTCGGACGTGGATCTTGCAAATGTCTTGTATCACTTGTTCAAGGGGCGTTTCGTGTGTGTCAGCATCAAGCACAATGCATGGTTCGAGTTCAAAGATCACCGGTGGTCTGAATGTGACTCTGGAACTTCACTTCGTTTACTCATTTCAACGGAAATGCTTAGCATTTATTCCGAACGAAGCATGAAACTGTTGGACAGTTTAAATGAACATGACAGCACATCAGAGCAATTTAAAAGCATCCAAGATCGTTCGAAACGCATGACGGAGATTTGCAATCAGCTGAAAACCACGAGCACGAAGAACAATATAATGCGCGAAGTTCGTGAAATGTTTTACGACAAGGACTTTATTGAGAATTTGGATTCCAAGCCGTATCTCATGGGATTCAACAACGGTGTGGTTGATTTTAACGAAAAAGTATTTCGACCTGGTCAGCCGTTTGACTACATTTCAAAATGCACCGAGATTGACTTTTTGGACACGTATGCTCCCGGATGTTCCGAATACGCACGCATTGAAAAAGAACTCATCGGCTTCATGTCGCAATTATTTCCGTCGCCCGAACTACGCGAATACATGTGGGATCATCTCGCATCTTGTCTCATTGGCGTGAATCGCGACCAGACGTTTAATATTTACAATGGTTGTGGAAGCAATGGAAAATCGAAACTGGTTGAGCTGATGTCGCACTGTTTCGGAAAATATAAAGGCACTGTTCCGATTACGCTGATCACTGAAAAACGCAACAAAATCGGCGGCACTGCGTCGGAAGTTGTGCAATTAAAGGGTGTGCGGTATGCAGTAATGAATGAACCGTCAAAAGGAGATCGAATCAATGAAGGTCCTTTGAAAGAAATTACCGGTGGAGATCCGGTGCAAGGTCGTGCACTGTATCAAGAAATGATTACCTTTGTCCCTCAATTCAAGTTGGTGGTTTGCACGAATGTCATGTTTGATGTCAAGAGCAACGACGACGGCACATGGAGGCGTATTTGCAAAGTGGATTTTGAGTCGAAATTCTGTGAAGATCCCAAGAGCGACGATCCCGATATGCCGTATCAATTCAAGGTGGACAAGCATTTGGACGAGAAGCTGGAAGGGTGGGCGCCTGTATTCATGGCAATGCTCGTGCTAAAAGCATACCAAACTGGCGGAATTGTGAAAATTTGCGAAAAGGTTCGACTCAGCAGCAACAAGTATAGGAATAGCCAGGACTATTTGTCGGAATTTATTCGCGATAAGATCAAGGTTGTTCCTGGCATGAATGATAGTACCGGTAAAGCATTTGCCGTGAAACGCGACGAACTCAATCAAGAATTCAAGGAATGGTACACGAGCAATTATGATAAGAATGTCCCGCGGTTCCAAGAGTTGCACGAATACATGGACAAGAAGTTCAAAAAAGTTGCCAAGGGCGGTTGGAGCGGTTGTAAGATCATTTATCCGAATGACGACGAAGATGCCGAGTTTGACGAGCTTGTCGAAGAATAAAAATAAAAAAATAAAAAAATAAAAAAATAAAAAAATAAAAAAATAAAAAAGAATATAACAATTCACTATTACAACAATATATAACAATATACAACAACAATAAAAAGAATAAAAAATATTTTTATTTTTTGTTTTTTATTCTTTCTTGTTTTTTATTCAATATAAACACACAAAACAAAATCAAATCATGTGCGCGTTATAATCCGATGCATTTCCAAGTCGCTGCTGCAAACGATGCCATTCAAATTTTGCTTCAGGATCAATTTTCACCCTTCTGTATTCCTCGTATTGCTCCGGGGAGTCGTAAAAGTAGAGTTTGGGTTCAAACTTGGTGCAGTTCGCAACCTTCCACAAGTAACTTTCACCGTATGAACCAACCTTCCAAGGATATTTGACTCCTGTGATGGCATTCACAATTGGAGCATTGAATACGTTGGACGAATACGGGCCGTGAAATACTTTCTTCTCATGAGATCCTTCTTGGCTGTGATTGTCGCCGCCATTCTTGTTGCTGCTGTAATTCTTCATTTCTCAACGACTAGTTTTTGACTGCATGTTACTATATCATGAAATAAAAATTCAATTTATATTTTTATTCTTTTTTATTCTTTCTTTGTATAAAAATAGAAAAAAATCTGATAAGAAAAAGAAATCATAAAAAAAATAAAAAAAACAATGCAACCCGATAATGAGTTCAAAAACAAAAATAAATTAAATTAAAATTTTTGAGATCTTCTAGTACTTTATCCTTACCATCCTAGTTGGTAGAGAGATGCAGTTATTTCCGGTCACATTGGATTACAGCGAATAATCTGTAAAATAATATTTTTTGATTATTTTATTTTCTAATCTTATATTATAAAATAAAAATATTTAAGAAAAATGAACCAAAAGCCAACCAAATTTTCCAATTTCGATCAAATTGTCAAAGGAAATGTCTGTATTAAAAAATTAAGTAAACACAAGTATAAAATCACATTTAGCAAAATCGGCAAATTTCTTTTATATCAAGTATGGGATAAAGATAGTCCAGCGTTGAACAAGAAACGTAAAGTTGGTTATGTATCTGCAAAAAAATGGGTTAAGGCATTCAAAAAATATAACGAAGAGGTTGATAAACCTTTATTCGCACCCACTACGATTATGGAAACGGAAGATGATAATTATGCTTTCGTCATTCATAAAGCTTGCCTAAACTCTCACGGTCAAGTTGTTTTTACCGTCTCAACTAAAGAAATTTCATCCCAAAATAATACCTCGAAAAAATTGGTTCGGATTCCTTGTGGAAAATTGAATAATGTGCGTTTTGACATTGATGACATGTATATAATAAAATATTTAGAATTTAGAATGTCTCATGTCTCATGTATCATGTCTCATACACTTTGACATAATTTGACGACTTCAATCTATTTTTTAAAAGTCCGGCAACTTGAAATGTTGACTCAACTATATTTTCTTTTAATTTCTCATCTTTTTCATGGAAAACTTTCATGCTAGGTCCTTTATTCAGCTCTAAAATATATGGCTCACCATCACTCTCCAATATGACATCGATGCCGAAAAGTTGGAAGCACACTTTATTTTCATATTTAGTATCTTTACTTATTAATGGAGCAATCGCTTTTGATAAATCAGTTATTTTGTTTATTATTTCTCCCCATATACGCTTGTAAGCTTCTTCCCCGATCATATTTTTCAATTCTTTAAAATCATGAGGCATATTTTCTTTTTCATATAATTCTACATCCATCTGGCTCGTTATGTGGGTTTCAAACGTGACATGATTACCGGTTTTATTTTTTGTATATAGAACGTTTCCATTTTTGTTTACAAAAAATTGTATTTTTCCCTTGTATTTACGAATAATATAGTATAATCTCATATTCATTTTTCGACCATGTATTTGCATGGTATTCTTCAGAAAGCGTTGTGCAACTTTAAAATTATCGTTTTTTGCTTTTATGAGGTCGTTTTCTGTAAATGTGAGAGCAAGTCCCATTTTTCGCTGGATATTTTTTTTACAAATGAGAATGGTTCCACGTCGAATTTCTTGAAGAGCGACTTCGAATTGATGTGGATTATTTATAATGAATGATTCAGGCATTATTTGTTTTGCACCATCTCGACCATATGCTTTTTCGAGAATTTCCCAAAGGTTGTTTTTTCGAATGATTTCATCACATCCTATTAATCCAAATATGTATTTAGAAACCGGAATGTCCATATTCTTTAATTCTTTTTCAACATTAGTGTAACCGCATGGTAGATATAAATAAGAATTTATATCACCTCGTTTGAAACCATTATTTGTTAAGACGTTGTTTAATGTTTTTTTTGGTTTTTTTTCTAGACACATATAGTATGTTATACGTTTTGTTATATTTTTAAGCTGAGGTGTCGTCGAAACATCAAACTTATTAGAAGCAGATGAATTTATCCGCAATTCTCTGAAAAATTGGTTTATATGAAACATAATATATAATATTATATATTAATTAAAATATTTAAAAACTTAGAAATATAATTTATAATTATAGTATATAAATAATTATATTTTTATAAAAAAAGAATACGATTAATGGAACAAATAAAAAAAGAAGTAGATGTTAAAAAGTTAAAGCTCAAGACCGGAGATTTACTACTGTGTGATGATTTGCAGCATGACGATTGGGGTCTCTTCAGCTGGCTGATAAAATTTTTTACAATGAGCGACTTTTCTCATGTGGGAATGGTCGTGGTCGATCCGGAGATGACGAATCCTGCATTAAAGGGCACGTATGTGTGGACATCGGGCATATCGAACACGCCGGACCAAGAAGATGGCATCAAGAAATTCGGCGTTCAGTTTGTTGAATTTGAGAATTTTTTACAAACGTACGAGGGGAAAATATATTTGCGACGATTGAAATGCGAATCGGAAGAACAATACCATAAAATATTCAATATTGAAACGCTACGCGAAATTCACCAGATTGTGTACGATAAGCCATATGACACGGTGGTCACGGATTGGATTGAAGCATATGTTCAAAAGGATTTTAAACCGCAAAAAACATCGAGGTTTTGGTGCAGTGCGCTCATCGGATACATTTATACGAAACTCACACTTTTGAAAAGCGACCTGGACTGGAGTATTATGACCCCCAGTTTTTTTTCAAGTGAAAACAAATCGTTTAGCATGCTGCACGGAGCGACGCTTGAAAAAGAGGAACAAATCTGGGGATAAAATGATTTCATTTTTTCAAGAAATTTATATTATATAATATTTTATATATATTATATAATATTAAATAAAATTGAATATTTTATCTAATTGTATTTTATTGGTACTATTAAACACAAGCCCATTATGAGCCACCAAGATTGGACACCCGTTGTATTCAACAAGAAATCTCATGATAATAAAAAAGGGTGTGAGAAAGAAAAGGCAACATCATCATCGTCATCATCGTCCTCTTTATCAAACGTTGGCGTTTATAAGGCAGCCAGCGACGACGATTACAAGAAAACAAAATACGTATTGAAAACCACATCACAAGCCATTATGAGCGCGCGCGCCGAAAAAAAAATGACACAAAAAGAACTTGCGCAAAAATGCAATATGGATGTTTCCATTATCAATGAAATTGAGCGTGGAACATGCGTATACAATGCGACGCACTTAAACAAAATCCAGAGCGTTTTGGGTGTAAAGATTCCGAGATCTTAGTTTCGTTTCCATTCCAACGTTATAACAAACAAATTATAAAAATATAATTATAAAAATATAATACTACTAATGTCTGGAACTGTTGGTTCGTTATCTGAATACATTATTTCATTGATAACCGGTGCATCAGGCACTCCGTTGAAAAATTCGTGAATGACGGGACTGGAAAGAGGGGTAATTACAATATTTTTTTCAATGCAGCATCCGGATAATTTATTTTGCCGATATTTGTCGAGCGCAGTATATTCGGATAATGGAAAGTTTCTATTTTTTACGAAATAGTTGTTGGATTCGTTGGTTCCTTGGAAGTTGCCAGCATTCGCCATGGTTGCTCCGTATGCCGAGTAGTATGAGAACCCGTTGCTTGTTATCGTGTCGGATTTTAGTTTTTGTAGACGCGTGCTTCCAGAAACGGCGCCTTGGCGCGCAAATTGCGGATTGTTTGGCTTATAAATAGTGCTGCAGTAATTATTCGGCGGAGTATTGAGCGGGTTATAGTTATATATTTTGGGGTTGGCGCAATTCTTGGATTCATACACTTGCGGACCTCGAGGGTCGTCGTCCGGATATAAAAATGTGAACGGAATGTTCTTTATTGGGCTGGGATTGGGATAGTATGTGCCGCCCGGAACTTTGGTGGTTGATTCGCGCTGCGCATACGTTCGACACCTGGACTCCAAATACTGCGACGTCGAGCCGTAGTACGATTGACTCTGTATCACGATTCCCGACTTGATAACATTGGCTTCGGGATTGCATGCAATGCAGTTACTATCAAAGACGCCGGTATAAATGTGATAATTTGTATCAATCGTCGGTTCTGGATCCGGAACTGGATTATCGTTCAGCGGAGTTATTGGCTCCACGCTTACAATATCGGGAACGGTGGGTTCATGGTTCTCAAATTCAATGTCAATAATTACGACTGTTCCCGGAATGTCATTATCATTATAAATGGCTTCAATGATGGGTGCGCTCAAATAAAATGAAGGAACATCAATTTGTCCGTCGTTTTGTATCTGCGTTCCATTTGCAAAATGGTTTTTATTGAACGCTTCTGCGATTTCGAAAGAGTTGTGCCCGGTATCCGCGATACATTTGCACGTGTCTTTATTCGTTTTGTAAACGGCGGAGCCGGGATTTTCCATAAAATACACTCGCGACATTCGTTTTTGGGTGGAATTGTCGCCGGACGGATTTGTGGGGACCAGCTGTCTGCGCCAATGTTTTAGCGGCCGCGCTTTAAAATCGGGTCCAATGAAATCGTGCTGCTCTACATTATGCGGCATATTGTTTGCATTTGGGCGATGCATACCGGGCACAATATTGAATGCCGTACTTGCTTTTGTTGCATAATGCGGCCTTCGTGTCGTAACTAAAGTGTTTGAACTTTTAAAATTTTGCGGATTGTTTATTTTTGGAGTTGTCACTTTTGACATTTTTTATATTGAATATAAATAAAAAATTAATATTCTTATTTATTTTATTTTATTACCTATTATTACTATTACCTAATAATTTTTATTTAATAAATTATTTATTTATAATAGTTTATTTAATAAATTATTTATTTAATAAATTATTTATTTATTCATTTATTTTTTATTTATTTTTTATTTATAAAAACGATTATCAATTTTATAAATAAAAAATAAATGAATAAATAAATTATGTTAACCCGCATAAATCCATACAAATAACCTCAAAAATAATTGTTACTCATCCAATACCTTCCATGCAGTCCCAAAACCTCCCATCATCATTTGGATTTGGATAATAATCAAGACACATTTGTTCACGTTCTGATGGTTGTTCCCATTTAAATGTTATGCTACTTTCTAGGTAACACGTGGAATTTTGTTCTGGAAATGTGTCTTCTCCGCACGGATTCTCTGTCCCTTGTTTAGCAGTTATCGTACAAAATCCATTACTATTACTATTAATAGTAAGATTCGTACCATTTAATATAGCTGTTGTATTACTACTATCAAGAGGTGAAATTTCATATGTTATTTCTATATTAGTTCTACTAGCGCGTACATATTCTGTAAGATCATAAACTTTTGTTTTATTATATATATACTGCGATAGAGGGTCATCAAAGTATAAACTAGGAATATCACTTGATAATCCAATTGTGTATAATGATGAGCAATAATCTGGATTAACAAGAAATTTCATGGGCATATAAAAACATCCACCAGTTCCAAATCCTAACCCCCATGAATTTCTTATTTTTACATAATAATTATTATTATTATTATTTGGATTTGGATTTTTTTTATAACCTATTGCAACAACTGCATGATACCCTGGTTTAATATTATTTACTGTTTGATTAGAATCGGTATATTGTAAAACATCGATTAATCCATCTTCTACCACTAACCCAATTGTATTACCATTTAAACCAATGTTAATTATTGTCATACTAACAGTAATTGGGTATCCATTACTCAATACTGAAATAATAGCGTCTTCTTCTTGTTTAACTGTATAAATTTTAAAATTATTATTTTTTTGTATGGACCAGTAAGGGTTGATTTTACCATTAGAATATTTAGAATATACTACTGTATCATTAAATTTAGATACTTTGTCATCTAATTTGTTTTTAGTTAAGGCGTCAACATCACTTCGTGTAAGATTTATTCCATTAAATGCGTATTTAGTTGCACTCTTCATGACTTCTGAAAAATCTTGTTTACTTGTAAACTCTATATTATTACTTAATAACGGAATACCCCCCCACGATTGTAATCCTATAAAATTATTTAAAATATATGATCCTGATGAAGCTGTTGGTAGTGTTACGCTATTATACGCAGCATTAATCTTATAATCATAATTTCCAATAGGTGTGTGATATCCCGCCCACATTATAAAAAAACGACTAAAAAAACAATTTGGATCATCATGTCGGGGACGAAACAATAGTTGTGATGTGTTAGCAATATCCTTAAAAATTTTGTCAGTAAGAGGACGAAGGGTTTTTTTATAACCATCAACACTTGTAAAATCTACATCTTTAACTGCCATAATGTATGTATAAAGAAAACAAGTTGCTTCAGCAGCACAGTCGCCTACCGCACCCTGGTCCCATATCTCTATCTGAGAATTTATTGTAAATTCTGTTGGTAATCCTCTTTTTTTCACATTACGTGATACTAACAAATTAGGATTATTATTCAATTTAATGTTACTATAATAGTGGTTTTGTTCAATTTTAAAATGATCACCGTCATACACAATTCGCGGTACAAGATTATTTATTAAATTACCATTTATTTTATCAAAACTATCAATATCAAATCGAACACGTTTAAATTTACCTTCTGGTATTTTTTTTCTAATGTTTGAACTTTTTGAATTAATTTGTTTTGTCGAAATATTAAAAATTAATTTATATTTTCTATTTTCATCATATGATGCATTTTTTAATATAAATATATAATTTTTATAACCAATTTGCATAAGAACAGTCGGATGATATAATATTTTAGGATTTCCTTTATTGTAGTTTTTAAAATGAATATCAACCCAATTTTTAATCGAAGAAAATAAATTTACATCTCGTGCATCATTTTTGTTGTTTTTATCAGATGACCATGAGTTATATAACAATACACTATTATAACTTGAAAATTTTATTTTATTTTTTTTTATACTAATATTTCCACTAAAAAAAAGATCATATTTAGGAAGAGGAGATGAACCTAAACCTAAATCAACTAGTAGGGATTGTGTCAACAAGGACATCAGAATTATATAGTCAAAGTATTATTAATAATTAAATATATAATATATAAAAATATTATAAAAAATATTATAAAAAATATTATAAAAAATATTATAAAAAATATTATATATAATAAAAGCTAAATATAAAAATATATTTTATTATTTTCTATATTTTTTTGTAGACCGACGACGATGGCGATGACAACGTTGTTTCTTTTGTTTAGTACGCGTACTGCTTTTTTTTCTTCCTCCGCCCCGCCTCCTTCCCCACAATTCTAAATCGTCGGCAAGTTTTTTTTGACTTTCTTCATACGCTTGCGCTTCAGGCGACAATGTAATTGCGGGTCTTTCTCCTGCCGGTTCGGTATAATTGTGTCCAATCGGAAAATTTCTTGCTGTGTCGCTAACGTGATAGTTTTTATAATACTCCGAGGGATCTGTGTATTGAGGAGGAAGTGGAGGCCGCCGTCTTCTTAGATCTTCCATATATTTCATGTGTGCTCTTACACGTTCTTCTTCTGACAATGGTGATTCTGGTTCCGATGCTACCGCTGGTAGTACCGCTGGTGCTACTACCGCTGTTGCAGGCACATATTCGGGTACAGGCGCTTCACTCGCTGCCAACATGTCGAATCTTTCACCCACGGTATTCCATCTCCCTGGACCTCTACCTCTGTTAGCTGGCAGTCCTCTTCCTCTGTTGACAGATTCTCTCTGCATTCTCTCTTCTTCTTCGCGCTGCATTCTCATTCTCTCTTCTTCTTCGCGCTGCATTCTCATTCTCTCTTCTTCTTCGCGCTGCATTCTCTCTTCTTCTTCTTCTCCTTTATCTCTCATCTGTCTCTCTATTTTTCTTCTATCGATGTAGAATCCTCTACCTCTACTACTACCTCTACCAACAGGCATTTCCTAAATGAAATATATTATATAATTATAATTATAATATAATTTAAAAAAGTGTAAAAAAATGTAATAATAATTTCTATTTTTTTGTAATTTCTAATTCCGAGAGAGTGTATGGTGTCTGAATCAAATAAAATTCATCGTCGTCTGGGTGCGATTTATACATGGAACAACTTGCGTATTTCAATTTCATAAGTTTGGTGGTTTCAGTTTCGCGTTTTTTTGAAACAACGGGTTCTTCAATATCACCTGGCTCTACTGCTGCCGCGTCGTCTTGATACTCGGGATCAAACTGGAGAGAGGATTGATACGTTTCCAGCATGTTGCGAATAATTTCAACTTGTTTCAAGGGGTCGTGCGTTTTGAGAACAAGTTCTTGCTGTTTTTCAATATTCGATAAAACCGACTGAATCTCGTCTCGCGTGCGTATGTAACGGACGTGTGCCTCTTTATTTCCAACAACGGTTTCATAATCAGAGAGATATTTCTTATATATTTCAAGCTCTCTATTAAAATCGGGTATTTTCCCTGAAATTTCGGCGAGCGTTTCATCTTCTGTTTTATAATTAAATAGTAAATCCAGTTTTAAATTTATAATTTGTTCCTTCATTGTCTCAACTTTTTTGAATTGAGACGCAAGCAAATCTTGAAGATTGCGCGTATTTCCGAGTTTAAAACCGCGACTCCTTTTCAGCCGTTGCATTTTTTCCATAATATTTTTTATCGACTCGGATTCAAGTATTTTCTTTTTTAATTCGTTGCGTTTCTTATCGTTGGTCAACTCCATAAATTTTGTTTTTTTATACAACTGGCTAATTATCTTTTTTCTCTCTTCCAAATAATCTTGTCTTAATTTGAAAAACATTGTCATCCTTTCTTCTTGAGACACGGCAGACACAGGCGCACCTTCTTCTACTTCGCTCATTTGCTAATGTTATAGAGATTAATTATATATATAATTTTATATTAATACATATAATAATATAATAATATATTAAAATTTATACCCGTGGTATAAATTTTTCTAAATGTAGTAGAGAATCTTTTTGCCAGTGATTCATATGACTTCGAGGATTTTTCCGTTCGACAATCTCAATTGCTTTATCAGCAGTCATTCCGCGTTTATACATCAAGTATGCGACCGCGCCACAATTACTTCGCCCTTTACCCGCATAACAGTGTATTAATATACGCGCGTTGGGATTTTCAGCATGAATGTTGTCTAAAATACGAAATAGCTTTTCATAATCTTCCTTTTGCGGAGGTGTATAATCGGGCACAGGTATATTATAATACTTGATAATGGTATCATTTATCCATTCTATTTCCCAGTTTCGATACTCATTCGGTTCAATAAATCCAATAACGACATCAAATGCGGAAATAGTATCATAATTCTCTTTTGTTG
>Ga0315284_10005763_pt1 | contig 17617 bp, 13 predicted proteins | sample YL17G09_16_MG_FD_203696 | JGI IMG/M metagenome (GOLD analysis project Ga0315284, IMG submission 203696) | Sediment microbial communities from Yellowstone Lake, YNP, Wyoming, USA - YL17G09_16 | ecosystem: Environmental > Aquatic > Freshwater > Lake > Sediment | place: USA: Wyoming | collected...
AAACCACAAGAAGGTTTACATGGTCTATGTCACTACGACCAATTTGTTCTTGGATAATATCTTGCACACTTATAACAGCTACATCAAGACGTTTGATTGTAGTTCTAGCGCCCTGATACTTTGTCAATAGAATAGGATGCATTGCTGGTATTTCGATAGTCTTTCTTCCTGGATTACCTGGATCTTTGGAAAAGAGAGCACCAATATAAAGTGATCCAATCTTCTTCTCGAGAATTAACAAATCTTCTGGTGGAACTATACCTTCAATAGTTCCAAATGGATATTCCCTCATAACCAAGCATGGTTTAAACTTCACACCAGTGTTGAGTTGAAGCTCATCCTTGCTGGTATCATAATCACAGCTCAACATGTCATCGACTGGTACTGGTCTCAAATCACAAAACAACTCATTCAACATTTCATTAGACCAAGAGTTCATCAACGACCAAAGGCTACCCTCAGATCTACAAATGGATGCAGCTGATATATAACCATCAATTGATTCCCATTCCACATTGCTGAAGTCGATTAAATCAAGAAGACTTCTCGGTGCTCCAGGAGCAGTAGTAGAAGCAATCTCACTTGCCGCCCGCCACTCCTGTGACTGAAATGTACCTTCTCTCAATCCTTGGTTTTTCAAAGCTTCTGGAACATACTTTGCGATTATAGCTGTGCTTTCGTCAGCTACTGCCCACGGTAAAAAGTTCTCCAATCCACCCTTCCAAGCTTTACTCTTTTTCTTTTCCAGCTTTTTTATTTCTGATTGTGCCAGCTGCTTTGCTTCTTCTAAAATCAAATCTTCAAATTCCTGTATTTCGGCCTGGCCGATGACACTCAAAACTTCTTGAGACAATCTTTCTTTAGCCCACTTCCTACGTGCTGCACGACTCTCATTCAAGTTAAACTCTGGGTAGCTATCAGGTAGAATGTACTGGGAATTCAATCCAAATAAAAGATGTGACAGATTCATCACTATATCAGCAGGGGAACCATGCATTGCAATACCTTTGCAACGCAGCTCAACCCCGCCAATATTACCACCACCTTGCCATTCATTGATGAGATCTTTTCTTTTAGCAACATGTGGATTAAAGTAGATATTTACTTTATCAAAAGCTTTTGTGAAATCAGAACACTGAACCTGAAATCTTGTTGTAGTTGCACCAGTATTTGGATCTGTATTTATGGTTCTTTGAATACGATCTACGAACCCAAAGAATGTACGAATGTACCCTCTTCCATCGCCTGGATCAAAATAGATATTTACGTAGTCATTTGGGAAAATGAGATTGAGATAGTTTCGACGTGGAACAAGAATAAAAGAAGCTTGGCCACCACCTTTCACTGTTTTACTCAATTCACAACCAATAATATCTCCGCTACAATCAATACGACCGCTAAGACTGTTATCAGTTACGTGAGAATATACCATCGTCATACAACGAGTGTTTTGCTGCGTATATCCATAAGTTTCAGAACCAAACGGATCTACAGTTTTTGGCACACCAGACATTATCTACCACCAGGTACACTTCTGGGTTGAGATGAAACTTCAGCTATTGGCCTGGTGCTAGCGGATTGAGCAGGATTCACAGGTACCATCACTACTGGCACCTGAGCTGGACCAGGTGGACGTGGTCTTGTGGGAACAGAAGTGGGTTGTGAATACAATTCCGTAACATCTATATCTGGCTCTGGTCCTCTTTGAGCTTTTGCTTCCCATTCTTTCTTAACTCTAATTGAGCGATGTAGAGATTGCACTACTTCATTTGTTGCTTCTTCAGCTTCAGCAATGTGACGTTCACTTTGATAAGCTTCTCTAATCTGCTTTATCGCTGCTTCTGCTTTTTTTGGGTCTGTTGAAAAAAGAGCTGATTTTATACCACCAGCAGCAGACCCAAACATGCCAGGTGGCGCCTCATTTAACATTTTTACAGCAGTTTCTCTTCTCATTAGTTTTTCAGCAGCTGATACTCTTCTTTTTGGAACATCCACAGGATACCCAAACATAGTTTTAGGTATCTTTTTCCCAGTTTCTGTCTCGAACATATTTTCTTCTGTATCTTCTAATCGCTTTAAACCTGCATCTATAATTTTAATTCTATTTTTTGCGTGACCTGCTGCTACGTAAGCAGCTCTTTCTGGGCCAATCTTCTCTGCTAGTTCTGCTGCATTAACTGGTTTAGCGTACTCTGGTACGTTCTCCCTAAGATTTACGGATTTAAGATTTAAGTATTTCTCAAACTCCTCTTTGGTATCTTTTGGCATCATATACTTTATAGCTTCTCTAATATCCTCTAATAATCTTGTTATTGCTGGTATATTATCTTTTATAAAAGCCACTAGGACATCCATTGCTGCCCGCTGCAACTCCTCCAACTTTTTTATCTGTGGAGCGAATTCTTCTCCCATCTTTCTCTGCCATTCTTGAATTTGAGCAAGATATTCTATGGTATCGCTGAATCCTTTCTTGGTTTCATCAAGAGCCTGCTTATCTATTGGCCCATTTTCCTTCATCATCTTTTCTATTTCTTTATCAATCTCTTTTTGGGATTTACCAGCTTTTGCCATATCTCCAACTTTTTCCCAAATATTGAGATTGATACCAGACATTTCTTTCAAGACAAGATTTGCTTCTTGATTTGCTGGAGACTTGCCACCAGCACCGACAGAACCATATTGTGTATAAACCTCCTTCAAAAGATTCATCATATTTTTTGGATCTGAGATACCTTTCTCTTGTTGCTTCATTGCTTCGTAATAAGTAGCTTTGCCACCTGGTTTTCCAAACCCCATTGATTGCATAACCAATGCTTGACCAGCTTCCCCACCACCAGGAGCAGTAATCATTTGTTGCATTTGATTGGCCATGGCTATTCCCCTTTTCCCTGTCATCCCCGTCAAACCCATAATCATATTTACTGACTTTGCCATGGCATCAACATCAACCACACCTGCTTGTCTTCCACCCTGAGCTTCGATCAAAGAACCAATACCCTGCAGGTATTCTGGAAGACGAGCTTTCTCTATTCCTGTTGCCATCCCAGCAGCCATGAGCTTCTCGAGAGCTTTGACTCCTGATCCCTCTTTCTTTCTTCCATACGGATCTGTGCCTGTTTGGAAGGTGGTCCCGCCCTGGCGAAGCTGTCCCATGATTCCAGTAGCCTCACCAACATCCATCCCTCCACCAGCTCTGGCAAACTGCTGAGCCCTGTAGACCGCTCCTATGTTGCCTGTGGCTCTCCCAACGGCCCTAGCGTGCCCGTAGGTCTCCGTGGGGGTATAGCCAAGGGCTGCGCCTCCAGCACCCGTCTTCCCAAGGGCTGCAGCATAACGATTAGAAGACATCCCCATCCCCGTGAGTTGCCCCTTGGCAGCCCCCACCTGGAGATAGGTTTGATAGTTCTGCATGATTCCAGAAAGAAAGAATCCAAGACCAGCTGCCCCAGCAGCACCTGCCAATCCAATACCAGCCCTGGCAGCTCCACCAATCCCTTTTCCAATGCCCATACCTGCTCTGCCCATACCAGCCAAATATCGATGCTTCTTTGCAAAAGCAGCAGTACGATCTTGCATTCCTTTTTGTACTTGGCTGAGATCGCGAAACAGAATGTTCTGTTTCTTTAGATTCTGAATTGCTTCAGTTCCACCCTTCTTCTCTTTCTTTCTATCATCCTCTAATTCTTTGATACGCTTTCTTCGTTCTTTATGTGAAGTCCTTTCAGCTGCAGTTAATAATTTGTGATGCTTTAGTTCTTCTCCCTCTCTCTTCTTTCCTTTCCCTTGAATCTCTTTAACTTCATTCTTGACCTTTTTGAGATCTTTTAGAATCTCACCAAGCTCTAGCTTGATAGTAAGAATTACTTTTTCATTCAAGCTAGGCATCTATTGTCTCCTACCAAGAACTGGTAGATGTTTACGACTGGATGATTCTAGTTCTGATTCGTAGTTATCATCAAATCCATCATCATCAAAATCATCACCCTCATAGTTCTTCTTGGATTGCTTCTCAAGCCTATCCTGTTCCTTCTGCATCTTATCCCGATGCCATGAAGGCAAATCCTCAAGAAGATCTGGAGTGATACCCATTGCCAGTTCCTTCTCCCACTTGTCTATGTATTGATCACCAGTCTCAAAAACTACCTCCCCATCCTTACCCTTCCTGGCCTCTAGCTTGTGGTCCTCGTAATAGTCCTCCCAGAACGCAGCCAGCATCTCCAAGAGAGTCTGGCTCTGAAGAGCCTCATGGTTCCAGGGAAGGCGGTACTTCTCCTCTGCCCACCGGCGTAGCGTGTCCAGCAGCCCCGGATTGCGTACTCGCTCTGCCGCTATCTCCTTGGCTGCCTGAAACACCGATAGCGGCTCCTTTGAGAGGGGAGTGGAACGTATTCTCGAAGTCTGCTACTTGCCTGAATACTTCCAGAACAAGATCAAAATCATCAATCTCATCCAGGTTCCACCAGGTTGGTTTTCGAATCAAGGATTGCTCTAGATGAGCAATCATGTAATTTGTCCAGTCTGTCTGATCATCAATTCCTACACCAGGCTTGTCATCGTCATGATACCAACCACCATTCAACTGAACCTTTCGAACCTGGACTGCTGTGATGCCTTTGATGCTCAGTTTCTTGGTTGTGAATTGCCCCTCGTACACTTTTCCATCATGTGGTGAAACGTACTTGATGAAAAAGTCTTTCATTCTTGAAATAGGGACAGCAGTGATGTCTTGTTCCTTCATTTCATTCTCCTGTTTGATCCACCAGACTTGTTTATGTAGCAATTAGAGTGTTAACGCTCACTCTCATCCTCGACGCGAATGGCCACAAAAGAACAATTATCACTGACAACTCCACGAGCGGTTGTATCCCAAGTGTGCCCAGAAGCCCTGACACCAGTGAAGAATGCCATAGTCTTTCGATTACCGCTTACTGGATTGGCATCCTCGATAGCTGCTGTCAGACATTCATTGGTGATGATGTCATTGATCTTGGGGAAGATTCCAAGCTTCTTCAGCGACTGACCAATCACACGAAAGACACCAGCATTGAGCGATGCCCTGTAGGACACTGGAACGTGTTCCATGACCTCCAGTAGATCAAGCACATCAATCGGCTCGTAATCGCAGTTCTGTTATCGTGGAGTCATTTAAACTCCACTTCTTACGGTTTCCCGTAAGCTCAGATCATATCACCATCCTGATTGCTCAGGATGCTGCGCGCTCGTGGGTCTTTACTATCCACTATCCATTGGATGTTGGGATTCCGTGACCTGATCGTTGAACCTTCTACCCATTCCTGGGCAGCTTGGCTGCTGATAACCCAATTCTGATCTTTTTTAACCATCACGTTTATCATTACTGATTCCGTTGTGGTAGTCAGACTCTCAGGGTTTCCCAGACAATTCACGCAGTTCTCCATAAGAGATTACTCTCTCAGGCCACCTTAGTTGATGGTTTCCTCACCAGAAACATTCCCTGCATATCCAACTGGCGATGAACCGATCTTGAAGAGTGCTCGAGGTCCAGAGAAGACTTGCGGTTTGTTTACGTTTGGAGCGATATCACTTGCCATTACAAACTCCTATTCAGGTTTGTTGTTGTTTTCTTCTAAAGGCAGGCAGGCTGAAGGTAGATCGTAGGTATCGATCTGAACCATAGCCAACCACAGGAAAGCTCCCTGAGGTGACTGAGACAGTAGCTCACCTCAGGGATGAGTGCCTGGTGGATGTGCAGGCTCCTCAAGAGTAGCTGGTTCTAGAAGTTACGTCAAGGCAGGCTTACACAAATAAACCCACTACTTCCTACGCCAAAGCAGCACTGAGTGGCTGGGACCAGAGGGCATTCGACTGTACTACAATAGCAACAACATCTGTGGCAAGTCCCACAGCCTGCGTAGTACAGACAATCCCAGTATCAGTCCACTTAGCAACAGGAGCAACACCAGGTTCATTAGCGGGCAATGCTGCCAACCCACTAACCAAGATATTGTTGTTGGCATAGTCACCTGCACCACCAGCTAATGCAGTATCAGCTTGCGCTAGATTGAACTTAAAGGCAGCACCAGCAGAAGTGCAACGAATATATCCATCTGTTGCGGCTGCGTTTACATTGATGTCAGTTGCTACTTGATCGCTTGTTCTTCCAGCTACACCAACATCAATCACAAGCTTTCCTGTACCTGGATTGAACGCAATGGTGGGACCACCACCTGTTGCTGTTATCTCGCAAAAAATACCACTGATACCTGGCTTCAGTGCGAAAATGGTGATATTAGCTCCCGTGATTTCAACTCGATTGAGAGAATCAAAAGTCTGCGCTTGGAGCAGATTTCTCCCAACTACATTGATATCTCCGCCAGCAGCTCTCACAGTAGCCCCACCGACACCAGCAACATTCAGCCTATCCAGACAAGGAGCACCAGCCACGAGGTGACCAGTGAGTCTTGGATCTGAGTTAGTGACATACTTGTTAGCTACACTTGGGGCACCATTTGTTCCAAGAAGAGCTGCCTTCTCATCAGCAGTTGGCGTACCAGGAAGAGCTGCCTTTTCAGCAGCTGATGGAATGTACAACTGCTGATCCAACATTGCATTGATGGATGAAGTCCAGATACCATCAACCTGTACCTGAATTGCCACTTCATCAAGACCAGCACCAACAGCCTGGGACGTGCAAAGGATTGTCGTGTTTGTCCACTTAGCTACTGCGTTAAAACCAACCTCATTTGCTGGAAGTGCCTCGAGACCGCCAATCATCACTTTGAACCCAACGTAGTCACCAACACCACCTGTCATTGGTGCCTGGCTTTGTACAATAGTGAAATTACCACCTGTTGCAGACACTGCCCGAACATAGCCATTAGTTTGAGCAGCATTCGCGTTAATCAAAGTTGCAACAGCGTTATCAGAAGACCCAGCTATCCCAATATCAATAACCAGCGCACCTGTTGCTGGATTGAAAGTTACCCCCGCTGCGCCTCCACCTTTAATCAACTCAACAGTGATTCCGCTATCACCAGGCTTCAGAGCATACAACGCAACTGATGCCCCACCTTCAGCTACAGTGAGAGTGTCAAATGTTCTACCATGAAGCAGAACTCTTCCAACCAGAGCAACATCACCACCAGCGGACAGTACGGCTGTGCCACCAACAATGTCTAATAGATCTAGTTCAGGAGTACCAACCCTGGTGAATCGAATGTCAGAATCAGTAGCATACTTGTTGACGGCACTTGGGGCACCGTTAGTACCAGCAAGGGCTGCTTTCTGATCAACTGTTGGTGTGTAAGGAAGAGCAGACTTCTCAGCAGCTGTTGGAAGTAAGATAGTTTGATCAATAAGTGCAGTTAGAGTTCGTGTCCATTTCCCATTGGTGATAGCTGAAATAGACACTTCATCGGCTGATGCACCTATTGCCTGTGTAGTACAAATGATTCTGGTGTTTGACCACTTCGCTGTGCTGGTTGCACCAACCTCATTTGCTGGAAGTGCTTCTAGACCACCAACCATCACTTTGTTGACTGCTACGGAACTTCCAACCCCCCCAGCCATGACAGTTGGACCCTGGGCAGCAGTAAAGTTACCACCAGGAGCAGCACAATTGGCTCTGATGTAACCATTACAAGCCGATGCATTTGCGTTGACGAGAATAGCAACAGCAGAATCAGCAGTCCCAGCAGCTACAACAGTAATAACCAGAGCACCTGTTGCTGGGTTGAAGGCTACTGCAGCGCCAAGACCAACTACCATTTCAACTGTGAAACCTGAAACACCAGGCTTCAGAGCATGCAAGTCTACGTTAGCCCCACCCTGAGTTACTGTGAGAGTATCAAAAGTCTGCGCCTGCAAGAAATCCTGACCAACAAGTTGGATATCGCCACCAGCTGCAGCAACACCTGCAGCTGCTCCTGCAACTACATCCAGATAAGTAAGCTCTGGAGTTCCAGACCTGGAAAATCTGGCATCAGCATCAGTCACGTAGGGATTGGTGCCGCTCGGAGCACCAGCAGTTCCTGCAAGAGCAAGTTTCTGAAGCAAGGATGGAATCAAGAGAGGTTGATCAACAAGTGCAGTAACTGAATCGGTCCACGTACCATTGACCTGAACTTCAACAGCTACATTATCCACAGGATTGGCCACTGCAGGCACAGTACAAAGAATGCCCGATGCCAACCACTTCGCTGATGGGTTAACACCAGTCTCGTTTTGAGGAAGAGCAACTGTTCCAGCAACCATGATTTGGGTATTGGTGTAATCTCCAGTACCACCAGTCATTGGAGCAGCAGCTTTTGCCAGAGTGAAAGATCCAGCTGTTGCAGATACGCAACGAACATAACCATCAGTCTGGGCCCCATTAGCATTGATTGCAGTAGCAATTGCATTGTCAGTAGAACCACCACCTGCCAATGTAATCACCAATGCCCCAGTTGCTGGATTGAAGGTAATAGTTAATCCAGCCCCTCCCGCAATCATCTGAACAGTGATTCCACTGTCGCCAGGCTTCAGAGCGTGGAGGGTGATATCTCCGAGAGCAGGAGCAACCTGGGTGAGATTCAGAACATCGAAAGTCACACCTTGCAGTAGATTCCTACCTACAAGAACAACATTACCACCTGCAGCAAGAACACCTCCACTGGAAACACGTACTGCATCCAACTTAGGAGGTGTAGCGGCGCTGCCAACTCTAGGGTCAGTGTCTGTTACGTACTTGTTAGCAGCACCAGGAGTTCCAAACGAACCAACCAGAGCTAGCTTCTCTCCTGCAGTGGGTATCAATGGATTGATTGCCCAAACCCCAGCACTGTAGACATACATAAGGTCTTCGTCTTCAACCCAAACCAACATACCCTCGTTTGGTGCAGTAAACTCCCATGCTGTACCACTCCACTCTGCAATGTACTTCTCTTTCGTAGCCCACAATCCTGTAGCAACTGCAGCTACGATATATCGATCAAAAGCTGCTGGTCCAGCGGGAGGTGCTGTAAGATGTTGATCCTTCACACTGTCCTGTGTGTCAACAGGAACCTCAACTGGATTATCGAGAGCATTCTGAGCATACGTCTGCAGCTCAATAGGCCATCCCTTCATGTAATCTCTCAGATTACTCATAGATATCTCCTTTTCCTATCGTTAGAGGTTAGGCAGGTGCAGTGTAAGCTGCAACAGTGTCACGAACAAGTTGAAGAGCAGCTGATAACATGTACCCACCACCATGACCACCTGACGAACCTCCAGCATGTGGAGACCCGAAACCAAACGCCTCTGCTGGGTCATACGTAGTTTCCTTGGTCACACCATCTGTAGTTCGAGCCAAGTATGTTGGAAGTGCACCACCCAATTGCACAATGATCTTGATCATTGCGTTGAGCATGTTGGGTCCATAACTGTAGGGATTTGACTGCGAACTTCCAGACCCCTTTGCTCCATCCAACACAGCCAAGTCATCATCAACAGCTGTGAACTCGATAGCATAGTGATCACCTGTTCTGGGAGGTGTTGAAAGAACAGGAGTGAGAACAAGAACACCAGTGGTATTTGAAACCACTTTTGCCGTTACACCAGCCAGAGCTGCAGTGATGTTTCCAGCAAACGTTACCTTGGCTCCAACCAAGGAATTCACAGTAGTATATGCCCCTTGATCTGCTACAGCATACTTGCTTGCTCCGTCAATACAAGCACCATGAGCATTGTAGATTGCCTTTAGGTGATTGACTAACACAATTGCTGTAGCGAGATTCGTGCAAGCAGCCACAGTAACTACATTTGGATCTGCAACATAGTGAACAGGCCCAGCTATCGTAGCCATGTGCAAAATCAACATCGCACGAACGTCATTACACAAAGTCACCAACACTCCCTCAGTTCCATTTGAACCAGCGGCAGTTACAGCATTACCACCAGCTGCTCCGTGAACAGCTGGAGTCACTTGACGATGAAGGTTGTAGTCAAGCTTCAGTTCGTCTGCCATTATATCTGCAGTAGCTTGATTTGTAGCTACTGCAGCGCCAACAACATTAGCTGCATCAGCAGCCACATGAATACCAGTTACATGCAGTGTTCCTGTGTCAATGAGGCCAGTCAGAAGCCTCAATAGGTCAGCAACTCTGTTCCCTCTCGGAAACAGATCACCTGCCGCTGTTGTGTTTGGTCCATTGGTGTGGGGAAGAAAACTAGCCTTCAAAGCGGCTAGCTGCACATCAACGATTGCTGGAATTGCGATTGGTGCCATTGTTATTCTCCTTCAGGGAATACCTGGGTTTTTGTTTGTGAAGTCAACTGGTGTAACTATGCAGCTTGACTAGGCAATTGCAAGTATATATCATTCAACTGAAAGTTCAGCCCACAAACTGGGAACACTGATACCCTGACAGTAGCGATATCTCCGCTAATCTTCACTCTAAGATTGTAGAATGCATGTGTCACTGCCATCGTAATTGGGTCAGTGCTATCCACAATGATGCTCTGTGAACGGCACTGCTCAAGAAACTCCGATGCAGTATCTTTGATGCTAGTGACGTTCGAAGGTTTTGCCTTACGACCAGTGTGCCTATCCTCGAGATATGTTCTCAAGCCATAGGACACGTATCGAACTACATCTCGAACGCTTCCCTCAGCATATGCCAGGTTGTCATCCGTGACGTAGGTTGTCAGATCTCTTACGAAACGAATTCCCTTTCCCTGGATGTTCTCAGCAAAAAGGACACCGTTTTCGATGAGATTATTTGCATCCGTCACTTCAGCTGGGTCCCAGCTTGAATCCTGAGTCAGGTCTGCCGTACGAATATACTTCCACGTAAGGGGCTCACCAACCTCATCCATTCCCGCCCTCATCCCTGCTGCTGCCACTGCCATTGCCCACTCATCCATCTCCAAGAGGGTAGATGTGATATCCAACACTGTGATCTTCTGACCGCAGAGTTGCATATCCGGATGGTTGAATTGGTTTGCCATGGCAACGATCTGAGCCCTGGTTCCCTTCATCCCCATGTACCCACCACGTTCATCCTTCCCAGCTCCATTACAGTAGTCCAAGTGAGCTGCCATCTGGGCTGCCACAGAAGCAAACGTAGCAGTTGACCCATATCCCTCAGCTGCCAGATCTCGAGAGATCAAAGCAACGATGTGGTTGATTCTGGTTCTGGCCAGAGTGTCGAAGGCATTCTGAAAGTCAGTGTTGGCACTAACTCCACGAGTACCACCTGTCATGGTCTTGTAGTAATCACCAACCACTGCTTTCGACCCAAGACCACTTCCTGTGAACTCAGGAAGACCAGTCCCAGCACCAAGAGAAGCAGTCGCTGCACGAGTAACCGTAACGTATGGATTGATCTCATTAATGTCACTAACAACATCTCTGAGATCTTTCTTGAAGTGATTATTCCACGTCTGAGAAATATGAGCAGCAATGGAATAGGTTCCAGGAAATGCCTCAGACACACCAGCATAGTTCATGAAATAAAGAACTGTAGCAGACTCTACCCCCACAATGGGATAGTGCCCATTGTTTGCTGGTGTTGTTGATGTCGCAAGTGTGATGTTCTGACCAACCATGGACGTAGCAAAAGCTCCAGCTGCGTCCGTCAACCTTACTACCCCATTTACCATCAAGAACGTATCACCAATTCCTGTCAAAGCTGCATAGTCAAACACTGGGAATGGTGAAGCCGCTTGCTGACTACGATCTGTTCGCAACTCAACGTTTACAGCCCCGTGATCAAAATCAAAATCACTGACCAACTCCGCGCCATTCCTACCTGACGAAACGTAGGCCATGTAATTTGGACTGGTGTTGATTACACCAACCAAATCAGTGATTGTTTGATTCTGAGTCAAGGTTAGATTCAAATCAGTAGCAGCAGCAGCACCATTTACTGCAACCACTGTATTGAATCCAGTAGTTACGCCAGCAGCTCCAGTAAATGAACCAAGAGCCTTGGAAATATACCTGATACTGTAGGTTGATGTCCCATCAGGAACTGGGGTATTCCAAGGCTGAACTAGCGTTAGAACTGGACTAACACCAGCTGTGTTGGTAGCAATGACTCGCTTTTGTCCTGAACCAGTCCCACCCGTAATAGCGATAACCAGGTTTGACAGTTCGTTCAAAGCGAAGTCAATTGTAGCTTCAAGAGTGATTGTATTGGCAGTAGCTGAAACTGCTGTACCTGCACGAATCTGCCCTCTTCGTATATCATACACAGCACCAATTCCAGGAGCTGTTGCAATACCACCCGAAGTAAACGCACTCGTCACAGTAGCAGTTCCGTTATTGGTATTGGAAGCAATCTTTCGCAAGTTAGGTTGCGCAAGAGCACCACCAGACACATGCTCAAAAAACCCAGCAAAAGCATTTACTACCCATGTCTTGGTGGCATCTACTGTGGTTGTAGTTAGACCCGCACCACTTGTTGTTCCACCATCCAGAACAACTGTAGTGGCTTGTCCAATGTACTCCACATCGAGATAGGCATTCCCACCAACATCTTCACCAGTTTGACTATCAGCATCAAACGCTGTAGTCCAAGCCACTCCATGTGTAGAGCCACACTCCAACTCTTGTCGGATACGATTGGTGTGAACTCCATAATCCTTGCTCGTGTAGATAAGCATAGGAGCAAGAATATAGACTGGAGTTCCTAGAACTGGAATGGCTGAGAAAGCTGCTGTGATGGTACTAGCATCATTTGCTGTAATGATCTTCTCATCTGTGCCAATACGAACATAGTTACCAACATGGGCACTAACAGTCATGCCAGCTGTAGTTACATGAACATGTACTATATCAGTACCAGCAGCCACCGTGTCATAGGCTGGTCCACCAGTAACCAAAGGAACCAACCCATATAGAATCAACGATGACTGAGTTCCCTGGTTGGTCTTCACGCATTGGCATCGAAATGCCCCGCCTGGTACTCGTGGATCTGTAGTTGGATCGAAAGCAATCCTGATAGCATTGGCCAAAGCCCCGCTAGTGAACGTCTCTTTTGCCAACGCTGGGTCATCGATGGTATTGATTACGTCTGGTTCTCCACCATCAGCTTCCCCAATCAAGCCCACAACTGCATTGCTCAATAAACCAATTTGAGCAAGGGCATCTGCATTGATCCTGGTAATACCACCAGGACGGAACATAGTAATACCATTGAACGTTACCGATCTACTCAAGGTACACCTCCAATCCTGGTTGGCTTAGTAGGATTTGAAAACTTCATCCCAATCAGACATTGTTCGCCTAACTGAGGTGTCAGCGAATGCAACCATTCCCGGCTTCCACCTCTCCCTGAACCCCTTTGACTTGAACCATCGATCAAACGGTACGAGAGGTTTGGAAGAAGCCACAGGCTCCACAGGCTTCACAATGACCTCCCGATCTACAAGAGGACCACTCTGAGGTATGGTTACTTCAGTTGGTTGGGACTGAGGAGCAACCTCCGCAGAGGGACTGACTTCTTTTTCTAGCCCAACCTCTGGAGGTGTTACCTTCTTTGTTGATTCAGTCTTTGTCATCTATTTTCTCCATTATGGTGGCGTCAAATCAATTATTGTTTCTAACCCGATGGAGTCAAATCCATTGGAATCTGGAGATGCCACAACAACTCTTAGATACCTTGCTGAAGGTTCATCTGGTGGAATGATTACATCAAATGAGTAATCAAATTCAACCATCAACGCTCGTTGATATGCCAAAGTTGGCATGTATTCTGATCTAGGAGCAAAATCAGTACCTGACATTTGAAAATTCATGATACCTTGTTTGATCATAAAGTTACGTTCAATAACAAACATCGCTTTGATAGCATTATAGAGAAAGATTGTTAACTCAGCATTCTGAGCAAGAATCATTAAGTGGTAGGAGTTTCTGTATATAGATCCTCTTCTTTCTAGTACATCATCTGTAGTAAATAGTTTTGAAGGTTCTCCAGTAATTCCCTCTGCGTCTAATGCAGTCACTATTTGTACAACAGAAGTAGAATCAGGAATTGTATCCCATGGTGGGGTTATGGTTATCTTTACTCTGTGCAATTCTGGCTCAATGGAAACTATTTGTCTGTTCTGCCCAGCACCAATACCTTCAAGGACAACAATAAACACATCTTCTTCAAATGGGTCAACAATAGTAAATGTATCTTCAGCAAGAAGTAATGTACTTGCTGTACTACCATTCAAAGCTGTAGTAGGAATCATTTTCAGTTGAGGACCCATACTGACAGAAGACACAGAACCACGCCCAGCAATTGTAGAGTCCCCAAGTAACTCTTCATCCGAAGGAAATGGTTGACCCATCTCTGCGAACGAAGATTCGTCTTGCATTAAATCGTTAAGAAATGCTTGAGACTCATTTTCACTTTTCAATAGAATTACAATGGCGGGTAATTTGAGGTCTTGGTCTGGATAATTCAAACATAAATCCACACTTTTCTCTCGAAAGAACTTACGAAGAACGTTGAGGTCAGACTGAGTAAGATTGTGAAACAGAGTATCTACAAACCTCTGGTCTTCACGAAATCTACGAAAGCCCTTTACTAGAGCTTGTTGTAGTATGAATTCTGGGGCTACGCTCATAATGTAATCTTTGCTATAATAGGACTGAATACCTTATCTGCTTGTTTTTCGATGTACTCTTTTACATGCTCACGAATAGGCTTTTTCAAACCTTTCTCACCAATAGGTCTAAACCCAGGATGCTTCCACTTGGCTACACTTGTTTCTGTTACCCGTCTCCATTCGTTTGGATTTTTCTGTTCTTTGGCAGGACCAGTCTTAAAAGGAACATCCAAAAATGGAGCCCCTACTTTTGCCCCTCCTGGAGTAGTTTTGTGTTGCTGAGACCAGTGAGTTGCCCCATGACTTGCAAGAAGTCCTGGTTTTATTTCAAAGGCTGGATATCCAACTTCAAGCGCAGTTACTAACCAATTTACCTTCTCATCTGGGTGATGCAGTATTATTTCTATTTCTTCATCACTTACTTCGTGAATTTTGAGTGCTGACTGATACTGTCGTCTCGTTTTGTGAAGTTGGCGACCTGCTTCATCTTGCCATTCGCCTAATGCTGCATTGGCAAGATTCTTCAATCCCTTCTTGAAAGCATTTTCCAGGGTTGTGCAAAGGGTATCAAGGTCAATACCAGGAGTGATAGTCACGTTCAGAACAACAGTCATTAACAGACCTTGAATTTATCACAGAATGGCATTCTATCTCCAATACGGAGACCAGGATCTTCGTTAATAATAGCCACATGTCTTTTTCTCAATCCAACACGACTACCAAGATCTCGATTTCTATCTAATCTGATATCAGGAGGCATAAATGCAATCCACTCAAAGTAGGCTTTGTATTTGATTACATATTTACGACCTGGCTTTGGGCTGCTTCCCAACCACCTTATTATCTTGCTACCGTCTAATTCAAAAGCACCGGAATCGTAAACCACACCTTCCTCGTCCTCACACCATATAGAACTATGTGCATTGTACCAGAGTCTATCCTCATTCGTAGCAAGACCAGTTTCTCGTGCGCTGTTCTCATCTGCTGTTCCTGCTCCACGTACAATGACTTGCCCATCAGCAAGAGGCAGAGGAGTAGTGAAGGTAATCAAATCCCCACCTGAGACCATGTAGCCAGGCTTCAGGGACATGCTGCAGTCGCCTGGCATTGCCCACCCAGCCTCCACTCTATCCTTGGTCTGGCGAATGCCTGTGATGAGGGCGCAGATCTTGTTGGGGTTCCTGTAAATGTACCCGTCAGAGCGGCAAATGGGACAGCAGAAGGTTGTCCTCCTCCTGGTGACAATCCCACCCTGCTCTATCATCCCAGCATGAGTGTCTTCGTTGTTGCAGGTGCACCGCATTCCAATCTCGTGGATCAAATCTTCCCCACGGTTGGAGATCAATCCCACCTGCCCTGGGAAATTCCAGTCGATCCCAAGACCTATGTTACGTCCTCTTGTCATTGAATGACTCTATTCTAGGTCAGATCCAAAAACTTGTCGAGAATAGAACTGCTAAGATACGTAGGTACTTGATCTTCTTATTGTCAGTCAGTTATAGTCTTCAATTGTTGCGGTTGAGTCACGGATTTCCACAATATACCACGCAGTATTTTATTGATATTACCCTGCAAAACTCCAAAATGTTCTGCAAGTTGTTTTCGTGTCCAGCCTTTGCTACTTAGATCAAGTATTTCTCTTACTTGATTTTCAGTTAGTTTGGCATTTCCATTACGTTCACCTCGAGCTGTCTTTTCTGGGTGAGTATGCTGTCCACTTCGTTCACCCCTAGCAACTTTTTCTGGGTGCAATCTAGTCCAGTGCTGATCACCTCTGTACAATGTTTCTGGGTGTAACCGAACGCCGTTCCTATCACCTCTGGCTAATTTTTCTGGCTGTGCTCTGGACCAGTGCTGATCACCACAAACTTTCCTACCTTTCTCAGAACAATCACGATTATTATCGGCCAAAGTACCTAACCACAAATGATCTGGATTGCAACATATTCTATTATCACATTTATGACAAACACACATTCCATCTGGTATTTCACCGTGACTTAGTTGAAACGCAATGCGATGAACTAATTCATCTTTATAGTTAATAGTAATACGGCCATAACCACCAGTCCCAACATAGCCTTGCCATTCCCAACATTTATTGGGATCACCATAGTTAGTTACTTGTTTCCAGATTGCTTCGAATGTGTTTGAATGCCTACTCATAGAACATGCTATAAAACTACCATGTTTAAGCCGCGATATCTTCCACGCAAGTATTTAATCTCTTTATCTATGAATTTCTTCATATCTTCCAGGCTCGCTGAGTAAACGCCATATATAGCAGAAGCTGTGTAACTTACAGACTCACTAACACCATCTCGACTTACACTCTGGGAACTGAATCCACCTCTGTAAGCATGGCCAGCAACTGTCAAAGCATCACAAGCTGCTTTCTTAGCCAATATTTCATACACTACTGGATCTACACTTCTCATTCCAGCAACAATATTGAAATTCCAGAAGTTAGGAAGTTCCATCGAGCCTTGTAGTGAACCAACCCAAATCAATCCAATAAACCTAAAAGCTGAAGTAGTGTTGAATGGAACTAGCTGTACAAATCCATTCTTTTCGCTAATCTCAGCCCAATGTAAATCAATATCCACAACTCTAGTATTAGCTACGTTTCCAAATAGATCATCTATCTGCAACAAACTGGGATACGGGAACAGGATATCAATCCATTTCGCTGGCACCACTGGGTAGAAAGTGATACCACGGACAATGAAATCCCAATCAACAGTTGGATGATCTGCAAGCTCAACTCCCGTAACAAGTCTAGTTGGCTCCAGAAACACAGAAACCTTATCATTCTCCCACCAATCGCATGCTTGATTTATCCACCTCTGCAGCATCGAATCTGTCATCTGGTTTTTTTCAACCAGAAGCTCATCCGTTTGATTCGATGTTGGCAAAGCAGAAAGACTACGAACACGAACAATCAAATAATCCGTTCCATTACAGTCATACCGAAGGATGTACGTACCAGGAGCAGTGATGGTAACCAACTGCCCAGAGAACCAAGATAACTGTCTTACAATGGGTGGACCTGGTCTATAGATATAAGTCAATGGAT
>Ga0315284_10005764_pt1 | contig 17616 bp, 13 predicted proteins | sample YL17G09_16_MG_FD_203696 | JGI IMG/M metagenome (GOLD analysis project Ga0315284, IMG submission 203696) | Sediment microbial communities from Yellowstone Lake, YNP, Wyoming, USA - YL17G09_16 | ecosystem: Environmental > Aquatic > Freshwater > Lake > Sediment | place: USA: Wyoming | collected...
CGTTCGGCAGCAACAACCGCATGGTCGGCTACTCGTACGACAACAACGGCAACCAGTTGACGACCCCCGATGGCGCCACGCTGGAATACGACGCCGACAACCGCCTGACGAAGTGGACCAAGCAGGGCCAGACCGACCAGTACCAGTACCACCCGTCGGGCTGGCGCTTGTCAAAAGGGAGCGAGAAGTACCTGTACGGCCCGGGCGGGCAGTTGCTGGAGTCGTATCGGGCCTGGAACGACATCACCGACTACGTGTACTTTGGGGGGCGGCTGTTGTACACGCTGAGTGCGGGCCAGGCGGTGACGCGGATTTACTCGGATCGGCTGGGCTCGACGCGGGCCACGGAGACCATCCAGCAGTTCGGCGGCGGCTGGACCACGCGCAACTACTACCCCTTCGGCGAAGAGATCACGTCGACGGCCAACGACCAGTACAAATTCGCCTCCACCTACCGCGACTCCGCCACCGGCCTCGATTACGCCATCAACCGCTACTACGCCAGCGGCACTGGGCGGTTCTTGACGGCTGACCCGTATCAGGCGAGCGGCGGACCTGCGAGTCCGCAAAGCTGGAACCGGTACAGCTATGTGCACGGCGATCCTGTGAATTTCCGTGATCCGCGCGGACTCTTGGAGGCAGCCCCGGATGGCTTCTGTCCCGCCGAATATCACGACTGTGGCGGATGGGGCTGGCTTGGCGGCGGCTGGAGCTGGGAAGGCAGCGGGGTCCGTAGCGGCGGCGCGCCCGACCCCCTTTCTGTGACAACAGGCAACGTCTTAAACCAATTCCCCGGTCTCCCGTTTGCTGATGCCCAGACGCTTGGTCGCATCGTGCTGGGCGGTGGCGTTATCGTCTGCGCCGGTAGCGGGGTGTGCGAAGTGGTCGCAGCGGCTGCTGCGGGTGCGGCCGTGGGCGCGACCGTTGGCTACCTTATCAAGCTTGGTGCTGACTGGATATACGCCACCAAGGCGGATATCAAGCAGGTGCGAGACGCAGCACGGACGGTTTCGCACGAGCCCAACTGCCGACCGCCCACACCAGATGACTACGCCAAAGTCCACGACATCATCAAAGATCAGAAAGGACCAGACGGCAAAGTTCCCTTCGAGGTCTTGCTTGACGCGTGGCGCCAGGTGCTCTGCAAGTGATCGAGGGCTCGTCATGGCTTCAGATCAAAAGGCAACGGAGACTCTGAAAGCGCTGGCGCAACTCGTGGGCTTGTGCCTTTGCAAGTCCAGGAATTTCTGTGCAACGCGCCATTTTTACTTCGGTTCTGTCGTGCAAAGCCGACGCCGGCCGTCTATTAGGTACACTTTAGGTCTTGAATGCCCCTGGCGGATCGAAACTGGTGATCAGGTCGTCACCGGGTCAGAGGATTACATCGTTAGAGCCGACGACAACAGTGATCCTGAGTGGGAGGCCGGCGCACCCGGTGGCCACCTGCAGGACCAGAAGCTCCGTGACTTTCTGGGGGAGATGATCGACGGAGACATTGTGGCTGTGGGGACGCAGCACATCGTCCAGTCGGTAGATGCGGATTCAGTAGGTGGATTTCGGATCGGCTTCTCGAGCGGATACACTCTTGCTACGTTTCCCAGCACGGCTCGGGAGATGGAGTGGATTCTCCTGCCGGCCAGTGGTGATTCGCTGATGCTTATCAACGGCGCGCTAACCCGTGCGTCTCGTTCGCCGGAAGCTCGACAACAATCGCGCGGCGGTCAGGGACCGGCGGTCGGGGTCCGTAGCGGCCGGGGACGGCGGTCCGGCGGTCGGGGACGGACGGAACGTTTTCTCGTCGGACCGGACGGCGCGGAAAAGCGGACCGGAGGCCGTAGGCTGTAGGAGGGCGGATGAAGGCAACAAAACCGCAGCGCGATTGCCTACAGGCTGCAGCCCGCTCTTCCGGCGGATGGCAGCGTCAGTCGGCGAGGGCAGTGGCGGGACGGTCGACGATCACTTCGAAATTGGCCTTGCGGAGCAAAGCCTCGGTTGTAGGGCCGACCGGATCCACGGCGAACCCGCGGGCCGGGTGAACGCCGATCACCACCAGGTCGGCGCTCAATTCGCTGGCGGCGCGGAGAATGCCACGGCCGGCATCGCGGTCGCGCTCCACGCGCATCACCGCCTCCAGCTTGTGGGCCTTCACCAGCTCGGCGCTGCGGCGCAGGGCTTCCTGGGCGCGTTCCTCTTCTTGTGGCATGGCGCTGCCCAGGCTGAGCGTCAGGGGCACTTCGATCACCGAAACCAGCACGATCTGACTTTTCTGCTCCCGGCCCAGGCGGCAGGCCAGCTCCACAGCGCGCTCTTCGTGACGAAAGCCGCGCACGGGAACCAGGATGCGGCGCAGGCCGCTGACGCTGGCACGGGCCTCGGCGACCTCCACCGGCAGTTTTGGCGGCCGCCGCAGCGCCCAGATGAGCGCCACCAGCAGCACCAGCGCGGCCGCGGTAATGAAGACGGCGTATGAATACTGCATCTTCTTAGGCTACAGGCTACAGGCTACAGGCTACAGGCTACAGGCTACAGGCCACAGGCTACAGGCCACAGGCTGCAGGCTACAGGCCACAGGCTTGCAGCCTTCATCCAGAGGCCAGGCGTAGCGCCAGGGTCACCAGGGAGCGGATGGCCACCCCCGAGGCGCCCTTGGCGATATAAGCCTTGGCCTCGTCCACCCAGGCTGTTCCGGCGATATCCAGGTGGATCCACGGCGTGTCACCGGCAAACTCTTTCAGGAACATGGCGGCGGTGACGGCGCCGCCGTGCCGTCCGCCGACGTTCTGGATGTCGGCCATGTGGCCGCGGATCAACTCGCGATACTCATCGTCGAGCGGCATGGGCCAGGCCTTCTCGCCGCAGTCGCGGGCGGCGGCCAGGAACTGTTCCAGAAAGGCTTGGTCGTTGCTGAAGGCGCCCAGGTTGACGCCGGCCAGCGGCCTGTGCAGCGGCTCCAGCGAGCTGGTCACCGGGACCAGCTACGACAAGGCCGGCCACTTGGCCGCGCTGACCTCGAGCTGGGGCAACGAGACCCGCACCTACGACGCGAACACCCTGCAGCTTACCCGCATCCAGATCCCCAGCGCATTGGACCTGAGCTACGTGTATCCGGCGGCGCCCAACAACAACGGGCGGATCAGCGCCGAGATCAACAACCTGACCAACACCCAGGTGAGCTACGCCTACGACCAGGTGAATCGCCTGGCCACGGCGGTCTCGGCCACCGGCGGAACCACCAACTGGGGCCTCAGTTTCAGTTATGATGTATACGGGAACCGGACGGCGCAGACGGTGACGGCGGGCACGGCGCCGGCCTTCAGCGCCACGTTCGGCAGCAATAACCGCATGGTCGGCTACTCGTACGACAACAACGGCAACCAGTTGACGACGCCCGATGGCGCCACGCTGGAATACGACCCCGACAACCGCCTGACGAAGTGGACCAAGCAGGGCCAGGTCGAGCAATATCAATACCACCCGTCGGGCTGGCGCCTGTCGAAAGGGAGCGAGAAGTACCTGTACGGCCCGGGCGGGCAGTTGCTGGAGTCGTATCGGGCCTGGAACGACATCACCGATTACGTGTACTTCGGGGGGCGGCTGTTGTACACGCTGAGTGCGGGCCAGGCGGTGACGCGGATTTACTCGGATCGGCTGGGCTCGACGCGCGCCACGGAGACCATCCAGCAGTACGGCGGCGGCTGGACCACGCGCAACTACTACCCCTTCGGCGAAGAAATCGGCTCGACGGCCAGCAATGACTACAAATTCGCCTCCACCTACCGCGACTCCACCACCGGCCTCGATTACGCCGTCAACCGCTACTACGCCAGCGGCACCGCCCGCTTCCTCACGCCCGATCCCTACCAAGCAAGTGGTGGACCTGCCGTTCCGCAGAACTGGAACCGCTACGCCTACGTTCATAACGACCCAATCAACTACTTCGATCCTTGGGGCACGAACGAGGCAGACCCGAACGCCTCTGGTGGGGGCGAGGGGTCGTTCCGGCTGATGCCGTTCTACGTGCCCGTCCCGGAGGGCGGGACTGTGGTGGCTGGTTACATCGCGATGCCTACCTCGTCTCCGGGCCGGGCGGCAACACCGGCCGGTGGCACCGGCGGCAGTTACCTTGCGTCGTCGCTCTCCGGATTCAGTGAGGCGTTCGCTCTCGCGAAGTCAGCCTTCGACGCGGGCAAGCCCTGCAACAGCCTCTTCGGTCAGTTCTCATCGACGTCGCTGTCACCGAAGGCCGCGCTTGACGGCTTGCAGCGGGGCCTCATTGGCTCAATATCAGCAACCGACGACGCGGGCTTCGCTGCTGCGACCACCCCGCTGGGCGACAGGGTCTGGGGTGAATCCTACAACTACTACACAGCGACAGATGCGGACGGAAACACTCGCAACGTTGCCTACACTACGGTCGGCATTCAGATCAATCGCGCATACTGGAACGGCGCGAGCGAGCTTGAAAGAGCGCGAATCTTGATCCATGAGCTGGGGCACGCCTTCAATATTCTTCCGAAGACGGGCGGCTCCAGCTTTGTGATGGACGTGAAGCCCGACGGGAGCGTCGATTCCGAGAAGGCGGCCTACAACTTGGGTCTTGAGAAGCAGTGCCTCCCGGACCCCGCGAGGCCCGATTAGTATGAGCACACTGAGACTTCTGGCGTTTGACCTCACAGCGTTGGCGCTGGGCCTGTCCCGACTGCTCGGGGCCGAGGCGACCGAGAAGGGTCCCGTTCCGGTTCCAGTCTGCGCGATTCTGGCGCACCCTGACGAGTACAGTGACCGTCTGGTTAAAATCCGGGGCAGGCTCATAAGGGGGCGGGAGCTCCTAGCCATTCAGGGGGGCACATGTCAGCGGGCCATCTGGATTCAGAGTGTCTCAGTACCGAATTCTGGTCACGAGCGCGTCCGATGGAGCGAGGCGCTCCGCCAAGCGCAGGTGCCCAACGTTACAGTCTGCATCACGGTAACTGGCGTCATCCGGACGGACAACAAGGCAATCAATGCCTTTGACAAGGACGGCAACCGTGAAAAAGTCCCGATGTTCGGTCACCTCGGTGCATACCCGGCGGCAGTCGAGAACATGAGGCTGGAGAGCGCGGCGAGGAGCGAAAAACCCTGCGACGAAACTGGCGGAAAGAAAGCCAGTCAAGGGAGTCAGCATAGTAGGGGTAGCTCGCCCTAACGCGGTCGCCCCTCAAACCCCTTCCCAGATGGCCCGCCGCTTGCGTTCTGAGGTGCAAGGAAGTCCGCCTGCCCGGACCGGCGCGACCCAATGGGTGTGCTCGGCTCGCGGTAGGGACGGCGGCTGCCCGCCGCGCCGCGCCTGGCCGGGGGCGCGGTAGCGGGCGGCGTGCTCGATCCGGCCACCAGCAGCGCCCCCGGCTACGTCGCCTTTTACCTGCCCGAGCGCCAGGACGTCACCATCCGCCTATACAACGAAAACACCTACGGCAGCCCGCGCGGGGCCGGCGAAGTGATCCTCACGCTCTACGACTCGAGCGGCAAAGTGATCGCCCGCTCCGGCCCCGGGGCATCGCCGCCGTAGCGCCGCCCCCCGCGACCTCCCCGCCCAAAACGAGCGCCTTGCCGCCAAGGAAAGAGGCTGTAGACTGTAGGCTGCACACTGTAGGAGGGCAGGTGAACGCAGCAAAGCCTCGGCGCGATTGCCCAGCGCCTACAGCCTGCAGCCCGCTCTTCCGCCGGATGGCAGCGTCAGTCGGCGAGGGCAGTGGCGGGACCACCAACTGGGGCCTCAGTTTCAGTTATGATGTATACGGGAACCGGACGGCCCAGACGGTGACGGCCGGAAGCGCGCCGGCCTTCAGCGCCTCGTTCGGCAGCAACAACCGCATGGTCGGCTACTCCTACGACAACAACGGCAACCAGTTGACCACGCCCGATGGCGCCACGCTGGAATACGACCCCGACAACCGCCTGACGAAGTGGACCAAGCAGGGCCAGACCGACCAGTACCAGTACCACCCGTCGGGCTGGCGCTTGTCAAAGGGGAGCGAGAAGTACCTGTACGGTCCGGGCGGGCAGTTGCTGGAGTCGTACGGGGGCTGGAACGACATCACCGACTACATCTACTTTGGGGGGCGGCTGTTGTACACGCTGAGTGCGGGCCCGGCGCTGACGCGGATTTACTCCGATCGGCTGGGCTCGACGCGCACCACGGAGACCATCCAGCAGTTCGGCGGCGGCTGGACCACGCGCAACTACTACCCCTTCGGCGAAGAGATCACGTCGACCAGCAACGACCAATACAAGTTCGCCTCCACCTACCGCGACTCCGCCACCGGCCTCGATTACGCCGTCAACCGCTACTACGCCAGCGGCATGGGGAGCTTTTTGACAACGGACCCGAAGTTCGGCAGCGCGAAGCCTGAGAGACCGCAGTCTTGGAATCGATACACCTATGCAGGCAACGATCCGGTGAACTCCATTGATCCCCGAGGGTTGAATCAGGATGAATGTCAGATCCCAACAACTGGCGACCTGATCCCCGACTGTCTTTCGGGGGGCGGCGGAAGCAACGGCCCCTGCTTCATTGACCCATTCTACCCCGTGCCAGACCCGTACTGCGCTGCCCTCATCCTTGCACTGCCGGTCGCGGGTCAACCGAGACAGCAACCGGCCAAAAGGTATGCGGCAGGACTGAGGAAAAAGGACGACTGCTACTACGAGAACGGATATCGGCTTTGGGTCGGCTACGTGCGTGTGGTAGCTTATCAGGTCATCGATCAGTTCGGAGACCCGTATACGGGCGCAACGGTCGAGGAAACGGTCACGACCACAAGCGGGCCGGAGATTGTTGGGGGCGGCGTCTGGACGCCATCGGACGAAACGATGCGCTCAAACGGCACGTTCGAGGACGTTCTGACGTCGAACGGCAACCCGCAAAGTACGGCGAACCAGGCGTTCTACTCAAGTGGAATAACGCTCAGCGTCCAGGGCTTCGGCTCACCGACCACGACCCTGTCAAACTCGTATTCGCCCGAGCAGGTTCTGATTAATGGCACGGCGACTGCGCAACCTTGCGAGCCGAAGAAGAAGAAGAAATGAAACGAAGGAACATCGGTGTTGCGGCGCTCCTCGCCCTGCTGTCGCTGCATGCCTGCGGCTGCTCACGCCAGCGGTTTCCGGAGTTGACGGCGAGGCCGCTAGGGCTTCTTGGCGTCTGGGAGGGTGCATCCTCGGTCGTGGTTGCGGATTTGGAACACGTCAGAGGCATCGGCAGCCAGAAGATCACGAAGCCGCCTTGGCCTAGCCTGCCAAAGATGATCCATGTTTATTGGTGTGCGGGGGAGTTGAAGGTCTATGCGACAGTTAAGGGGAACATCGGCCCTGGTCGCAGGAGGTTCCTGTGGACTCAGACGGCGTCGGGCTGCGACCTACGTGCCGACCACGGTTCGGGCTTCGATAGGGACAGCGGCCCAATGACGCGTGTCTGGTTTGTGCGTCAGGAGGGGGATTATTTACGACCGGTCGTCGACGCAGGGGGACCGTTGTGCCTGACGTTCAACTTTAAGTGGAGCGTCAAGTCGGGGGAGAATCCAAGTGAGCATTTTGCACGACTACTTCTTACCCCGCTTGCTGTTGCCAGCACCCCCGTCGAATACGCGCAACGATTCTTCAGTTTTGCGAGCCCAGCGTGCTCCATCATGGGGAAGGGTGAATGCATCGGCGAGATAAAGGCGCTCGCTGCGATGGGCGTCCCGTACCTGCGCCGCGAAGCCTGCGAATTTCTCGCTTCTGAATTCCACGAGGAGTGCTCGGCGGCCCCGACGTCTCCCCGATGACTTCCCTACAGGACGCCCCCTGCGTTCTGCCCAGCAGTCGGCACGACGGGCGCGCCCATGCGGATGGATTGCGCCACGCCGTGGCCAGAGTCGCCGCGTCCGCCACCGGCGGAAACACCAACTGGGGCCTCAGTTTCAGTTATGATGTATACGGGAACCGGACGGCGCAGACGGTGACGGCGGGAAGCGCACCGGCCTTCAGCGCCTCATTCGGCAGCAACAACCGCATGGTCGGCTACTCCTACGACAACAACGGCAACCAGTTGACGACGCCCGATGGGGCCACGCTGGAATACGACCCCGACAACCGCCTGACGAAGTGGACCAAGCAGGGCCAGGTCGACCAATATCAGTACCACCCCTCGGGCTGGCGCTTGTCAAAGGGGAGCGAGAAGTACCTGTACGGCCCGGGCGGGCAGTTGCTGGAGTCGTATCGGGCCTGGAACGACATCACCGACTACGTCTACTTTGGGGGGCGGCTGTTGTACACGCTGAGTGGGGACACGGCGGTGACGCGGATTTACTCGGATCGGCTGGGCTCGACGCGCGCCACGGAGACCATCCAGCAGTACGGCGGCGGCTGGACCACGCGCAACTACTACCCCTTCGGCGAGGAGATCACCACCAGCAGCAACAACGAATACAAATTCGCCTCCACCTACCGCGACTCCGCCACCGGCCTCGATTACGCGGTCAACCGCTACTACGCCAGCAGCACCGCCCGCTTCCTGACGCCCGATCCCTACCAGGCCAGCGGCGGCCCCGCCAGTCCGCAGAGCTGGAACCGGTACGCCTACGTCCACAACGATCCCGTCAACTACTTCGACCCCTCGGGCACGAATGAAGCCGACCCAAACGCCTCTGGTGGGGGCGAGGGGTCGTTCCGGCTGATGCCGTTCTACGTGCCCGTCCCGGAGGGCGGGACTGTGGTGGCTGGTTACATCGCGATGCCTACCTCGTCTCCGGCCCGGGCGCCAACACCGGCCGGCGGCACCGGCGGCATGCCAAGCGAAGACCCGGATCAGCGTGCGATTCTGAACAAGGGGCTAGCGCGAGCCAAGGACCTCATCAAGAAGTCCGAGTGCGCGGGACTTTTTAGCACAGGAAGTGCCGCGAAAGATTTGCAGGCTTTAATAGACTCCAAACCGGCTCCTTCAGTGGCCGCAATAGCGCAGTCGGCACTGTCCCGGAACGCTGGGTTTGGAACGGCCTCGCAAGCAGCTACCTCTATCTTGGGCGGCATGGCTACGACTATCGAGTATAGCGAGGACTTCAACGCGAAGGTTTGGCTGGGCGGGCAAAACGTCACGTTTTCGTCGCTCTACCTGAGCCGCGTGATCGGCGGTCTCAACAGCATGGACGATCTGACCGTCACGGTACTCCACGAGGCTCTGCACTCGCTCGGCGTCGATCACGGAGGAGGCCGAACATACGGGACTCCAGCAGACATGGACAAGGCCATAAAGGAGAACTGCCTCCAATGAAACCGCGAACTCTGCTCCTTCTAGTGCTGGCAGTCGCCCGCGTGTACTCGGCTAATGCCGCCGAAGGCGATCCTTCCTCCACCGTCTTGGAGCTATGTACGTCAGAGATGAAGGACGTGCTTCCGACCCAGCTTTTTCGTTTTACCGTCAGCCGCACGGCTGATCGCTACTCAGCGAACCTTGTGCGGCTGTACGACAACGACAAACTGCACGCGACAAGCTATTGGGAAGTTGGGGTCATTGAACAGCCGCAATTTGACAAGTTGCTTCGCGCCATACGCGACCTCCACCCCGAATCGATGCAATCCGTGTTCCCCGCGCCGGGTCACGATCTCGGCTCGCCGCAGTCATGGGTCTTGCTCCAACTTGAATCAGGAAACACTGTAGAACTGTTCTTCCCGGTCAGTCCTGCCGGTGAAACCGAGGCGGCTGCACCGGTGCCTCGCGCCGCCAGAGAATTGCTCAAGCTCCTCTGGCAAAGCAGAGGTCTCGCGACTGAGACACGCATGGTCAACGGGGCTCCACCTGATTTTCGCGGGCATTGTTTTCGACCCAGCACCCAACAACGCCTGAATAGGTTGCTGCGTGCGGCGGACATCAGATGAGCAGCAGCCATCGCGCTGGTGCCGCCTGAGGAAGAACTCCAAACGCAGAGACAGCAATGACCCGGCCGGGCGCGAAACGCCAGCACGAGCAGGCTGACCAAAGGCAGGGGTCGCGGCGGTTGGCGCTCCCTGCCTCTCTTGTTTGTTGTTTGCTGGTCTCTCTACTCCTTTGGGCAATCGTCGCTGACCGCTTCTCCCTCTCGATTGACGAGGGCATCTATCTCACTGGAGCCGAGCGTGTGTCGCAGGGAGGGGTGCCCCACCGCGATTTCTTCGCGCTCACTGGGCCGGGGACGTTCTGGCGCTGTACGGTCTCGTGTTCCGCGTCTTCGGTGCGGACATCTCGGTCTCCCGTTTCGTCGTCTCGCTAGAAACTGCATTCCTCGCTGCTGCCATTCTTTGGCCCGTCAACCGGCTCACCGGGCGGGTCTTCTTCTCTTGCGTACTTGCGTCACCGTTTGCGTTGTTCGTTCTTCTCACTCCAGCACGGGCCGTGGCAAACCACCGATGGGACAGCAACACATTCGCGGTGGGCGCGGTCGTCCTTGCCGCCGCTGCGGCAGGCAAGAGCGAACGGCGGCTGACGGTGTTGGCAGGCATCTGCGCGGCAGCAGCCGCGTGGGTGACGCCGCCGTTCCTGATTGTGGTTGCGGCGCTCGGCGCGCGCCAGCCCGGCCACCAGCAGCGCCCCCGGCTACGTCGCCTTCTACCTGCCCGAGCGCCAGGACGTGACCATCCGCCTGTACAACGAAAACACCTACGGCAGCCCGCGCGGCGCCGGCGAAGTGATCCTCACACTTTACGACTCGAGTGGCAAAGTCATCGCCCGCTCCGGCCCCGGCGCAGCGCCATAGGTCCGCCTCCAGACTCTCTGCGATCTCGCCCGTGAAAAAGGGGGCTGGTCGGCGGGACGACCTACAGCAAGGCCGGGCAGATGACCTCGCTGACGGCCTACGGCGGGAGCGAGACGCGCACCTACGACCCCACCACGCTGCAGTTGACCGGCATCCAGGTTCCCGGCTCGCTGGACCTGAGCTATGTGTATCCGGCAGCGCCGGCCAACAACGGGCGCATCAGCACCGAAATCAACAACCTGACCAACACCCAGGTGAGCTACGCCTACGACCAGGTGAATCGCCTGGCCACCGCGGTCTCGGCCACCGGCGGGAACACCAACTGGGGCCTCAGTTTCAGTTATGATGTATATGGGAACCGGACGGCGCAGACGGTAACGGCAGGTAGCGCGCCGGCCTTCAGCGCCACGTTCGGCAGCAACAACCGCATGGTCGGCTACTCATACGACAACAACGGCAACCAGTTGACCACGCCCGATGGCGCCACGCTGGAATACGACCCCGACAACCGCCTGACGAAGTGGACCAAGCAGGGCCAGACCGACCAGTACCAGTACCACCCGTCGGGCTGGCGCCTGTCAAAATCGAGCGAGAAGTACCTGTACGGCCCGGGCGGGCAGTTGCTGGAGTCGTATCGGGCCTGGAACGACATCACCGATTACGTCTACTTTGGGGGGCGGCTGTTGTACACGCTGAGTGCGGGCCAGGCGGTGACGCGGATTTACTCGGATCGGCTGGGCTCGACGCGCGCCACGGAGACCATCCAGCAGTACGGCGGCGGCTGGACCACGCGCAACTACTACCCCTTCGGCGAAGAGATCACTTCGACCAGCAACGACCAGTACAAGTTCGCCTCCACCTACCGCGACTCCGCCACCGGCCTCGATTACGCCATCAACCGCTACTACGCCAGCGGCACCGCCCGCTTTCTGACGCCTGATCCCTACCAAGCCAGCGGCGGGGCGGCCGTTCCCCAGAATTGGAATCGATACGCCTACGTGCACAACGATCCCATCAACTACTTCGATCCTTCGGGCACGAACGAAGCAGATCCGAATTCAGCCCCGCTACTCCCCAGTTTCACATTTGGCTTTTTTTTCATCCCCGGCACCGCTGAAGGCATGCCCACCCTTGTGGGGTACGGAGCAACAAAACCCACGAGCATGCTGCCCGCACCAAGCGGCAGCACCGGCGGCGGCCCAAGACTGAACACCGCCGGGATTCTTGGTAAAGCACAAACGATGATAAACAAGAAGAAGTGTGGGGACTGGCTGGTTGGAGTTGCTCAAGATGCCTTCATGAGCGTCTCAGGCAAAGCCACGCCAGAGGATTTGGACCCACTGTCAAGAACGTATTACGATGCCATTACAAGCGGGAATATCATGGGCCGGTTGCAAGCGGCAGCGATAACTGACACTGGACGCGGTGAGAAGGATCAGTACGGCAACGATCTTGTCGCACGCGCGAACTATGGCGATGACGGCACGAATCAGTCCGTTCAACTGTTCAACCCTTTCTTCAGCAAGTCTCTTGATGAGCAGGCACAGACTATGCTGCATGAAGGTTTGCATTTGATCTTTGCATTGGGGGATGCTGATCTGGCGAGGGCAGCCGGTGTTTACAAGAAGGACGCTACTGCGTCATCGGATTTGTCCAATGAAGTTAAGAAGAACTGCAATTGAAGTTGCGCTGATCTCAACGCTGATAATCGTGGGCCTCTTTGGGGCGCAGACTACGGTCGCGCCTGTTGGGGAACTCCGACTACAGCGTTTCACCTCCCCAGAATATCCGAGGCTTGCCAGACAAGCGATGCAGTCCGGGGATGTAACAGTGAACGTGACGGTCGATCCCTCGGGGACGGTAAGCGATCTGTCGGCCAAGTCTCCGCATCCGCTCTTGGAAGGGCCTACCATAGAGGCGGTTCGAAAATGGAGATTCGAGCCGAGCAGCAGCGGCAGGAAGGGCGCGATCTTCTTTCATTTTGGTTTTTCTGCTACTGTGCGAGACTGCAATCCGACAACGAGTGTCGCCATAGACCTCCGTGTTCCACGATTCATAGTCACCGTTGATCCTCGGCCTGAGTTTGAGGGCGACGGTGAACCGAGCAAGGCAAAGCGTGAGCCTTAGGTCACGCTAAGCGATACGCCCGTCCTCACGCTACCTCCGGCCGGCGAAGCAGAGGCGTCTGACCCTGCGGGATGGGGAGCCACCCGGCCAAGGGATAGCCGACTGGAAACTCATCCGGCGGATCAGCGGGTGATGCGGTCGCGGACCAGCGCCCCCATGCGGATGGATTGCGCCACGCCGTGGCCCGAGTAGCCGCCGCGCTGCCGGCTCGCAACCGAGGCCTGGGCACCACCGCCCGTTTGGACTCCGCCCGCCGGCCCCGCGATCGGGGCGCTGGCCGCCTGTTTTGGGCTGTTTAACAGGCCGTTTTACTGGATTATAGGACGGTTGCATCCATTTCCACTTCCTTACCCTTTGTCGTCTCAGAGGGGGCCAAAATGACAGCATCGAAGCGGGCCAAATCGAGTTGACAGAGCGATTCACCGGGGCCTAACATCCGAAACGCGGAGGCTGGTCATGAAATTTCTCACTCTCCCTTTTCTGGCACTCGCTCTCGTCTGTGCGTCTGCAGTGGCTCAGACATCCGGTATTCAAGGCGTGGCCATCGATCCTTCGGGAGCGCCCGTACCCGATGTTGCCGTAACGGTCACCAATGTGGCCACCGGTGTGGTGAGCCATTACAGGAGTAACGAGCGGGGGTTCTACTCGGCGCCTTTCCTGCCGCCAGGCAGGTACAAAGTCGAGGCCAGCAAGACCGGGTTCGCCCCGGTCAATCTGGAAGTCAATGTGGACGTGGGCCAAATCGTTCGTGCCGACTTCAACCTCAAAATCGGCACCGTGGCGGAGAGCATCGAGGTGACGGCGGCGGCCGCGATGCTGGAAACCGAGACCAGCTCGATGGGCCAGGTGATCGGCACCAAGCGCATCGTCGATATGCCGCTCAATCTGCGCAACTATCTGGAGCTGGCCAAGTTCTCGGCCGGCGTGCAACCCGCCCGCCAACTGGGGCGCGGGGCGCGAACTTCCGGCGAGGACGGGATGGAGGGCGGTTTCATCGGCCTCGGGCAGCGCGGCTACCAGACCAGCGTTTTGCTCGACGGCGTGGATAACAGCTCCCGTGCCTCCGGCGGTCCCCTCGGCTATCAGGCGCAGGCCGTCAAGCCTCCGGTGGACATGGTCGGCGAGTTTAAGGTCGTCACCAACAACAACTCGGCCGAGTACGGCTACCGCATGGGACCCAAGGTAATCGTTTCGACCAAGTCCGGCACCAACCAGATGCACGGCTCGCTGTACGAGTTTCTGCGCAACGAGAAACTGGACGGCACGAATTTCTTCGCCAACCGCTCCGGCTCGAAAAAGCCCACGCTGCGGCAGAACCAGTTCGGCGGCACGGTCGGCGGTCCGATCCGGCGGAACAAGACGTTCTACTTTTTCAGCTACCAGGGGGCGCGCATCCGCCGCGGCCAGAGCTTCACCTCGACGGTGCCCGGCGCGCTGGCGCGCAACGGCGACTTCTCGCAAGAAGGCCGCAACCGCGACCAGGTCTTCGACCCGGCGACCACAACAGGCGGCGATACGCCGGCCGCCCTGCGCCTGCCTTTCCCCAATTCCAAGATCCCCCAGGCCCGCTGGGATCCCATCACGGCGAAGATCGTTCAGAACTATCCGCTGCCCAATATTCCCGGCCGCGACAACATGCCGAACAATTACTTCTTCGCGCCCAGCGACAAGGAGACGGACAAGCAGTACGACATCAAGATCGACCACAACTTCACGGACAAGGACCGCACCTTCTTCCGTTGGAGCATCCGGCGCGACGACAAACTGCAGAACGGTCCCCTGCCGATTTCGGCGCAAGGCGGCGGCCTGGGCCAGACAGTCATTCTGCCCTCCGACAACGTGATGGGAAGCTGGACCCGCACCCTCACTCCCCGCATTTACAACGAGGCGCGCTTCGGTTTCACGCACTACCCCACCCGCTTCGACATCCTGACCCAGGAAAACCTGAACAAGGTGTATGGGGTCAAGAACGTTCCCGGCGACACCTTTGGTGACGGTCTGGACCACGGGCTGGCGCGTTTTGCGCCCGCCGGCTACAACGAAATCGGCGCGCGCAGCTTCTGGCCCAACCGCAACTGGCTCGACAATATCCAGTTCAATGACAACCTGCTGATCCAGCGGGGCAAGCACGGGCTGAAGACGGGCGTGGAATTCCGCCGTGCCGACATCTTCCGCGAGGCGCAGCGCTTCCGCCGCGGGCTGTTCGCCTTCAGCAAGGTGTTCACCGCCGAGAAACCGAACGATGCGAACAGCCGCACCGTTACCGGCAACGGACTTGCCGACATGCTGCTGGGCTGGGCCAATTCCGCCACCGTGGGCAACCAGCTAAGCGAGGACGTCATCGCGCCCTACTGGGGGCTGTACTTCCTGGACGACTGGAAGGTCAGCTCGAAGCTGACGCTGAACCTGGGCGTTCGCTGGGAGTGGTTCGTGAATCCCTATTTCCCGCAGGGCGCCAACGTCGGGCGCCTGGGCGTCAGCCGCTACCTCACCGAATTCAACGTGGCACGCACCGACCCGAGATACGAAACGTTCCAGCGGCCCAAGGACGGCCGGGACTCGGGTGGCAACGAGAACCTGAAGAACTTCTCGCCCCGCATCGGCCTAGCCTACCGTGTGACTCCGAAGACCGTGGTGCGCACCGGCTTCGGCATTTTCTACGCCGAAGCCGACTACATCACCAGCGAGAGCGCGCGCTGGATCAACCAGACGCCCGACTTCACCGAGGTGGTTACCACCGGCTCCAACATCAGTCCGGCGGCAACCGTGCAGAATGGTTTTCCCCTGGTGACGCTGCCCGCCAAGGCGCCCGTGTCCGGCACCAACGTCGAGGTCAGCCGGGACGACTATCCCAACCAGTACTCGACGCAGTGGTTCCTGGATTTTCAGCGCGAACTCCCGGGCGATGTGCTGCTGGCCATGGGCTACCAGGGGTCGAAATCGACACACCTGTACGCCGGCCGCAACATCAATAACGGCGGACCGCATGCCACCATCCGGGAGACGCTGCGCCGCGTCCGCCCCCAGTGGAACCAGGTTGTCTTGCGCGATCCGGGTTACAACTCCAACTACAACGCGCTGGTGGCCAAGGTGGAGAAGCGCTTCTCGAAGGGAATCACGTTCCTAACCTCTTACACCTGGTCGCACACCATCGACCAGGGCGAGGAATCGCTCGACGAGAACGTCTCCGGGCGCGCCAATCAGTACAACCTGAGCCCCGAACGCGGCAATTCCAGCCTCGACCGGCGCCACAACTTCATCAGCAGCTTCACCTACGAGCTGCCGTTGGGCCGCGGGAAACCGTTCGGCCGTTCGTGGGGACGTCCCCTCGACGCGGTTCTCGGCGGCTGGCAAGTCGGCGGCATTCTCACCCTCATCAGGGGCACGCCGTTCGACGTCAGCTATCCCGGCGACGCGCAGAACAGCGGCACGACTAACCGCGGCAACCGTATCGCGAGCGGTAAACTCGACAACCCAACCATCGACCGCTGGTTCGACGAGTTGGCCTTCGTGGCCAGCGCCCCCGGCGTCTATGGCAACACCGGACGCAACGTGCTCTATGGGCCCGGAGTGCGCAATTTCGATTTCATCCTGGCCAAGCATGTCCGGATCACCGAAAGGCAGCGGCTGCAGTTCCGCTTCGAGTCGTTCAACTTCACCAACACACCCAAATTCGGGCAGCCCGCCGGGGGACTGCGCGCGGCCACCACTGCCACCATCAACTCGGCGGATGATCCACGGCGCATTCAGCTTGCGCTGAAGTACACGTTCTAATGAGGTCTGCATGAATTGGTTACCGGTGGCGGCTGACGCCCGGCGCAAACGGCCGCGCGCCGAAGGCGTGCGAGGAGATGAGCCGGAGGCAGCGCCCCGCGGCAAGTCGATCTTGAGAGAATTTTGGGCACCCCGGAGGAGTGCCCGGAACGCCCTTTTGGCGCGCTTCCTGGCACCCCGCCGGGGCGCGTGGGGCTGTGTGGCACGCAGGGTCCTGCGTCATCGGATTTTTCCAATGAAGTTAAGAAGAACTGCAATTGAAGTTGCGCTGATCTCAACGCTGATAATCGTGGGCCTCTTTGGGGCGCAGACTACGGTCGCGCCTGTTGGGGAACTCCGACTACAGCGTTTCACCTCCCCAGAATATCCGAGGCTTGCCAGACAAGCGATGCAGTCCGGGGATGTAACAGTGAACGTGACGGTCGATCCCTCGGGGACGGTAAGCGATCTGTCGGCCAAGTCTCCGCATCCGCTCTTGGAAGGGCCTACCATAGAGGCGGTTCGAAAATGGAGATTCGAGCCGAGCAGCAGCGGCGGGAAGGGCGCGATCTTCTTTCATTTTGGTTTTTCTGCTACTGTGCGAGACTGCAACCCGATAACGAGTGTCACCATAGACCTCCGTGTTCCACGATTCGTAGTCACCGTTGATCCTCGGCCTGAATTTGAGGGCGACGGTCAACCGAGCAAGGCAAAGCGTGAGCCTTAGGTCTCGCTGAGCGATACGCCCGTCCTCACGCTACCTCCGGCCGGCGAAGCGGAGGCATCTCGCGCTACGGGAGGGGGAGCCGCCCGGCCAAGGAATAGCCGACTGGAAACTCATCCGGCGGATCAGCGGGTGAGGCGGTCGCAGACCAGCGCCCCCATGCGGATGGATTGCGCCACGCCGTGGCCCGAGTAGCCGCCGGCCACCAGGACGCGCGGCGAGCGCGAATGCCGGCGCAACACCGGCCGCCAATCGTCGGTGATC
>Ga0315284_10005765_pt1 | contig 17614 bp, 15 predicted proteins | sample YL17G09_16_MG_FD_203696 | JGI IMG/M metagenome (GOLD analysis project Ga0315284, IMG submission 203696) | Sediment microbial communities from Yellowstone Lake, YNP, Wyoming, USA - YL17G09_16 | ecosystem: Environmental > Aquatic > Freshwater > Lake > Sediment | place: USA: Wyoming | collected...
GACATTAGGACCACAGAATTTTATACACTAATGAAATGATAGCGCTTATCACATTATTTAATACCTTATCAATTTGGTAAAAAACATTCACCTCAAAGACTTTTAGAGGATAGTAAGGTTCAACAAGGTAAAAAAGCGTCAAGAGAAACAAAAGATAAGATGAGTGAATCAGGTAAAAAAGCATGGATATTAAGAAAACAATAAATAATAAATTATGTGTATTGCATTAATTACTCCCACAGGAGGACGTTCACGACAGATTAGATTTTGTGCTGAATTTATGCATAAACAAGATTATCCAGGCCAGGTACTTTGGGTAGTGGTTGATGATTGCGAACCTGTTACTACTGATGTTATAACAAAAGATTTCAGGGAGAATTGGATTATTCGTAAAATCTATCCTGAAAAGAAATGGAGGCCAGGGTTGAATACACAGTCCCAAAACCTTATGCATGGTATCGAGGCGGTTAAAGAATATGAGGTGGAAGCGATATTTATAATTGAAGATGATGATTATTATTCTTCAAGATATCTCAGTGAGATGATGAAGCGATTAAGGGGGTATGATATAGCAGGAGAGCAGAAAACAATTTATTACAATGCCAAAATTCATACATGGTTTGCTAACGGGAATACCCGGCACGCCAGTTTATTCCAAGTAGCTTTTACGCCACTATTACTACCCATGTTTCAAGATATTTGTTATAAGAGAGTTAAGTTTATAGATATAATATTTTTTAAAAGTGCAGCACAGGCTGGAAATAAAATAAATCTTTTTAACAGCGAGCATTTATCAATAGGTATAAAAGGATTATCCGGAAGAGCAGGGATAGGTTGGGGGCATAGGAGAAATAATAGCAGAATGAAGGCTGATGAAGAATTGGTAAAGCTAAAAGAATTAACTGGAGCAGATTATAAATATTATATATGAATCAACCAGTATTTATAACCGGAATTGAAAGATCAGGAAGTTCTCTGATAGCCAAGATACTGGATATCTCTGGCATATTCAGGGGCGGCACTACCAAGATGTTTGAGAATGAGGAGATGCAGCATCTAACCCGTAAGTATATAACTCAGAGTCTGGTTGATGGAGAACTGTTTCTCGACTCCAAACAGTTAGCTATCCCTGTGATTTGGAAAGAAAAAATTGATTTTATTTTAAAAGATGAAGGATATAAGGATGGTTTATGGATGTTTAAATCAGCTCAGATAACTCAGATGTGGCCAGTCTGGCACTATGCTTATCCGAATGCTAGGTGGCTTATCGTGCGCAGGCGTACGGGCGATGTCATTCAGTCTTGTATGAAGACCGGTTATATGAAGTTATTTAAAGATGAACAGAATCTGAAAAAGATTAATGCCCCAAATGAATGGGAGGGTTGGAGATGGTGGGTGCATCAGTATGAGAAGAAATTTGTGGAGATGATAGAAGCTGGAGTTAACTGCAGGATAATATGGCCTGAAAGAATGGTTTCTGGCGATTATCAGCAAATATATGAAACACTTGAATGGCTGGGATTGCAATGGAGTACCAAGATAGTGGAAATAATTGATCCAATGTTAATTAAAAGTAGGAGGAAGGAAAATGGCATATTACGTAACCCCTGATGAAGTTCAGTCGATCATGAAGACAAATCTTTTGACGGATGATCAGATTGATCCTTATATCAAGTCATCTCATTTATTTATCCTGAGGGTATTTTCCGGAGACGCTACCTTGTCTCTTGGTACTCTATCAGAGATTGAAAAATGGTTTACAGCTCATATGATAGCCACCATACATGACAGACCGGCATCCAGGGAAAGGGTTGGGGAGGCTGAGATTAGTTATGCCGATAAGTATGCGGATGGATTAGCATCTACTACTTACGGTCAGATGGTTATGATGTTGGATACAACAGGACTACTCATTAAGGCAGGGAAGAAGAAGGCAAGTATTGAAGCAGTTAAAACCTCAGACACATGGGACTCAGACTTACGTTAGCCCGGGCATGTGTTCAAGTTTGCGTCTACTGGGGAAATCCTCAGAATGATGGCTATGGGGGTCAGACTTTTGATTCTGCAGTGGAAATTAAATGCAGGTGGGAAGAAAGCTCCAAGGCTATAACTGACAATGATGGAGTAGTGATAGGTTCTACTGCCGGAGTGTTTGTATTACAGGATATGGATGAGCAAGGTTATGTATATCAGGGATTTTTAGCTGACCTTACTCAATCTCAGTTGACTGATCCAAAATCAGTTGATGGGGCCTGGGAGATAAAACAGTTTGAGAAGATTCCGATATTAGGATCAACTACTGAGTTTGTAAGGAAGATTTATTTAACAACTTGGACAAAAAGATAAGAAGATGGCATATCCCGGGTCAAGTGGTGGCGCAAGCTACATGGTGGGTTTTAATGAATTGATAGGTAATACCAATGCGGAGATACTTAAGATAAGGACTGCTAGTTTGGCAGGCATGGTCAAGGCTGCTGCATTTATGCGAAACAGGACTGAACATGCCGCTCCGAAAACTCCCAGAAGATTGGGCAACCTTGTTCATAGCTGGTTTGTGGTTACTGCTACCAGGACACATTCAGGAGACAGGGCAATGTTTGCAGGGAAGAAAGCTTCCAAGATGGCATCAGAACACTCCATGGCCATTGCAGAAAAAAGAGCGGAAGCTGCTGCAATTTCAAGAGCAAGTATGCAAATATTGGTAATGGGATATAGTGCCAATTATGCAGGATTTCTACATGAATCTATGATTGCCACTAAATTTACAAGGCCAAAATCAGGTGTTAAATGGTTCGAGCATCATTTCAAAGCTAATAAAGATCAGATATTACAGATAATAGCAACTAATATAAGGATAAAATGAATGCGGTAATAACTATATTTATCTATAAGATATTAAATAAGATTGACGGTAAATTTTATATTGGATCTACCTGCTCTATTGATAGAAGATTTAAAGAGCATAAAAGAGATCTAAATAATGGGAAACATCATTCTATTTATTTACAAAGGGCTTGGGATAAATACGGGGAAGACGCATTTGTTTTTGAAGTTATTCATGAATGTTTTAAGGAAGAAGTTAGGGATAAAGAGCAATATTTCTTAGATCATTATAGATCATACAATTACAGAATAGGATATAATATGAATCGTAAAGTTGATAGTAGGGAGGGAAGAAGTATGTCATTAGAATCAAGAATGAGAATGAGTAATAGCAAAAAGGGTAGGCCTAGTCCTAGATTAGGATCAAGGATGTCGGAAGAAGCGAAGAAAAAATCCTCATTATCTCATAAGAATCAAAAGGCATGGAATAAAGGCATGGTAGATGTTTATTCAGAAGAAGCTAAATATCAGATGGGTAAAGGACGTAGAGGAAAGTCGTCATGGAATGCAGGTAAAAAAACAGGACCATCTTGGAATAATGGATTAACTAAAGAGACAGATGAAAGGATTGCGAAGACGGCTGATTCTAAAGAGGTACGTTTAAAAAGAAGTATTGCAGTAACTAAATGGTGGAAACAAAGAAAGGAGGTACTAAATGGGACCCTGCTCTGAAGATGTAAAAGACATGTTGATAGCTGAAAGTTCATTAGCTTTAACTTTTGCCCAGGATTTATTTATAGGAAATGAACCTTCGTCTCCTCGTAATGTAGTGACGATATTTGATACACCAAGCTTCCCTCCTTATTTGGGATTGAATGATGTGGGGTATGAATATCCTTCAGTTCAGATAAGGGTAAGGAATCAAAAATATATGGATGGGATGGAACTCATCGAAGAGATAAAGAACTCGTTACATGGCCGGGCGCAAGAGACATGGAACGATACTTTATATTCCGTTATCTACTGTGCCAGTGGCCCAGCGCTATTGGAATGGGATGAGAACGGCAATGCGGTTTTTGTTATAAATTTCAATTTGCAGAGGAGGGTAAATGACGAATCTGCATAAACTTAAAAAGGAGGTAAAAAATGGCAACACAAGCTTTTTCTGGTGTAGGAACCCTATTTCAGAGGATGAATGAGACATCGGATTACGAGAATGTCGCTGAAGTGAATTCCATAACCGGCCCAACCATGACAAGGTCTACTATTGATGTGACCTCGTTGGATACGATTGGTGGTTATCGGGAATCCATTACAGGGTTCAGGGATGCAGGAACCGTAACTCTTGCAATGAACTTTACTGATCTGGGTTATACCAATTTATTGGCTGACTTCGAAAGTGTAGAGTTAAACTGGTACAGGATCATTTTATCAGATCCGGGCGTTACCACCATCGAATTTCAGGGATTGGTAACAGAATTACCTATTGACATCAAACCAGACGATAAGGTTACAGCAACTTGTACGATTAAGATCACAGGTGCTATCACCCTTAATTCTGGCAGTTAATTAAGTATCAAACTCTAATCAAGAGTTATTTTTTATAAACAATAATTTGGAGGTTAATCAGATGAAAAGAACAGCAGGTTTATTTTTAGGCAAAGAAGCTTTACTGGCAAAAGAAAAGCTTGAAGTAGTTAAAGTAGAATTTGATGATGGTAATTATGTTTATGTCCGTCAGATGACAGGACATGAGCGTGATGTATTTGAACAGTCCCTTGTAAAGAAGATCAGGGATAAGAAAGGTGTTGTTACCAGCTACGAGCAGGCCACTGAGGACTTCAGGGCCAAGCTGGCAGTGATGACTCTCTGTGATGAGAGCGGTGCTCCCATACTAGAATCAAAGGATTATCCGTTACTGAGCAGGAATATGAGTGCCAAGAGATTGGAGACAATCATTAATAAGGCTCAGGAATTAAATAAAATATCAGAGGAAGATAAGGAGGAGTTAGTAAAAAACTCCAGTGCCGTCCAGGAAGACGGTTTCAGTTCAGACTCTGTAGAGAATTAGGAATCCCTCATCCTGATTACCTATTGGATCATCTGACATCGGCCCAGATAAGTGAATGGGAGGCTTACGATAGAATTGATCCAATAGGTACCTGGAGGGAAGATTACAGAATGGCGTTCTTGTCTTCAGTGATTTCAAATCTGGCTATCAGTATAAATGCGCCAGCAGGAACAGAGAAGACCTCTCCTCTTGACTTTATGCCAAATTGGAGTGGAGAGGAAATTGAAAAGGAAATAATAGTCCAATCACCAGAGGAGATATTAAGTCATTTCACTGGGTTGGCTGGTTTACATAAGAAAAAAGAAGGGAGAGCTAATGTTCCTTCTAAAATTGTAGAGAAACTGAAAGTTGAAAAGGCTGGTATTCAATCCAAAACTGTTGACTAATTAAATGACAATAAAGTGAATATAGGAACTTTGACCGTAACCCTTGGGGTGGTAAGCACAGACCTGGATAAGATAGTCCCTAAATTAAATACTGTAGCTCAGAGATTTAGAACATTTGGATACTTGACTTCCGCCACTTTGACTCTTCCTATTATTGCTGCAGGAAAAGCTGCGCTTAATGCTGCAAAAGAGTTCGAATTCTCTATGCAGAAAATGGTAGGGTTAGCTGGGGTAGCTCAGAGTAGTGTAAGTCAATGGAGCGAGGCTGTGTTGGAAATGGGGCCTAGGGTGGCAAAAGGTCCTAAGGAATTGGCTGAGGCTTTATATTTTATAGCATCTTCTGGAATAAAAGGAGCGGATGCTTTGAATGTTTTAGAGATATCAGCAAAAGCTGCAACCGCAGGACTAGGAGAGACTAAAGATGTGGCGGATTTCTTGACATCAGCCCTTAATGCTTATAAGGGAACAAATCTAACTGCAGCCAAGGCGGCCGACATATTAGTAGCTGCCGTCAGGGAAGGAAAGGGAGAGGCTTCTGCCTTTGCTACAGCTATGGGAAGTATTATTCCTATCGCTTCTCAGTTAGGCGTTTCCCTTGATCAGGTAGCTGGGGGTATGGCGGCCATTACTCTTACAGGATCTTCTGTAGCATCTGCTGCAGTTTATCTTAAGGGTGTGTTCAATTCTTTATTAACAGCATCTCCGAAAGGAGATAAAGAGATGGCTGCCTTGGGGGTTATGAAGACCAGTTATTCTGAATTAAGGGCTATTTTATCTGATGGTCCTAATGGTCTGATAAATTTAATGCAAAAACTTCGGGATATGCAGGCGCAATACGGAGATGAATTGATAAGCGACATATTTCCTAATATCAGAGCGTTAACAGGATACCTGTCTATTGCTGGAAAAAATTTCCAGTACAATACGGAGATAATGAAAAAAATAAGCAATGCCTCTGGCTCTTTAGCTAGGGCATTTGCCGGAGTGTCTAATACCATAAAGGTTCAATTAGACCAAGCCATATCTAAAGCACAAGTGTCTCTTATTAAATTCGGACAGGCTATTGCTCCTACTGTTATAAACATCCTGAATAAATTAGTTGAGAAGTTAGGACAATTAATTGAGTGGTGGAATTCATTATCAAAAGAACAACAGGATCATAAGCTAAAAGTACTAGCAATAATAGCTATTATGGGACCGCTTTCGCTAATGATTTCTACAGTGATGTATGCTGTTTCTGGATTAGCTGAGGCGATTAAGGGATTGTCTGTTGTTTACGGCTTTTTAATGAAAGAGGTAAGTATTACTTCGGTCTGGACCAAATTAGGGGTGGCTCTTAAAGGAGCCGTTCTTGGAGCCGATGTAGTGGCTAGTGAGATGGCAACAGCATCTGCTGCTGCTACGGCCAGAACGGCAGCAGCAACGGCAGCAGCGAGTCGGGCAGGTGCGGCAGTTAAGGTGATAGCAGCAGAAAATATTTTGGCAACAGGGGCTGAGGCTGCTGCTGCTGCTAAAGCAACCAAGGCTGCCAAGGAGCTTAATGCAGCTAGGGCGCATGGAGTTAATGTATTAAATTTTCTTAAAGTAAACACTAAGATTCTGGCAGCAGAAGAGGCTGCAGCAGCTGCTAAGGCGGCTACTTCAATTAGGATTGCTTCAGCTGCTTCTTTGTCTGCAGCCACTGCTCAGTCTGCGGCAGCAGCTAAGTTAGCACAGGCAGCTTCTGCTGCCGCCAAAGCGGAGATAGCTATGGCAGAAGGTATGACAGCTATAGCTGTATCTGCTGAAGCTACCATGGCAACTATAGCTTCTCTTGTTATAGGTATTGTCGGTCTTGCAGCAGCATTAGCTCTTATTATTCCTTTATGGAACAAGATAAAGGATATGAAGAAGCAACTAGCTGAAATGAAGGATGTTCATGCTATGACGGTACCTAAAGAAGAAATTTCCGGACAGATCGATAAGTTATTATTTAGAAATGCCGGAACATCTGAGAAGCCGAAATGGATGAGTAGAATAAATGATTTAAGTGAAGAGCAATTAAAGGAGGCTCAGAATTTACTTGCTCAACGAATAGTTATGGAGCAGGAAGGGCTGGATAGTCTTAGAGGTATTTCTGAAGAAGATTTGAATAATCAGCAGTATGTTTATGATGCAAGAAAGAAAATACAGACTGCTCTTAGGATTTTAGAAGAAGATAAGAAGTCTGGCAGATATAGTACGGATGAGATAAAAAGGTGGAGTGACCAAACGAATACATATATTAAAAGCGTCCAGGATTCTATTGAAAGGTACAAAGAAACTATAGCAAAACAGGAGCAGCTTAAAGGGATAATGAAAGATCCTGAGATTGAGAAGGCTCAAAAGGAAATAGATCGGCTTAATGCCCAATTAACAGGGATAAAGAGAAACCAGGGAGCTGGAGGATATAGTGCTGAAGTAGTCAAGGATTATACGGATCAGACTAATATGGCTATAAAGGAACAGGAGGATGTTATAAGAAAAGTTATTGCTGCTAAAAGAGAAGATATTAGAATTAATGTAGGATATGCACAGGCTAATATAGCTGTATTTGAAAAACAAAAATCGGAAATAGAACGCACATTAAATGTAATACAGCAGTATCATGAGGCAGTACAGAGGCAAGTTGATTTTAATGATGCTTTCAGTAAGGCATGGGCTGATATGCTTACCAGTATAAAGGTAGCAGAGAAGATGGCTGTAGTTAATGAGAAACTTGGTAAGACTTATGATCTTGCTGCTGCTAAAGCAGATATCTATACTTCTGCACTAGAGGATTTAATGAAGAACTTCGGTGTCAGTGAAGGCAGTTCGGCTTACAAGCAGATAATGAAGTGGCTGGAGGAGCTGGGTATTGATTTTTCTGAAACAGGGAAGCATGCCAAGGAGTTGGCTGAAGAAATGAATGCAATTAATATCAAAACCATATTGATGGGCAATAGTTTTAATAGAGCTGGAGCTGAACTGGAATTATACAAAAAGCAGTATGAGTATTTAATGCAGGATCTTTCTAAAAAGAAACCCGAAGAATTAACTATTATAGATTTCAGTAAAGCAGATGAAGCTCTGAAGAAGATGAATGAAGCTCAGAATATGTTAGATATGCTTACTGATTCAAGGCAACTTACTCTTCTGCAAGATGAAGCTAATTTATTTGGAACCATGGCATCCAAGGTTGAGGTGCTTGGATTTGAATTACAGTCAGCGGAGCGTAAGTTAAAAAATATGCTCACCCAAAGAAGGCAGGGAACTAGTACGGGGATAATTTATACGGACGCAGATGTAAAACGAGAATTGGATAATATTCAAAGAATAAAGCAGGCACAGATAGAGTTGCAGTCTATTTCAGATGTAAGCTTCCTGGATAAAATGAATAAATCATTAGGTACTGCTGCCTCTCAAAGCGCTTTATTTGAAGGAAAGATGAGCGTACTAAGGGATACGTTGCGGTATATGCATGAAAATAGTATCGGAACTATTGGGGATTTTGAAAAGATAGGAAATCAGTTGAAGGAAATGGAACAAGCCCAGCGTACTGCTGAGGTATTGGATAACGCCTTTAATCAATTATTTGATAGCTTGGTTGAAGGAGGAAAGAATATGGCAGAGACTCTTAAGATGGTGCTTAAGAGTATTGTGGTTGACCTTATCAAGACCTATGTCCATATGATGATTCTTAAGTCAGCTATGAAGGCGTTCGGGATAACTACAGGAGTTCCTGCGTCTATCAGCAAAGGAGACTGGCTTGGTAATTTTGTTGCAGGAGATCCGTTCAAGGCAGCAAAGGGAGGTACTGTTCCTACCGGTTATCTCAATGACAGTTATCCTTCCATGCTTACATCGGGCGAGAGGGTAGTTCCGGCATGGAAGTTTGAAGAGGCTAAAAGGAAAGGGATGCAGGGAATAGAGTTTTTTGATATGCCTCCGATGATTTATCGTCCTTCAAAATTAGCTACAGGAGGGGTAGTTCCTGGTGGATATCCTAATGATACTTTCCCTGCATGGCTGTCTTCAGGAGAGGCAGTCATTCCTCTTGGTAAAGGAAGTGATTCTGCTTTAGATATTGTTAAGAAGTTAGAAGAGTTAATTAATGTAACCAAGGATAATACTAGCGATCCTACTACAGCGGCTATGGCAATGCCTGCCATGACAGGCGTAATGAATCAAGGGGTTCAGTTGTTTTCAAAAGGGATGGTTGAATTTCAGCGAATAATGGATAGAGCGGGAAAAGCTGAACTTTCTTCTGCTACAATGGCTTTACCTCCTACAACTCCGATTGATCAGACCAATGTATCTAAAATCATAAGTCCTCTTACAGCTAAGATGGTAGAAGATATGGATAAATGGTATAACTCTACTACCAAAGGCGTTATGGGAGGGCAATATGCAGGCATGGGTGTTGGATTCATGCAGAATAGAGAGAATCCTCCTGAAACGACTATAGGCACTCCTTCGTTGGATATACTGTATAAACCTATTGAAACATTAGGAACTAAGATTCATAATATACTTTCTGATATGGCTACCACTACGGCTATATCAGCATCTCAGTTTAGGTATCCTACTCCTGAAGAGTTTAAGACTAACAGAGAAAGTAGTTTCTATCAGGGAGCGATGCCTACATTAAATAAGTCGGCTACATGGATGATGGGCAATGAGTTGGTCGGAGGAGTTGTAAGTAAAATACCTGACGCTCTGAAAGCATTAAAGAATATACCAGGGATTACTGCTGATGCTCCTGATTTAGGATTTCATGCTCTGAATAAAGAACATTGGGCATTGCATCCAGGAAAATTAGAAACGGGATCTACTGAAGAGAAGGTTCTTCTTTACATGGAGGCAGCGGCAAATAGAATGATTCCTCTTATTAAGAAAACACCCCTTATGCCGAAGGTTCAAAAGATAGGGATGCAGGTTATGCGACAAGGACCATCGTATGATAGAGATGTAGAAGATTTATATCCTATTATAACAGAGAATTTTCCGATATTGAAAAAATCTAAATATATTAATAAAAGACTTGGATTTATTGAAAGAAATAGATATGTATCGCCACACGAGGGTAAATACACAGGGGCATGGGATGAATGGCAGGGATCTGATAATGCAGAAAGGGATTTATTGCAACAATATGTATATGGAAATGCCAAAGGACTTGAAAAGGCCGGTCCTGATGTAACTAAATTAAATTGGCCTAGATATCAAAAACTTTATCCAGAAGCTGAGACATTTTTAATGAACTCTAGTATTCCTCATGGATCGGAGTTAGAAACAGGATATACCCGTATTTATGAATTATTTCAAAAGCTTGGGAAAAATAGTTTAACAAAAGAAACATTGGGTGTAGTTGGCCCTCATGATAATATTGCAGGATATGTTGAGAGTCTGCAAAAAGTAAATGATAAGTTTGTATTGATATCACAGGACATATATAAATACAATCCCAAGGATTATATAAAAGACTGGTCTGGAAGTAGACGGGGAAATCAATCTGTTTTGAAATATGATCTTACGGCAGAAAAACAAGCTGGAATTCTTGATAAGATAGGTAAACCATTTTATTTAGTGCAGAATAATCCTATTCCGGATAGATGGATTAAAACCATAATGGATGAGTTAGGTCATACTCCATTATATGGCACTACAGGTGTTGTTGCAGGCGGTCTTGGATTATCTGCTGCCAGCGCCAAAGCCCAGGAAGGCGGTAAAATTCCTTATGGCAATATCAGTATGCCACAACTTAATCTTCCTTCCCTGCCTAATCCTGAGGACATTACCCAGGTAACTGCTTCTCTTATGAGTATGGGGAATGGCTATCTGACGGCAGCGGAATTTGCTGGTAAATATAGTGGTATATTACAACAGGTTGCTGATGCCACAAAGCTGGTAAATGATTATACTGCAGCTGAGATAGCTGCACAAGGAGCAAATACTGCAGCTAAGACAGCAGAGTCAGAAGCTATCAAGGAATATACTAATGTGAAAGGTCAGGAAACGAAAGCTACTGAAGAGTCCATTACTGTGGCTGGGATGGCGTCAGATTATCTTGCCCAAATGGCATTTATGAAAATTCCGGGATTAAATAAAGGGGCAGGAAGTCAGATAGCCCAGCAACTCCTGTCTAAAGGGTTAAGTTTCTTATTTGGAATGATAACCGGAGGCATAGGTGGTGCTGCAGCAGGCACGGTAGCGTCTGAACTATATAATCGCACAGGATCATATGCTCAGGGAGGTATTGTTCCTCCTGGATATAACAATGACACATTCCCTGCCAGACTGACATCCGGAGAAACGATCATTCCTTTAAACAGGCTGGATAGTATAGTTAATAAGAGATCTGAACCCGAATTACAGGAAGTGGTGTTCAGGATAGGGCAAGATGAGCTTGTGGGTATTTTAAGAAAGGCTAATGTTAAAAATAATTTATACTAATGGCATTCGTAGGGGATATTAAATACCAGTCTGATTTTTACAACTTCTTTGAGCAGTTGGTGTCTGTGAAGATATACAAGTCAGGATATTCGGGGGCAATCATTCCTGTAAGAACCCAAAAGGTTACTATAGAATGTAATTATCAGGACATAGATACGGGAGTGATCGGTACAGGAGCCAAAGTAGTGATTATAGCAGATACAGATCAACTGACTCAGTATGAAGACTTATTGACATCGCTGGAAAAGCAATTCAAATGTATTATTGAATATGATAATGCTATAGTATTCCAAGGTTTCTCTATTTGTGATCTTAATGAACGTCAGTTTCTTCCCTATGCAGCCATTACCCTGCAGTTTACTGATTATCTCCGCAGGTTGGAAAGTGTTTATTTGCCAGGTATAAAAAATGCAGGAGGGATGTCTACAGTACTCTCTATAATACAGGAAGCCATCGAGAAAATAGATTTGAGTGATACCTTATATGTCAATTCTTCTCTATTCGAAGCGAGAATGGATCAGGGAGAGACAGATAGTTTCCTGCCACAAACGTATATACATAATTATTTGTTTCATTCCGGTCCTACGGATTACGACAATGGGTATAATACCTTAAATAAACTCTTGCTGTCATTTGGTCTTTACCTTTACACCTACAGGGGTATGTGGTATCTGGAACGCCAGGAAGATGTTCTTCAGGAAGGTGACTGGCTAAGATATACTGATGTAATAGATTCTCTTGCATCTCCGGATGCTTTTGAAAACCAGAAGCAGGCATTGCATCGTCAAACCGATGTGTTTAAGTATATTGAAATGTCTCAGGTGGTAGGATATGAGTCAGGTTTGAAAACTCTGATTCTCAGATTGCAGGATAAGCAGGTAGACTCTTTTATATTTAACGATTATGATAAAGATGAAATTATAAGCACAAGTGATTATTTTCCTGATCCCGGAGCCCTGATTCCCGGTCTTTGGTATAAGCATGATAACGTAATTGTGACTCAGACCGGATTTGTGTATCGTGATATGTCATCATATATTAAATGGATGTATTCTCCAGCAGTTAGTTTTATCAATTCGGAGTATGCTGGTATTTATTATAGCTTCCAGATACAATTTCCTACAACGGTAGAAGATCCAGTCATGCTTAATATTGAATATAAGCAGTCGGGAGGAGAGATGGCATTGCCTTTAGGTGGTTTTGCACGGTTGCGTTTTTGCTTGGTTGTGGATGGCAGTGACACTCCGTTTGATGGTTACTATATCACTTATCTTACGGTGGATCCCGGATTTTTCGGACCTGACCCTTGGCAGCAATACCCACAGATATGGGCATTACTTGCACCTGGGGAATCTAATAAATCTTTTGAAACAATTATCAATATCGACAGTAATACGAAACCTGTATTTTCAGTAAGCAAGTCAATTAACCTTAGTGATATAATGCCCATTGCCATGAATCCTTATACACATGTGGATGGAGAAAGTTATTGGAGTTTGCTGGGGTATCCTAAAATACAGAAATTTATGATCTATTTCTTCCCGATAGAAATATATCATCATGAATCTCGGCCAAATAATTTAGCACCAACACAATATCTGGGTGATATCCAAGTTACGCTCAGTAATCAGAAAGTACCGAACAAACTTACTTATTATATAAATAAAGACTTTGAAAAAACAGATGAAGTAGACATAGATATATTTGATTTGGAGAATACAAATTTTGTCAATGGTCCTATGCTTGATACCGAAAGTTATCCTGATCCTGTTAAATCTAAATCATGGGTGTCATTACTGAATGCCTCCCCGGTTCCTCTTATGGATGTATTTGCAAAAAACAGATTTCAGAATTATGCCCGTACCATCCACCGTTTGAAAAGCAAGATTTTGTATGATGGTTTATTGAAACCATTTGCTGTTCTGACTGATGATAATTTGAAGGTTATGGATGCCGGAGCAGGCGATTATGGTGACAATATAACTTTTATATTACAGAATTTTACGTGGGATTTATTTGAAGGCATATACGATATAGATGCCCAGGAATATACAGATGAAGACCTTGGATTTGATCTTGCCCAGGATGAAGGAGGTGAAACCTTGCCTTTAACCATTCCTACTAATCTGGATGGCTCGCAAGGTAATCCCGGAGATGGCTTTGACCTTACCTGGGATTCTGTTCCGGGGGCTACGTCATATATTATTCAAAGACAGCCACAATGGAATGGTGTTACATGGGAGATGACATGGAGAACGATTTATGAAGGACCAAATACATTTACATACGATGATTTGGAGATGATAACAGGAGGTGCAGCACCAACTAATAATATGTCTTTTTTCTATAGGGTTTTAGCGAAAACCAGTCTGGCCTCCAGTGCGTATAGTTCCTCGCTTCATTTATTTTATGCGGCATTTTAAAATATAAAGATATGGCACTGACTATCTATAAAATAAGTGAGTATGTAAATTGGGCAGCCAAAGGAGGAGCAACATACATTAGTGGTGGCGGTGGAGTGGGAGAGCCTTCCACTCCTGTTGATCTGTCAAATTATTATACTAAAACTGAGTTACAGGTTCCTGGATCATCCATAATTGACTTTGCCAATATCGTTAATTTTGAGGGAGCAGATAATCTATGGGAAGCCGATTCCATGAATACCGTACAATTAATTGATGAAGAGCAATATCTATACACTGCTGGTATTGCTTTTATAGTAGGCTATCTTTTAAGTGACCAAGGTTCTTTCATAGATATGGGGATAGTTGATCAGCTTACCTTATATGCTCCTGTTATCTTACTCTCTGATGGCCATACTGGCTGCTTACCACAGGCTGATAGCTCAGCGGAGTATGTGGTAATGTATGATCCTGCAACAGGTCAGCTTTCTTATGGCGAAGGAGGGGGAGAAGGGGGAGTGACTCCGGTTGCCAATATACTGGATTGGAGTGAAGCAAATAGTTGGTATGCTCCTTATTCGGCAAGGGCAGCAGGAAGGCTTTATTCAGGAACAGCCCTGCCAACAAATACCAACAGACTGAATTACGATGGGTATTTTTATGCTACCCGAATGTATGCTAACGATGTTATGTATGCAAATGACTTTATTCTCAATTCAGACAGGCGGTTAAAGGTATATATAAAATCCTACAAGTCTGAAGAATTAATGATTGATTATAAGCAATTTGCACTTAAATCAGATATAAGGCAATTACGTTTTGGAGTAATAGCACAAGAACTTCAGAAACTATATCCGGAACTTGTCAGGGAAGATGAGAATGGCAACTTGGCAGTGAGTTACATAGACTTATTAGTCAGGGAGATAGTAAATCTAAAAGACAGAATACGTGACCTTGAGAATAAATGAAAAATTAATTGATAGATTAATAATAATATTATTCATATTTGCTTGTACAAAAGATGATGTTGAAATTATCATACATGAACCAATACCAGTAAACATGGCAGCATATTATATAGCACCAAACGGAAATGATGGCAATGCAGGAACAGTTGGGAGTCCCTGGTACACTTTGTCGTATGCTAAGACTCGTCTTGCTCCGGGAGATATATTGTATGTACGTGGAGGCACATATTATTATACAGGTCAACAAAACCTGACTGATTTCAGTGGAACCGCTGGTAATGGAATAATTATAATAAACTATCCGGGAGAGTACCCTGTCTTTGATGGACGGGACAATGGGGACTTTACTATAATCTATACCGAGAATATAAGTTATATCAGTATAGTCGGAATACACCTTACTAATTTAGAGCAGCCACACAATCCTACAACCGGATACTATGGTATTTATATGTGGAATGACAGTCATGATCTTTCGTTCTCCCGTATTGAAGTAGATCACATAGGAGGATGGGGTATTGTATGGGCTGACGGATGTTCAAATAATACATTCACTTATTGTGATCCCCATCATAATCAAGACCCATGGTCTGGTGAGTCAGCTGATCCGGGTAATCCCTATGGGGGCTCTGATGGGTTTGAATCCGGCTCTCATGGACAGTATGGATCATCAACATCTACAAATGTCTGGTTTATAGGTTGCCGGTCTTGGTGGAACTCAGACGATGGGTGGGATTTACGTCAGGCAGATGGGGAATATTTCTGGGTTGACTGCTGGGCATTCTGGAATGGATATATCCCGGGGACATTTACTCCTGGAGGAAACGGAGTAGGCTTTAAACTTGGAGGGAAAAGGGAAGGTACTCCCGGAACCAATGACATAAGGCGTACTGTAAGAAACTGTATGGCTGTTGAGAACCGTATGACAGGGTTTAGTCCTGAGCCTGATGGCAATGACTGCCGGGTCGGTACGTTGATAGAGAATTGTCTGTCGTACGGGCATGATGACGGTAATGGTAATAGCTGGGGGATTGCCTCGGGAGGATGGTCAAATTATACCGTTGTAAGAAATTGTATATCATATAATAATTACCAGGATTTCCAAGATAATGGAATCACTGTACATGATCATAATAATTTTGATATACCAGTAACGGCAAGTGATGCTGATTTTGTATCTGTCAACACTTCACAATTAACCACTGCAAGACGAGCCGATGGACGCCTTCCTATATTATCCCTGTTCCATTTAGTTGGAGGATCTGATTTAATAGGAATCGGAGCAACCACAAGTTCTACGGTAGACGGTGATGGTGTATCCTGGAACACACCCAGATCCATAGGAGCTTTTGAAAACGGAGGATCGGTTATTCCGGTATCGGCAGTAACGGTAACAGGAGCAGGTAATGCCACTACAATAACCGTAGATAATGGGACTCTGCAGATGTCAGCCCATATTGATCCGCATGACGCTACCAATCAAAGTGTGGTATGGTCAGTAATAAATGGTACAGGAGCAGCAAGCATAGATCAGAATGGGTTACTTACAGCGATAGCAGATGGAACGGTAACAGTTAAAGCGGTATCCAATGGCTAAAATAGGAACATTATTAATCAATATATCTAATCAAATGGCAGCAATAACTACAAACAAAGGGACGTATCAGGTAACGGCAGTAGTGCTTCCTCCAGAAACTACTGATAAATCATTAACTTGGATAATTTCTAATGGTATGGGAAATGCAACAGTAAACACCTCAGGACTTGTAACGGCTGTAAAAAATGGCACAGTTACAGTAAAGGCAACGGTAAATGACGGATCAGGAGTATTTGGAACTCTTGATATTGTTATTACTAATCAGAAAGTATTAGCTGTAAGTGTTGTACTTACGTGACTGATTAATTTGTTTAAGAAGTTGTGGTCAATATTTAAGTAGATGGCTGAAGGAACACTTGAGATTACGATCTCCAATCAAACGATTCGTGTAAGTGCTATCACTGTTACAGGGGCAGGTAGTGCTACCACTATTGAAACAGAGATGGGAACACTACAGATGTCTGCTCATATTGATCCTCACGATGCTCAAGTCCAAACAGTAACATGGTCAGTAATAGAGGTATCGGGATCAGCACTAATTAATAGTCTTGGATTGCTGGTGGCTCTTGCTGATGGTACTGTCAGAGTAAGAGCAACAGCAAATGACAGTTCGGGAATATATGGAGAGCTGGTTATCACCATATCCAACCAGGCAGCACCTACCTTGGTTACAGATATAACGGTTACAAGTGCTGGGGATGCCACTACAATTATTGTTGACAAAGGAACTCTGCAGATGTATGCTGATGTTGAACCATCGGATGCTACCTACGATACGGTAACATGGTCAGTAATAAACGGGACAGGGATGGCTTCAATCAATGCATCAGGATTATTGTCTGCCCTTAGTAATGGTACTGTTATGGTAAGAGCAACGGCTACGGATGGATCAGCCGTATATGGAGAGATTGAGA
>Ga0315284_10005766_pt1 | contig 17609 bp, 10 predicted proteins | sample YL17G09_16_MG_FD_203696 | JGI IMG/M metagenome (GOLD analysis project Ga0315284, IMG submission 203696) | Sediment microbial communities from Yellowstone Lake, YNP, Wyoming, USA - YL17G09_16 | ecosystem: Environmental > Aquatic > Freshwater > Lake > Sediment | place: USA: Wyoming | collected...
CGCGTGCTAGGCTTACCATCTCTACGGGGCCCGATTCCTCGATCCGCCGGTCGAGTTCACCCTCACCGAGGCGGGCCGCATACCTGCTCAGCCGCTGAATCCTGAAGGCAATTCCCTTGGCGATGACGGAAGCCAGGAGAAAGGCCAACAGAGCGGCCCCGGTGATGACAATTGCATTCCTGCTGATCTGCCCGCGGATCGGCGCAGTAGCCTGGTCTGATGGTCTCCCTGCCCCCGCCACCCAGCCGATGGACTTGATCGGTGTGGTCGAGATGAAGCGCTTCTGTGACTCGTAGGTGGCAAAGATCTCGCCAAAGCCCTCCTTGCCCGCGAGCGCCTGGCGCACCGGGGCGTAGAGCTTCCCCCATTCCCGCTGCTCCATCGTCATGCGCGCCGGAGGGTAGCGGTAGACCAGCCAGCCGCTCTTGTCAGTGATGGAGAAAGCGCCGCTTCGCGCGCGGTCGATCCTCAGACGGTCGGTCAGCTTATCAGGGTCGATCGCGGCCGCCACAACACCTCGCAACACCCCCTCATCGTCGTGCACCGCGGAAGCGATGATGAATACGCCATCCCCGGGCTGGCTGCTCCTGGTGACGTTCGTCACGACGGAGTCCTGCCGAGCGGCCGCAGCGCGGAACCAGGTGAGCGTTCCCCAGTCCTGGCCCACCAGCTTAGGGATGCTGGAAGCGAGTACGCGCCCCCGCGGATTGATCCAGTTCAGCGCGGCAATGGCCGGGTACTGCTTGTCTACGTTGGTCAGGAAACGGTTCGCCCGCGCCGGGGAGAGCGACGCGGACTGGAGCAGCGCTTCACCGACAGCCGTTTCCTCCCGGTGCACATCCCTCAAATACGACTCGAAAAGCCCTGCGGCGGCCCGCGCCACCTCGAGATTCGACAGGAACTCGTCCTCCCGCGCCGCTCGGGACTCCTGGTAGTAGATCGCTGCCTGCACCAGCAGCACCGGGACCAAAGCCGCGAGCAGAAGCAGGAAGAGCAGATTCCGGATGCTCCCGGGATGGGCCTGACGCCGCCTGCCTCGAGCCATCTCTGCCTGATTCTCCCCCAAGTGACGCTCGCTATCAGCCAAGGATGCCAGCTCCGGGACGTATCGCCCACCCAAGGAAGCCGCCGAGGCCGATCACGATACCCCAGCCGGCGAAGAAAACCCCAAGCCCGAACAGCATTCGGCTTCCCGCCAAGCTGGCGACGGCGAACAGCGCGATGGCCAGGCTGAAGAGCGCCTCCACCCAGTGGAACTGGTCGTTCTGCAGTTCGAGATGCTCATAGCGCTTGCGGGCCTCTTCAGCGGCGGCCTGCGCCTCCCCTTTTTCCTTATCGTAGCGGGCTATCTCCCCCTGCCATTTCCGAAGGCTTCGATCCACCTCATTGAGCGCGGAACCGGACAAGGCCGAGGCCCTTTTCTGGAGCTCCCACTGCTCGACCTGAACCTGGAAGAGATGCTGCTTGCTGCTCTTCGACTGGTAGTAGTTCCACTGGTCGAGTTCCTGGGCCTGAGCCGCCAGCATGCGCTCGACGGTCTTCTCGTTCTTGATCTTGCCCAAAGTCATCAGCACGGCCACGATCGCCACCGCCACCGCGACCATGCGGTTGAACCGGTGGCGGCCATGCTAGAGGATCGCCTCCGTCTTCTCTGCCGTTTCCATGCCTTCCATCGCTCAGGCCTCACGCATCGGGAGACCGGCTCACCGCGCCTCAGCGGCCCGCGACCCGCCGGCGACGCTAGGAATTGCTCGCCCAGCTCCCGGCCCGACCCTCGCGCCACCGCCGCCCTTGTCGGCCTGAGGAGGAACTAGCCGCTGACCGCAGAAAACCTATCTTGTCGCTCGCCTGTCCCCGGTTACCCCTGGGCGGCGGGCGCTCTTTCTCAAAGCCAGCGCGAGCAGTCAAGTGCCCGCGTACGCAGGAGGCAGTGTCGTGGCGCAAGCGACGAATAACCCGAAACCGGTGCGGCCGGTGAAGACCAAGTACCGCACCATCCGCACCGCGATTCCCGCACCGGAATCCATCCCCATCCTCGAGAAGCTCCGCCTGGCCGAGCCCCAGTCCATGCAGGGGCAGCCGCCGGTTTTCTGGGACCGCGCCGAGGGCTTCCAGGTCCACGATCCGTGGGGCAATACCTGGATCGACTGGAGTTCCGGCGTGCTGGTGGCCAACGCTGGCCACAGCCGCCCAGAGATCGTCCAGGCCATCGTCGCGGAGGCGCAGAAGTCGCTGCTCCACAACTACTGCTTCCCCAGCGAGATCAGGGCCAAGCTGGTGCAGAAGCTCTCCGACATCGCGCCCCGGCCGCTGGAGAAGGTGTTTCTGCTCACCACCGGCGCCGAGACCACGGAATGCGCCATAAAGCTCTCCCGCACCCACGGCCGGGCCGTCGGCGGGAACAAGAAGATTGCCATCGTCAGCTATGAGAACGCTTTCCACGGCCGGACCATGGGCGCGCAGATGATCGGCGGCATCCCGGCGCTCAAGGAATGGATCGTCAACCTTGATCCCGATATGGTGCAGGTGCCCTTCCCCGACGGCTTCCGCAACAAGGACACCAGCTTCGACGGTTTCCTCGAAGCGCTCGAGAGCAAGGGATTCGGCCCCGACCGGGTCGCCGGCGTGATCAGCGAGACCTACCAGGGCGGCAGCGCGGGCTTCATGCCCAAGCAGTACGCTCAGGACCTGGCGGCCTGGTGCAGGAAACACGACGTCGTCCTCACCATGGACGAGGTGCAGGCCGGCTTCGGCCGGTGCGGCACTATGTGGGGGTTCGAGCAGTACGGCATTGTGCCTGACATCGCTTGCTGCGGCAAGGGCATCACCAGCGGTCTGCCTCTGTCGGCCGTCATCGGCCGCGCTGACCTGATGGACCAGTATCCGCCAGGCAGCATGACCAGCACCCACACCGGCAACCCGATCTGCGTCGCCGCCGCGCTCGCTAACCTCGAAGTTATCGTGAGCGAGGATCTGCCCAAGAAGGCAGCCGAAGGGGGCGCGGTGCTCCATGATGGGCTGAAGCAGATCAAGCAGCGCCATCCCGGTGTATGCGGCGCCCTCATGGGCGCGGGCATGGTGGCCGGGCTGCACATGGTGAAGCCGGGCGGAATCGAGCCCGATGGCGAGCTGGCCGGCAGAATCGTCGATCTCTGCATCTCCAAGGGGCTGCTGATGTTCCACCCCGTTGGGCTCGGTAGTGCCACCGTGAAGATCTGCCCGCCCCTCATCACCCCCATCGACGCGGTGAAAGAAGGGCTCGAAGTGCTAGCGGAGTCAATTCAGGAGGCATTGGCATGAGCTGGGATAAGCGCTTGAACGTACTGCTGATCGGCGGCGGCATGATCAGCCAGGAAGTGGTCTTGCCGACGCTGCTGCAAGAGCGCCGCAGGGGGATCATCGGGGACATCGCCGTTTCGGCGCTGAACTCGGCCATCACCAAGCAGTGCCAGGACCTGTTCCCGACCGAGGAGTTCTCGGTCTACCCCGATCCCGCCAAGTTCGCGCCGACGGACAACCAGCCCACACTCTATCGCGAAGGGATGAGCAAGCTCGGGGAGCACGGCGTGGTCGTTGTCGCCACCCCCGATCACCTGCATACTGCCATGGTGCTGGAGGCGATCGAGGCCGGCTACGATGTGGTCGTGATGAAGCCGCTCTGCCTCAAGGTCAACGAGGCCCAGCAGGTGATTGCAGCCGCCGAGAAGCGCAAGACCTACGTGGCGACCGATTACCACAAGCGGTTCGACCGCGCCATTCGCCTGGCGCGCTATCGGGTGCGCCGCGGCGAGCTGGGAGAGATGCTCCACGGGCACGCCTGGATCGAAGAGCCAAAGTACATGCCCCTCAAGTTCTTCGGCCTCTGGGCGGAGAAGTCCAGCCCGTTCGAGTACGTCGGCGTGCACTACGTGGACGCCTACTACTTCATCACCGGCCTCGTGCCCAAGCGCGTCGCCGCCTGGGGCCAGAAGAAGTTCCTCCCCGCCATGGGCAGCGACGCCTACGACGCGGTGCAGGCCGTAGTCGAGTGGAACGACGGCTCCGTGCTCTGGATTCAGACCTCCTGGGTCTGCTCCGAGAAGAACTCGGCCATGACCAACCAGGGGCTCCAGATCAGCGGCACCAAGGGCGAATACTGGGCCGACCACAAATTCCGCAACCTGCATATCCTCACCGACGACGAGGGCTTCCAGCAGATCAACCCCAACTTCTTCAAGCACTACAATAGCTGGGAGGATGGGACCGATACCGAGTACGTCGGCTATGGTTTCGAGAGCATCTCGCGGTGGCTGCGAGACATCCACCTTCTGCACGTCGAGACCGACGGCAGGTCGAAGGAAGACGCCCTCGCCTATCGCGCCCGCCGCCTGGCCGAGTGGGAAGCCGGGCAGCGTCCGCTCCCCCGCCAGGCCCTCATCGGCGTCGCCGTCAACGACGCCGTCCGCATGAGCCTCGCCAACAACAACGCCTACGTCACCTTCGACGAGAACTGGACGCCGGGGTTGGCGTAGCCACGGGCATTTCGCTCTATACGCTGAACGCGAACCGGGCAGGGGCTTCGCCCCTGCCCGAGTGCTCTGTGCTCTACGGTCAGTGTTCAGTGACGCGCTCACGGAGGGGTCAGACGCGCAAGATAGACGTAGAGAAGAAGCGGGAAGAACTGAGGCTGGTTAAAGCGTTCCTCGAGCACGATGGGTGGACTATCTTACACGCGAAGAACGCCTGCGAGCCAAAGCCTGACGTCCTAGCGGACGTTCGCAGAGGAGACGAAGCGCTGTGCCTCGGCGTAGAGATCACTGAGTATGCGGACGAGAAAGCGAGGAGATTGCGAGGGGCATGGAGCGACATTCTGGCAGACATGAAGGAGACACTCGATGGGGATGAGAGGCTTCGCCGCGTGTGGGGCTTCGTAACGTTTGTGAACAGAACCCCGCCGCCGAAATCAGCGTATAGGGCACTTGCTGACGAATTGGTGCGTATTGCTCTGGCTGAGATCGCGCGAGCGGGCGACACAGCACTGGACACGCGCTCTAGCGGGTGGGGACCATCTTATCCCAACGCCACTCTGTATGTCCGGGAGGTCTACCTACGCTATGGCCCCAATCTGTCGACCAGTGGAAATGCGGCAAAGCCGGGTCGTTCGGATGGCAGCCAGTATGGGATTGGGCACTGGAAACGCTCGCCAAGAAGGCTGAGAAGCTTCAGAGATATGATCGAGCTGGCGCCGATCGGGTCTGGCTCCTGCTTTGTGCGGCGGGCCCGTTCGGATCGTCTCGAAGCATGGCGGATGTGCTCGGGCCCTCCTGCCTCCCAGGCTCCGACGCGCCTGAGGTAGTGCTTCTCGCCAGCAGGCAGTCCGGTTTTGAGCGCGTCGTCCTGTGGGACGCCTTCTTTGACTGCGTAAGGGTGCTACACGGCAGCTAGCCCTGCCCGATCTTCCTGTGCCACATGCTCCCCGCGGCCGCTACCTCACCTCCAGCACCACCGGCTTCCACGGGTCCAGACTGATCTCGATGCTCTCGGCGCGGGCGAACTCACGGCCCGACAGCAGCTCCTTCACCTCCACCGGCTGCGCGAACTCCACCGTCAGCCGCTCCGGCTTCTCGAAGAGCGCGTTGTCGGTGAACCCGAGTTCGCCCAGTTCGCTCACCGCGTACTCCGGGTTGCGCATGATGGCGACGTAGCGGCGACCCTCCCCCTGGTAGGTAATGACCTCGCATCCGACCGGCGCGCCCCGGTCACCGGTCACCGTGACCGCGGGCACGATGCCGGCCCGGCTGAAGATGTCGCCGACAATCGCTCTCAGCTCGCCACCCTTCCCCACCAGCCGGTCCTTGGGGTAGTCGATGGGCGAGATGTTCAGGTACACCGTCCTGCCCTTGCCGAGACCGCGCTCCAGGAGAACCGGGACGTTCTCCGCGATAGTCTTGTCTTCGAGTGAGGTGGTGACCACGGCCGCCGGCTTCCCCATCACCATGCGGATCCCGAGTTCGGCCGGTCCGAGCGGGGTATGTGTCTTGCCCACTGTGAACCCGACTCCCGTGGTGGTTTCTGGCAGTCGGATCATCCCCCCGGCCGGCCGCGATACCCCGAAGAACCCGTCGAGCACGCCGGCCTTCCTTCGCTTGCCGTGCTCGTCGAACACGCCCGGCAGGAAGTCCGCCACCACCGTCCCGCCACTGCGGACGAAGTCCTTGATCTGCGCCGCCTCCTCGTCGCCGATCGCCAGTGACTCAGGCAGCACCAGCGCGGTGTAGCCGAGTTCGCCCAGCTTGCCTTCCGCGATCTGCTGCGAGGAGACGAAGTCGTACTGCAGCCCCAGGTCCTCGATCAGCTTCATCCAGCCGCTGCGCACTCGCGCGATGCTCGAATGCACGCTTTCATAGGACGAGAACCGGCGCACCCAGGTGTCGCCGTCGGCGCGGGAGTCGATCATCCACGCCGCCTGCACCGAGGGATGGGAGTAGTGGATCGCAATCTTCGCGCGATCGCGTTTCGCGTCCATGATCGCCGTCGCCGCCGAACCTTGCAACTCCGCGAACAGCTCCGACATACCCGCCACCCACGGCTGTGGCGTCAGGTCGGGCGACTTGTAGTCGAACCAGTCGCTGCTGCACCAGATGATCGAGCCGTGGTCGCCGTTCAGCAGCAGGTGCCAGAGCCGCCTGCTCGCGGGCTTGGCATCGTGCTCGAAAATGGTCGCGTAGGTGGGCGTGCGCGGGGGCAGGAACGACCGGAAGATGGCGTGCGAGCCGCCGATATCATATGGCTCGACCCAGTCGAGCGCGTGCGACAGCCGCCACAGGTCATAGCCCCCAAACGCGGCCGGCATCTGCGTCCCCTCCAGGCCGGCCGGCGTCTTCGGGTCGATCTCGTGGAGCCAGCGCCGGAACTGATCGACCGTGCCTGCATAGGTGATGTCCATAAACGTCCTGTGGTCGGCCCACGGCGAGTAGTTCTCGCTCCGCTTCTTCTCCCGCTCCTTGATCTCATAGGTCGTCATCGGCTGGACGTCGCCCCACTTGGCGAAGCCCGTCTCCCATTCCGCGTTCAGCCGCTCCAGCGACCCGTACTGCTGCTTCAGCCATTCGCGAAACGCGCTCAGGGTGTGGTCGGAGAAGCAGTAGTCCATCGGGCTGGCGAAGCTGGTGATCGAGCATTCATCACCGATATCATAGAGCAGGGGGTTGAGATCGACGTATTGCCGCGCCGCGTCCTGCAAGATACCTTTCGCCTTCTCGAGATAGGCGGGATCGTGAAGGCAGGGCTTTCGGATCAGGTAGCGCTTATCGTGCGTCGTCGTGTACCCGTTCCAGTCATCCTCGTAGACCTTGTGAGCCTCGTGCAGGAACCCGATGCGGTGGATGTTCTCGACGTAGAAGTCCAGCCCGTGCTGCCGCGCGACCTCCGGGGATTCGCCTCGGTCAACCTGCATCGCGGTCACGTGCAGGTCGCGCATCCGCTGGAAGAACAGGTCCTGGTTGTCCGTCACGCCGTCCAGCACCCACATGATGACCTGGTACTTACCCGAGGACGTGGGCGCGGGATCCGCTGCCCGCGAGCAACCCAAGAGGACCATGGAGAAAGCCATAATGCCAAGCGCGGTGGGAAAGCAAAGGCGCATCGTTGGTGTCCCCTTTCTCGCCGGCTGGTTACGCCGGAGAGCCGTCTAAGAGTCCTGCTTTCGCAGGGAAGGAACCCGTCTCCTGCTCACCCAGGCCGGCGCTCGCGGCTTCCGGGAGCAGGTGCGACCACCCGCGCAGCGAAAGGACTTCGACCTTGCATCGGGAGGAACCTCAGTGACCGATATCAGCTTCGACCAGGTGATCCGCAGCCGCCGCACCACTCGCGCCTACCGTGTCGATCCTGTGCCCGAGAGTGTGCTTCAGGAACTAGTAGAGATCGCCACCCTCGCGCCGACCGGGATGAACGCTCAGCCCTGGCGCTTCAGTATCGTCACGAACCGGGCCACCCTCAAGGGCGTGAGCGATGCAGTCAAGCGCATCGGACTGGCGATGACACCCCAGGTCCCGGAGATGGAGCGCTTCCGTCCCGCCTTCGAGAACCAAGACTATGAGATCTTCTACGGGGCACCGGCCCTGGTGGTGATCCAGGGCGACCGACGCAGCCCCATCGCATCCATGGACTGCCTGTTGGCGGCCGAGAACCTGATCCTCGCCGCCCACGCCAGGAACCTGGGCACCTGCTTCATGGGATTCATCATGCTGGCGAAGGACAACGAGGGGATTCGCCGCGCCCTCTCCACTGAGGAGGGCTACGACATCATCGCGCCCATCATCGTGGGGTACTCCGATGCCATCCCGCAGACCCCTCCCGACCGCCGCCCACCGGAGATCGCCTGGGTAAGGTAGAGCGCCGCAGAAGAACCGGAAGTGCCGGCTCCGGGGCCAGGCCAAAAGCAGAGAAGCGGGGCAGCAGCCTGGCGACAGTGGGCCGCGTAACCACCGCTTCTCTCATCCGAAAGGAGACGATGTAGGCCCTTTTTTCCATATTCGGCCCCTCGCCATGAGATGTGGCGCACTCAAACGCAGAGCCGGCCGGGCTTTCGCCCGACCGGCTCCCGGTTTCTCCGTTCGGCAGCGTCTCTCTAAGCGGCCTGTCGCTACCGCGAATCGCTCGTACCGACCCTATCCTTCACCACCGCCTGCGCGGCGGCCAACCGGGCGATAGGTACGCGGAACGGCGAGCAGCTCACGTAGTCCAGCCCGATCCGGTGGCAGAACTCGACTGACTTCGGATCGCCGCCGTGCTCGCCGCAGATACCCAGCTCGATATTCGGCCGGGTCTGGCGGCCCAACGCCACCGCCATCTCCATCAGCTTCCCCACGCCTATCTGGTCCAGCGTCTGGAACGGGTTCTCGGGGAGGATCTTGTCCTCGACGAACTTCAGCAGGAACTTGCCTTCGGCGTCATCGCGGGAGAACCCGAAGCAGGTCTGGGTCAGGTCGTTGGTGCCGAAGGAGAAGAACTCGGCCTGGGTCGCGATCTCGTTTGCGGTCAGCGCCGCCCGCGGGATCTCGATCATGGTGCCGAACTTGTAGTCGATCTCCATGCCCTTCTTCGTCATCACGTCCTTCGCCACCGGCTCCAGCCGCTCGCGGATGAAGTTCAGTTCGTTGATGTGGCTGATCAGCGGGATCATGATCTTGACGTGAACATCCACGCCCGCCTTCGCGCACTGGCAGGCCGCCTCGATGATCGCCCGCGTCTGCATCTCCACGATCTCGGGCATCATGATGCTCAACCGGCAGCCGCGCAGGCCCAGCATCGGGTTCATCTCGCGCATGCCCTCGACCGCGTGCAGCATCTCTCGCAGGCCCTTGAGCTTGGGCGACTTCGGCGACTTGGTCTCGATCCGAGTCACCTTGACCAGCAGCTCCTCGTAGGAGGGCAGGAACTCATGCAACGGCGGATCGATGAGGCGGATCACCACAGGCAGCCCATCCATCGCCTTGAGGATGCCCACGAAGTCCTTGCGCTGGAACGGCAGCAGCTCTTTGAGGGCCGCGGTGCGCTCCTTCGAATCCTTCGCCAGTATCATCCTCTGCACGATCGGCAGGCGCTCGGTCTCCATGAACATGTGCTCGGTGCGGCACAGGCCGATGCCCTGCGCGCCGAAGCTACGAGCGCGGATGGCGTCCCGCGGGTAATCGGCATTCGCCCACACTTCCAGCCGGCGGATGTCGTCGGCCCAGGCGAGGAGCGAGGTGAGTTGCTTCTCCTTGTTCAGGTCGGGAACCGAGGTCGGGATGAGGCCCGCGAAGACTTCGCCGGTGGCCCCGTCGATGGAAATCGGCTCGCCCTCCTTGAGGGTCTTGCCGTCCACGCTGAACATGCGCTTGGCTTCGTCGACGCGGATGGACTCGCAGCCCGCCACGCACGGCAGCCCGAGTCCCCTGGCAACCACCGCGGCATGGCTGGTGGCGCCGCCGCGGGCGGTCAGAATGCCCTTGGAGGCGAGCATGCCGTGAACGTCGTCCGGTGTGGTTTCGGGTCGGACCAGCACCACTGCCCTGCCCGCACCGCCCAGCTCAGCCGCCTTGTCGGCGGTGAAGATAGCGGCGCCGGAGGCCGCGCCCGGAGAAGCATTCAGACCCTTGGCGAGCAACCGGCCGTCCTTCTTCGCCTTCTCGATCTCCTTCAGGTCGAAAGCCGGGAGCAGAAGCTGGTTGATCTGGTCGGGCTCGACCCGCATCACCGCCTCTTCCTTGTTGATCAGGCCCTCGGCCACCATCTCGACCGCGATCCGCACCGCGGCGCGCGCGGTGCGCTTGCCGACGCGGCACTGGAGGATAAACAGGCGGCCCTTCTCGATCGTGAACTCGATGTCCATAGCATCGCGGTAGTGCTTCTCGATCCGTGTCGCCAGACCCACGAACTCGCGGTAGATCCGCGCGTTCTCTTTCTCCAACTCGGCGATCTTGATCGGGGTGCGCACGCCGGCCACCACGTCTTCGCCCTGCGCGTTCATCAGGAACTCGCCGTAGACTACCTTCTCGCCCGTGGCGACATCGCGGGTGAACGCGACCCCGGTGCCGGAGTCATTGCCCATGTTCCCGAAGACCATGGTCTGGACGTTGACCGCGGTGCCCAGGTCATGCGGGATCTTGTAGAAATTGCGGTAGGCCATCGCCCGCGGGATGTTCCAGGAGTTGAAGACCGCCTTGATCGCGGTCTCGAGCTGCTCCATCGGGTCGGTCGGGAAATCCCGCTTCATCTGCTTCTTGAAGAAAGCCTTGAACTGCGTCACCAGCTCCTTCAGGTCCTCCGAAGTCAGCTCGGTGTCCTGAGTAACGCGGCGCTTCTTCTTCATCGCGTCCATCATCTTGTCGAAGTTGGACCGCTCGAGGTGAAGCGCGACCGACGAGAACATCATGATGAAGCGCCGGTAGGAGTCCCATGCAAACCGCTCGTTGCCCGTCAGCCGGATCATCCCCTCCAGAGTCCGATCGTTCAGGCCCAGGTTGAGGACGGTATCCATCATGCCCGGCATCGACATCTTCGCGCCCGATCGAACGGACACCAGCAGCGGATTCGCGGGATTGCCGAATCCCTTGCCCGTGTCCTTCTCGACCTTGCTCAGCGCCTTCCTTACCTCGTCCATCATGCCGTCGGGCATCCGGGCCAGCTTCAGGTACTCGTTGCAGGTCTCGGTCGTGATGGTGAAGCCGGGCGGCACCGGCAGCCCCAGATTGCTCATCTCTGCCAGGTTGGCGCCCTTGCCACCCAGCAGGTCCTTCATGTCCTTGTTCCCCTCGGGAAAGGGGTAAACTCGTTTAGCCACGGCGCAACAGCTCCTTTCGGACTTCCTGTCTCATGAGTAAGTCGTGACCCGCGCGCACTACCTGCGCGGGTCACGGGGCATCTATTGGATTCCCCCTCCCTTTCCCAATCCCTGCGCATCAGGCGTGCCGGCCCCGGCCGTATCCCCGCCGGCGCCTACCCTGCGCCCTCAAACTCCTCCACGTACCGATCCACCCGTTCCCGCAGCGCCTGCTCTGCGTCGACGTCGAGAGCTCGCGCCAGGTCTGCCGCTGCCAGCAGCATTTCCCCCAGGCTCAGCTCGGGCTCACTCGAGGCGGCCTTCGCGGCCTCCACGATCGCCGACCCGGCTTCCTCCGCCCCTCGCGCCACCCCCGCTCGCGCCGCCCGCCTCAGCACCATCTGGGCCCGCGCCAGCGCCGGCATGGCCTTCGGTATATCGGCCATCTGATCGGCATGGGTCTGGCTGCGCTGCTCCCGCTTCAGGCTTTCCCACTCCTCCACCACAGCCTCGGCGGTCTCGACCGACTTGTCGCCGAACACGTGCGGGTGGCGCACCGTCAGCTTTGCGTGCAACCCCTCGATCACATCTCCGATGTCGAACTGCCCGGCCTCCGCCGCCAACTGCGCGTGGAAGATCACCTGAAGCAGCAGGTCGCCTAGCTCTCCACACAGCGCCTCGGAGTCATCCAGGTCGATCGCGTCGAGCACCTCATAGGCCTCCTCCAACAGGCAGCGGCGGAGGCTCCGATGGTCCTGCTCGCGGTCCCAGGGACAGCCCTTCGGGCTGCGCAGGAGCGCCATGATCTCGACCAGGTCGGCAAACTCGGCGGCCTTTTCCGGCTTCGCGCTTTCGTCCATACCTACACTCGATCGTGTCTCCGGGCCGAGCAAGGCGGGGCCGCCAAGCGTCCGGCCCCGCTCTCGCGTGTTCCCTCGCTCTGGCGCGGCGGCCTATCTGCCCCCCGCCCGTCCACCCGGGGACCTCTGTCCCTGCGGCGCCTGCGGCATGGGTCCGCCCGGCGCCTGGCCCTGCGGCATCCCCATCGTCGGCGACTGCTGCTGCATCTTCGCTCTCGCCTCGGCGCGCTTTCGGTATTCCTCTTCGACTGGCTTGTAGCGCGGCGAGAGCACTTCAATCTTCGCTTTGGATCGCAGGTTCTCGAAGAACTGCTGAAGCTGGAACTGATAGGTCGGATCGTTCAGCATCCAGTCCTCGATCACGTCCTGGTTGTCCTGAAGGGTGATCGGGTGCGGAGTGATGCGCTTATCGACCATCAGGAGTTGCCACTGGTCCGGCTGCTTGGGAGGCGTCTGGCCCTTCGGCATCGGCGGCGCCGGACGCACGTACAACATGGGCTGGCTGATCTCACCCGGCTTCAGCGCGAATAGCGCCTTTTCGAGTTCCGCGTTGGGGGCATCCCCCATCCCGCTGCCCTTTCCCTTGATCCACCAACCGCGCATTCCGCCGCGGGTTCTGGTCATGGGATCCGACGAGCGCTCCTCGGCGATCTTGCCAAACTGCTGGTCGGTCACCGGCTTCCCGCCGGCGGCCTTCATCAGCTCGTTGCGGATCGCGTCCGCCTCCGACTTGGTGGCGACTACAATCTGGCGGTAGATTACTGAGTCGTTGTTGTGAGGAATGTCCTTCAGCCGCTCCTTATTGGAGTCGAAGTACCGCTGGCGATCCTGGTCGGTCAGCACCAGCCTGGCGGTGAGCATCTGGACGGTCACCCGATCCGCGATGTCCTGGCTGGTCTGACCCGTGTCAGTGAGCCACGCCTCGTAACCCTTGCCGGTACCGGCGAGGATGTAGTCCTTGAGGCCTTCGATGCGCGTTTCCAGCTCTTTGGAATCGATCTTGATACCACGCTTCTCCGCCTCGCCTCGGACGAGTTGACGGATGATCAGCGACTCCAAGGCTTGACGTCCGGCGTTGCCGTTGTCCGAAAGCTCCAGCGCCTCGCAGAGCTGGCCCTGCGTGATCGGCTTCCCGTCCACCTTTGCGATCACCTGGCCTCCGCTGCCACCTCCGCCGAAACTACCGCCGCCTCGGCTACAACCGGCCACCAGCAGCGCGGCGAGTGCGAGCACCGAGATGAGACCGAACAGCCTGGGGGCATGTTTGCGTATCACGCTACATCCTTTCCTGGGGCCGCGGAATAGCCACGGCGTCACCAAATGCGCGAACCGACGCGGACCATGCCGACCTCGTGCGCGCGAACGGCCCGCCCGCTCTCGCGGACAGGCCGTCTCGCCCGACTTGCCGAACCGCCGGGCTGGCCTCTAGAGCACACAAAACGCTCTTTCGGATTCTAGACCTGGGGGCGGCGAAAGTCAAGGATGCGGCAGTAGCCAATAGCCCCTGCGGCGCTCTCGCCTGCTCGCTCCGCCCTCTACTGCACCATGATCTCGATGAACGGTGGCTCCGGAATCTGGTTGATGGCGTACACCGGGGTCCGGGCCGAGTTCACCGTCTTCACCACTTGCAGATACGAGTAGCTTCCCTCGGTCCAGATCCGCACGATGCCATCGGCCGCCGTCCGCAGCTTCTCCATCTGGTCGACCGGAGCGATCTTCGGGCTTACCACGCCCAACAGGACTACCTGCCCCTGCTGGCAGCTAGAGGCGATCTTCAGGAGTTCTGATTGCCCCTCTCCCTCCGGCAGCAGCGTCAGCAGGCGGGAGATATCCGCCTGAACTCTGATCGGGCGGTCGGCCTTCTTGCAGATGCGGTCGATCTCGGACCCGAGGTACCCCTTCTTCAGCAGTGGCTCGTCGCAGCAGATGCCCTCGGGGCACATCAGCACTACCTGGCCGCTCGCAATCCCCTGGGCCAGTGCTTTCTCCTTGCCAGCGGTCCGCATCAACGCGCGCCACCGCGACTTCTCGCCACTCTGGCCGGCTATCCGCACATAGGTATCGCCCGCCTCCAACGCCTCGCTCGCGAATCCCATATCGAGCACGTCCTGGTGCAATGAAGCGTCGATCTCCATCAGATAGAAGCTACCATAGGGCACCCCGCCCCCGAGCAGGTCATCCAACTGCTGGATGCCCGTCGAAACCGCCTCCTCGAACCGGTAGTACGGCTTCTGGAATGGAGGCAGCACGCGGATGCCCTTCTCCGTGAAGAAAAATAGGCTGGGGACCGGGATGTGCGGCGAGCCGCGGCTTTTCATCACCTCGAGGAACCGCATGTGGGAATTCCCCACATAGGAGCGGCTGAGTATGATCAGCCCGTCGGCGACGAATTCCTCTGGACTGGTGCCGACCTCCTCCTGCTCCCGCAGTTCGCGCAGCAGCATCGCCGTCAGCGATTCACGCTTGAGCGCGTTGACTAGCCCGTAGACGGCCTCTCGGAACTGGCGATGGTCGTGGTTGCTGTCCTGGAGGTGACTGACGCTATCCACTACCACCCTTCGCGCCCCGATCTCGGTGATCATCTCGTTCACCAGGCCCTGGTCGCGGACGATGTCCTGCTGGAGCACCTCGGGCGACGTGAACAGCACCTTGAGCTTCCCCTGCTCCTCCAGCGCACGGAAATCCCAGCCGAAATTCGCCGCGTCGCGGTAGATGCGCTGCGGGAACTCTTCGAAGGTGATGAAGAGGCCGTTCTCCTGGAATCGAGTGATCCCGTTGTAGAGGAACTGCATCCCCAGGCTCGTCTTGCCCGACCCAGGTGCGCCCGCTACCAGAACCGCATCCCCCAGCAGAAACCCCCCATAGAGCAGGTCATCGAGGCCCTCAATTCCAGTTCTCACGCGATCCATACGTCGTTCTCCTGAGGCGCTAAAGAGATCATGCTACCGCGGGTCGCCTGCTCCCGCTCACTACGACAGTTGGACGCCAATACCCACCCGACTCGAAGCCCATCCTTGGGCGCTGGCCATCACATCCAGCGCGATTCCCCGGCAGCCACCCGGTGCGGTACAGTTGGGCCGCCTCAACGCCGGCGCGGAATATAGCGGTAGACGTCAGCGCCGGGATACTTGATCTTCTGGATAAAGTGCCTCTGCTCCAGCAAGTCCAACTCCTGCTGCACCGCATCCACCTCGCGCCCCACACGAAGCGCGATCTGGCGCGCCGTATTCACCGTGTAGGGGTTTGACTCGAGGAACGAGATCAGCTTCTCAAGGCCGCCCAGCGAGGCCGCCATGCGCCCCAATTCCCCACTGACGCGGTATGTGCGCAGTCCCCTGCGGATCCTATCGGCGAGCTGGGTGAGCTTATCGGAGCGCGAGGAGGTCAGCCGCTGCAGTTCATCGTCTGGCATCTTGGCCAGTTCCTGCCGTTCCCGGTCCCGCCGCGCCAGGAACGACTCCGCCTCCGCCACCGCCCCTTCCAGGCTGTATCCCTGGTCGAGCGCCTGCTTGATCAGGCTCACCTTCTCAATCGCCGCGTAGTCGTACGTCCGGCTGCCGCTCCGATCGGTCGGCTGAATGATGCCCTTGTCCGTCCAATAAGATAACTGTCGGATCGAAACCCCACACAGGTGCGCGGACTGGCCAATGCCAAGCTCTAGCCGCTCCAGCAATCTGCTGAGGTCTACCGGCTTGACAGATAATGCGCCCCGTTCGCGCATAGCATCCGGCATTCTTGTCTCCTTGGCTTGCCAGGGATGTCCAGATTCCCCCGCCCCATGCCGCAGAACCGTTGAAACGGCGTGAGATTAGCACAATGGTGTCAGCGCGTCAATACATGCTTAACTGAATTTCTTCACACACGCCACCTTCCCCGCGTCCGGCTGTGCTCCGGTGGTGGCACGTGGCTCCAGAGCGGCTCCTGGCGCCCCGATTCCGAGTACCGCTCGGGCGAGGGCAGGTCGAGTTGATCACAAAGCAGAACACCTGTTGCCATGAGCGACCAGCTTCTGCCTACCGAGGAGCACCGCGATCTATCCGGCGTGATCGAGGCGGTGCGCCACCACAACGCCGATGATGGGTGGACGGTCGCGCGCCTGCGCGTCGCCGAGGGCGAAAGCGGGGCCGGAAGCGTCGTCTCGGTAGTGGGAAACATCTCCAGCGCCCGCGAGGGGATGGAGGTCAAGCTCTGGGGCCAGTGGGTCACTCACCCGGTCTATGGGGACCAGTTTCGCTTCCAGCGCTACGAGGTCGCTCAGCCACTTACCGCCGATGCCATCAAGCGATTCCTCTCCGGCGGTTCGATCAAGGGGATCGGCCCGGCGACCGCAGAGCTGCTCGTGGCGCGATTCGGCGATGACACGCTCGCAGCGCTCGCCGATCCCGAGCAGCTTCGCCAGGTCCCGGGAATCGGACGCAAGAAGGCGCAGTCGATCGCCGATGAGTGGAAGCGCCAGCAGGAATCCGATAGCCAGGGAATCCTCATGCGCCTGCAGGGCATGGGGATCAGCGCCGCCCACGCCATCCGCATCCACAAGCACTACGGCGGCGATGCTGCTACGGTCGTCGAGCACAACCCCTATCAGCTCGCGCTGGAGGTCGAGGGGATCGGCTTCCGGACCGCGGACCGGATCGCCCAGACTATCGGTGTGCCGCTCAGCTCTCCGTTCCGGCTTCAGGCGGGGTTGGCCCACGCCTTGCAGGAGATGGCCTCCCAGGGGCACTGCTTCATGCCGAAGGACCGTCTTTTCGAGTACTCCGCCAAGCTGCTCGAGTGCGATGACGCTGATGGTCTCGAGGACGCCTACCAGACCCTCGTCGAGCGCGAGTGGGTGGTGGTCGAGGAGGCGCCCGAGTTGCGGCTGCTAGGCGGACCGGCCGAAGGAGAGCCGCGCCACGCGGTCTACCTGCCCCGGCTCCATCGCGCCGAGCACGAAGTGGCACGGCACCTGCGCCGCCTTCGAGAGTCCTCCGCGCAGGCGAAGGCGACCGAGCAGTCGCTCTCGACCTGGCTGGAGGGTGACCGGAGAGTGGGCGAGACGGAACTCTCCGAGCAGCAGGCTCAGGCCGTCCGGCTGGCGCTCACCGAGAAGGTGCTCGTGCTCACCGGCGGCCCCGGCGTGGGGAAGACCACTGTGACCCGCGCCATCGTCGATGTGTTCGAGAATTCCGGCTGTTCCGTCACCCTCGCCAGCCCCACCGGCCGCGCCGCGAAGAAGCTCTCCGAGGTCACCGGCCGCCCCGCGCAGACCATTCACCGCCTCCTCGAGATCGACCCTGGCTCCTGGCAGTTCCGGCGCAATGAGGAGCGCCAACTCAGCGCCGACGTGGTCATCATCGACGAGTCCTCCATGCTCGACATCGAGCTGACGCAGGCGCTGGTGCGAGCCATCCCCGACAAGGCGAGGCTGATCCTCGTGGGGGATGTCGATCAGCTCCCCTCCGTCGGCCCCGGCCTGGTGCTGC